>JACKZZ010017695.1_pt1 | contig 15549 bp, 9 predicted proteins | sample 8027871 | NCBI WGS metagenome assembly JACKZZ01 (sample SAMN15724774, study PRJNA655200) | protist metagenome | isolation source: fluorescence activated cell sorting (FACS) single amplified genomes of... | place: USA: West Boothbay Harbor, Gulf of Maine | collected 2000-07-19
ACAGTGGCCCAGCTCCGTCAGGATGTGGCTGGTTATGTGACTGTGTACCACAGGATACAAGAGTTTGAGACTGTGTTGCAAGGGGATGCATCTATGATGAATTGGAGGAGAATTCAGGCCATGCGCAATGTTAGGGACAGCAGACAAGCACTAAGGACTGCTGAGCGCACATTAGCACTACAACGGGAGCGATTGGATATAGTGACCAGACAACATGACATTCGATTGGACTTGCAGGAGAATGATACCCGTCACACGTGGTCAGAAGCAGACTGGACAGTCACACACAGGCCTCGAGGTGGATAAATTTTTTTTCTGTATGGAAAAGCAAGTCACATGAATGGAACTGCTGAAGTCCTACATCAGCAAAAATTCACAGTACCCACCCCAGGCCTTTCACTTGGAAGGGATCAGCTGGTGGACCCATCACAATGGCCCAACGAACCACAGAGCCTCATGGAACACAGAGGGGTAGTGAAGAACATGACAAACACTGGCTCTGCTTCTTATCCACGGGGCAACAGGAATACATTCTATAAACAACCCGAGGGTGCACTGCAAGATCCGCGTGAGACAGAAAAGATGGATGTTCCGACACCAGCGCCCATGTCAACCAACGTGAACAGGCGCAATGAGCCCAGGTTCAACATCCCACCGGTGGACCCTGGGAAGGGACTCAATCCTATTCGCAACCCCATTGTCAATCACACTGCTGCTGCTGTCACTGAACAAGAGTCACGAAGATGGAACCGTCTAGAGGTGCGCACTTTGAAAGCTCTATCCAATCCAGAGGCATGGGAAGGTGGAATCCGCGAGTACCGGGACATAATAATCCAGCTGATTTTGCACCACCCGCAAGGAACCAAATTTGAGAAGATGACAGCTGCTGAGATCGAGGATGCAAGGCGAAGACTACTGCAGCTGGATGACTTTCAGTGGCAGAGGGTGGGACAGGAGTTTGTGGAGCATTCTTCACGGGACTGGGGAATGCCAGTCCCAGATGGTACAGTCCGCATCGCCACAGCTATGGGTTTGCCTTACAACGAGGCGATTAAAGTTCTGCAAACAGGTGCTGGCATAGAGGAGATACAAAAGGAGGTGAGAGTGTATGAAAAGCAGCATAAATGAAAGTGTATTTTAACTTGCAACCTTGGGTTTGACTTTGGGCATTTGTGGGTTCGGGGCCCATGTAGCAGCAACCCCTGTGATGATAGGAAGGTAAATCTCCAGCTTATCATTCGGGGACTTGACAACCATGCCCACTGCGAAGGCCATGAGAAACAGCGAGAACATGAGCTGTGCAAAAAATTGCCAACATTCACGGTTAAAGTGGCAAGCGTGTTCTCTTTCCTCTGACATAAATTAGTTTTTGCAGTAGAAAAAAAATTTATGTAGAAACAGCAGGTGTCACTTTTGATCTAGTCACTGGACCACCATCAAGGGGCTCTGTAGTAAATTTTCCCTTTTTGACTGGTGCAGCCACTGGTATCATTGCGTCATCGTCCTCGATTCTCTCGTAGATGGCATCCTCTGGGCGCTTGCGTGCCTCTCTGCGTTCTAGCTCATCCTTCTTGGCCAGCTCTGCTATTTCCTTGATCATATCCTCTCGCCCACTGTCTGCAAATATTTCAAGGCTCAGTGTCTTCAGCTTCCTCCACACGTCCTGAATGACCCTTGCAGTCAGTATCGGGTGGACCGGTTGCGTAGGATAACCATCTTCGTCTGCCTCTCTTACCAGTGATCTGACCTCAACCTCCGCCTCTGGATGCTCCCAAAGCTTCTTCCCCAGGATCATGGCCACCAGATCGGTTTCATTGTAAGGGCTGAGTTGTGGCTGCAACCCGATCACTTTTCCTACCATGGATTTTGCCAGGGTTGGGATGTCAATGACTGATGGTGGATCGTATTGGGCGCCAGTAGCAGCCTCTAGTTCACGTTTGTTCAGCAGTTTCAGATCCTGTCGGATGCGTGACAGGACTGTGCGGATTTGAAACCCAGCAAACACGATGCGAGGGTGGAGGAAGAACTGTGACAGCTGCATAATCTGCCTTGGATTCAAGTAACACCTGTCCTCTGCTGTCTCCTCGCTGATCTTTTTTATGTCAATTGCCCACAACTTGGTGTCCACGGTGAGTACAATGTACCAGACACGCATGCCTCCAGATGCATTTGCACCGCAGGACTCCATGTCATCGACCTCCCGCAACATTATCGCTACACCGACCACTGCACCAGGAACAGTTGCGAACGGCACCACCTCCTCTGTGAGAATTGAGCAGCAGGATAGGAGATAATTGGATGCGGTCGTCGTTGCTATGTACGGTGGCAACTTTTTATATGCAGGGGAATCGAATCTCAGAGCACGCAGAGGTGTCAAGGCTGGCCTTTCTGCGACGTCATCCGTAGCATTTGCTGCCTTCCACTCCTCTCTTCCAATGAGTCCATTGTTAACAAGTGCCTCTCCCCATGCTTCTCTGAGACCCACAGGTGCATGGGCAGGTTCCCCTGGTTCGCCTGCTTTCTCAAACATGTCCTGCAACAACGTGGAGTCCATGTAAGCGGCCTTCATGTCTGTCAGTGTGAAGTTGTCCCATGTCTCATCTGCTGGGTTGACTCCCTTTGTGGTGAGGAGCTCACGTCTGGCTGTATTGAACATAGCACGGAGACCCAGCGCGAACTGTGAGGAGTTCTTCGGCATCCAACGTGGAGCACGTCCCATGTGCAACAACAGTGGTGGGAACCCCGTGGACTGACTTGGCAAGGAGTTGATGGAGTAGCAGTACCAGCGTATGTTGCCTTTGTTGATCATACCAGTCTTGAGAAAATCAGCCTTCATAGCTCTGCGTAGGCGCCTGTTGACATTCTCGACCAGACCCTGCGACTGTGGGTGGTGTGAAGTGCCTTTGCGGTGCACCACATCCCAGTTGGTACACATCTCCCTGAATGCTACCCCCTCGAACTCACCACCTTGGTCACTTGTGAGTAGCATCGGTGGGCCGAAAATAGAGAACCAGTACTCCACCACATCAACAACCTGCTCGGGCTTCTTACCACTCAGAACATCCATCAGCACCAGCTTGGTGAAGTGATCCACGCACACAACCACGTGATCTTTCTTTTCTGCGGATATACTTGTGCCTCCATGCACCTGCATCAAGTCGATCTCCCAGTGTTGCATCGGGGCATATGTGGTGAGGGGGTTGGTGATCTTTGGTCTGGGCTTGCTGGCCATCAAAGCATTCTGATCGGAGGCAGCCACAGTGATGGTCACCTGTGACTTGGGGAGGTTTGTGTAGTAAAATCGGAGCCTGCCCCACATAGCTGTTGCCCCTCTGTATGATCCACCCACTGGGTCGTTCCGGAACTTGTCAATCGTGATGTCCAAGTCCCGCTTGCCGTGTATGACTCTGAGCATATATACACGGTCTTCTGACTGGTCGACGTCTTGCATCTCTGGGTGAGGCAGCACATCCAGGAAGTAAAGGTGTCCATCTTCCTGGTTGAGCCGGAGCCTGTGTTTGAAAAAGATGTAGAATCGACGCTGTGTTGCATATAGACCTTTCTGCTCGGTCCCGTCGTCACCTATGGTCACATGGTCGGCACTGCGACGGCGAGGTGGGTCTCCCTTTCCCAGTAGGAAGTTTACGAAGAACTCCCTGTAAGGATGGTTACCATTCGATTTGCTGTTGTCGTCGAATTGGATCTTGGAGAGGGCTGTGTAGATCTCTTTCCGGTCTGCCTCCCGGGAGCCCACTCCCTTCACTGGTATTTTGAGCACAGGAGCACTGAGTAGCTCCCTGCGAGTACGGTCACTCTGCCAATCTGCCATGTTGAACGAGTATGGGCCAGCGAAGGTCTTGATTTGGGTAGCAATGTCTGAGGCATACCTTTCAGTTGGGTGCTGGGTTTTTAAATCATCTGATTTGAATGACTCCAAGTACCCTTTGTCGTACTCCTCGTCGATTGTAGCTATTTTGAGATCTGCTTTCACCAGCTTCTTCGACTCTTTGACAAGATCTTTCAGTAGCTCAAGAGATGTGCGCACCTCCTGCATCAACCCCTGTACTGCAGGGTCAGGGGGCTCAGGACCCAGCTCTGCACGTAGCTCTGACGAGTAGGTCTCGGCATACTTAATTTCGGACTGGGCAGAGGCTTGCGTGGGCAAATCGATGAATATGCGAGTATCTAACCGACTCAAGATCAGTTGGCTGTTGTCTTCGTCCATGTGGTCCGCATATTCTTTTCGGAGTGCATCGATCTCATTTGTGCACCCCTCAACAACATCCTGTATGTCCTTGAACTCTGCCTTGTAGTCCTTGCTCATTTCCCTCCCCTTACTTGTATGTGTTGACTGAGAAAAAAGTGTATGTATGTGTGTGTGTGTGTGTGTGTGTCTTTTTTTTCTCATATGTAGCTATAACAAAGGGCCAAAATTATGGGACGGTGGGATACATTTGAGCGCGAGGCCAGTCCAGCAAGTGCCAGTGACCGATCATCATCGACACCTTCAAAACTGTCATCTAATCACAATGACATGCACTGGGAACAGTTCGAAGACATAGAGGACGATCTGCTGCGCATGTGTGAGAACCTCCGACAGAGACTGAGCAAGCACAACCCAGGGTTTGGGGATCGGATCCAGCTCAGCAACTTCTGCGAGTACATTGCCAATCACTCCACCTTATTGAACATCAGTCGGACATAAAAGCTTTTTCTCATACACACAGCAACAAGAAAATGGACTGGAGTGGGGAGATCCACGAGTTTGTGGCCAACAGAAAGGATGAGCAGAAGGTAGTGAGAGCCAAAGCTCTGTTGATGAAAGATGAGGAGTTCAATGAGTGGTTACAAAAGCAGTGGGAGGAGGACAAGAAGACAAAGGTGGAGTATCCGAAGGGTATGAAAGCAGCTCCGTACATGTGGTGCTCGCAGTTTCAGGAGGCAGTGCGAACTCGCACGTTCACTGCGCCACATGAGGTGTATGCAGCCTACGTAGCTGAGCAGGAGAGAACATACAAAGAGCGCGACATCAAAATCAATGCAATCCAGGAGAAAATGCGACAGCGCATGCTACGTACCGGGGAAGTGTGGGATGACACTCACAAAATGATCAAGATCGGTACCATTGTACGTGTGAACCTGGCCCGTATCAATACTATTGAGGGTTGCGAGGACATCATGGAGCGATCCAAGATGGATGATGACGGGGGTGGCAACTGGTCGGGTGGTCGGCACTTCTTTCGGGTATCCGCGCTGGAGAAAGGTAAGGTGTCATCGTGGGCTGATGTGAGATACAGAGTGACTCCAGTGAACAACATGCGTGGGGCCCCTTGGCGCGACCCTTGTCTTGTCAAGCTCTACAAGGCCATCACAAAGAAGCAGTGGGGTCGGTTCGAACTGCGTCCGCTCATGAAGTACAGGACTGGCATGGTGGTGCGTATTGACCTGGATCGGAGCCACACAGTTCGGAAGCTGCGTTCTGCGGCCAAGAAAGGTGTGACTGTTGCCACACTGAAAATCGGCAAACGAGCACACCGCTTCTCATTCAGCATGTGGGAAGTGGGGGGCACTGTGGAGCATGAGGACGGGGAGGATAGAGTCATCCTGAAGGAAAAACCCCTGTTTGATGGCTCGCGCATACACAAAGAATACGCATTCGAGACAGAGGAGATCAAGACAAGACGCGTAGATGAACATGGCACCACTGTCCCTGTGGAATTCCATGAGCAAGACCTGTTTGAAGTAGATGCAAACACAGCGCAGCAAATGCGCACACCGAAAGGGCAGCAGGAGTACCTGGACATGCTACACCAGAGGGCCATACTCAACACTGTGGACCGCAATCGCATCAAAAAGTCACGGCGCGCGAGAGATGCCCAAATGCAAGAAAACGAGCGGGAAGTCAGCCAATATCCGGAAGATTTGGCCTCAAATGTCCGTTTACGAACAATGGCCCAGTATGTGTTTGAAATTAACGAAGGGGAATGAAACAAATTTTCTTATGTATTGCTATTGAAATGGTGTTGGGTGTCACCCGATCGGCCACTGGGGGTGTTGCTGCAGGAGGAGGAGGAGGAGGAGGGGGTGGTGGTGATGTCCTGCCCAGGCCATTCAAAAAACAAAAGTATCTAAAGGCCGAATCTGCCTCTACTCTGTCCTGGGCGGAAGTAGAAGGAGGTAGCACAGAGAAATTGAATCTAGCAGGTGGGACATTGACTGGACATGTCACCACCACTCAAACGTCTTTCACCACCAATCAGCAGTTGGTAACCAAGCTATATGTGGACACAGTTGTTGCAGCGTCTGGGGGCGCAGCAACAATTCGCACTGCAGCACAAGGTGCTTCCAATAGTGACTCTGAAGTGTACTCATGTTTAGCCACATACACCAAAACCCAGGTGGACGGGTTTGTAGACAACAAGCTGGATGTGACTGTGGCATCGGCAGGTTCTGCATCTGGAGCAATAGATCTATGGCAGGTCGTAGGTAACCAACTTCGGCTCAAACCAGTAACAGGAGCAGGCTTGGCATCAGTTTCAGAGAGCGGGGGGGTGGTCACAGTAACTGCACAGGCAGACAGTACAAAGGCGAATGTCGCACACACACATCCCATCAGTGAGATAACAAACCTGCAGACAGAGCTGAACAACAAGGCATCTGCATCACACACACATCCCATCAGTGAGATAACAAACCTGCAGACAGAGCTGAACAACAAGGCAGCTGCATCACACACACATCCCATCAGTGAGATAACAAACCTGCAGACAGAGCTGAACAACAAGGCTGCTGCATCACACACACACGCCATCAGTGAGATAACAAACCTGCAGACAGAGCTGAACAACAAGGCTTCTACCATCTATGTGGATACTCAGATCACCAACCTTGTGGACTCTGCTCCTGGTGCACTAGACACACTAAACGAACTTGCTGCTGCTCTAAACGATGATGCAAATTTCAGCACAACAGTCACAAATTCTATTGCAGGAAAGCTGCCACTCACAGGAGGGGCGCTCTCCGGTGATGTAACCACCAGTGTGGGCTCCTTCACATCATCGAGTCTTGTTCCTAAAAGTTTTGTCGACAGCGCAGTCAGTAACCTGATCGACGACACCCAACATACAACCACATCGGTATGGTCTTCCTCAAACACCAGGAATGAAATAATTGGACGGGTTGGTTCCCTGGTCTCCAAAACTTATCCAAGTACCCAAAACATTGCAAGTGTAGTAACAACCTCGCAAAGTACCTTCACACTCAGCAATCAATTTGTGACAAAATCGTACGTGGACACAGCTAATGCAGGACAGCTGTCACTCACAGGAGGGGCACTCTCTGGTGATATAACCACCAGTAATTCTTCCTTCACATCATCGAGTCTTGTTCCGAAAAGTTATGTCGACACCGCAACGTCCAGCCTAATAGACGATTCGACCGTGTCCACATCCACCTTATACTCGTCGACCAAAATCGAGCAAATCAACAATAATCTTCTCTCACAGGACACGTCAATTAATGCTAAGTTTGCAAACCATCTGGAGCTTGTAGGCGGTGCTCTCACAGGACACGTGACGACGAACCAGGCCACCTTCAATTCCAACGACCAACTCGTGAGTAAAGCGTACGTGGACACAGGTTTGTCCACCAAGTTGGACAGTAGCAAGGTTGTTAGTAGTACAAGCACCACATCTGGGGAGGTGTACGATGTCACACACCTCAATACTGAATTGGCGGGGAAAGCCAATACCTCACATACCCACGCCATTAGTGATGTCACTAGTCTTCAGACCACACTCGACTCGAAATTACCCCTCACCGGCGGAGCATTGACGGGACATGTGACCACAAACCAGACGACATTCAGTAATACCAACCTCGTCACCAAGTTGTATGTGGATGGGAGATTCCCCACGGATGTAAACACTCCGGTTTCATACACTACAACCAACACGGTCGCTGATCAAAATTATGTCTTTGGTATTGCCCCCGCGGGAAATGCTATGGCTCTCGTTGAGATCCCGAAAGTGTATACAGGGGTGCCTGCCAGTTCCAGGTCAGTCCGTGTTGGGTTTGATGGAGGTGATTACGGGAGCGGATCTGTTTCGGTGGGATATGAGGCACTCAAATCAAGCATCGCAAGTCCTGGTATGACAAATAACGAACGCACCGTCGCCATTGGGTATCAGGCTGGTTATCACACTGAAGCCACAAAATACGGCATATACATCGGGCCGTATCAGGGCTATCAGAATACAACCTCAAATAATCAACTCAAAATCGGTAACAGTGGTGTATCTCAAGGGACAACTGGGTATGATAAGGCAATAATCGAGGGAACGATGGCGACGACTGACGCAGGGCAGACATTGCGATTAAATGCCGACACCATTTACCTCGGGTCGAGTATTCCTACGTCACAACCAGGGGATAATCGGCTATGGTTGAGTAATGGATCACTATCAATTGGAGCTGTATCAGGTGGTGGTGGTGTTGCCTCGCACACACATCCCATTTCTGATATCACCAGCCTTCAGACTGAGTTGAATAACCGATTTTTGGTGAGTAATGTTGTTGGTTCTATCTCTACAACAGCAGGACAGGTGTATGATGTGGTATATGTCAACTCGGCAATCTCAGGTCGCGCCGCTGCCTCACATACACATGCTATTTCTGACATCACCAACCTTCAGACTGAGTTGAATAACAAAGTCAACACGTCACTTGTCAAGAACGCCAGCTCTACCACCGCCGGCGACGTTTACGACGTCCGACATGTCAACACAGAACTGGCAGGGAAAGCACCTACGACTCACAGTCATGTCATCGGAGATGTTACCAACCTGCAGACCGAATTGAACAACAAGTTAAACACAAGTGCAGTTGTCAGCTCAAACTCCACAACCGCCAGTGAGGTGTACAACGTTGTTTATGTCAACACAGAACTGGCAGGGAAAGCACCTACAACTCACAGTCATGTCATCGGGGATGTTACCAACCTACAAACTGAGTTGAACAACAGATTTTTGGTGAGTGACGTTGTCAGTTCGAACTCTACAACAGCAGGACAGGTGTATGATGTGGTATATGTCAACTCAGCAATCTCAGGTCGTGCAGCTGCCTCGCACACACATCCTATTTCTGAAATCACCAACCTTCAAACTGAGTTGAATAACAAAGTCAACACGTCAGTTGTCAAGAGCAACAACTCTACCACTGCCGGTGATGTTTACGACGTCCGATATGTCAACACAGAACTGCTAGCGATCAATTCAGCCTTGTCAAATGTTGCTGCTTCCTCACACACACATCCTATTTCTGACATCACCAACCTTCAGACTGAGTTGAATAACAAAGTCAACACGTCAGTTGTCAAGAATGCCAACTCTACCACCGCCGGCGACGTTTACGACGTCCGACATGTCAACACAGAACTGACAGGGAAGTTGAACCTATCAGGTGGTAGTCTCACAGGTACAGTGACTACCTCTGAAACAAGCTTTGCAAACCAAGATCTGGTCACGAAATTGTATGTAGATAACGCTGTGTCTTCTGGTGGCGGGAGTTCATTCACTGCTAACTTCACACCCTCAACAATGTATGGTAAAGTGAATCGCACTGCTATGGTAACCATGTTGGCTGGTTCGAATGTAGTTCTCAATGGTACTCTGGCAAATGAGTCAAATTCTGTGGCAGCATCAGGCGTAGGATGGTATTTCAACAGCAGTGCAACAGTCTGCATCAACGAGTTCACTATATGGGTCCAATACACCACAGCAGGCTCCACTGGGGACAACTTCCGCAATAATGTGTGTGAAATCTATGGAAGTAATTCCACCTCAGACACATCTGCACCCCCTTCAGGGAATTGGGTGCGACTCAACCCTGATGCAACTGTGTGGCTGGCTGAGGCCACCTCAACCCCTTCACTGATGTGGACTCAGTATTCTCAATTGTACCCACAGGGTTTCCGCTTCAAATGCAATTCAAATGTAGCCAACTACAATCGCTACTGGATCAAGCCCAACTTTGCAATCAACCCAATGTATGATATCACATGGAACTATGCAAAAGACGTGTTTAGTTCATCTACATCTTTGCCCCTGGCCGGTGGTAGTCTCACAGGTACAGTGACTACCTCTGAAACAAGCTTTGCAAACCAAGATCTGGTCACGAAATTGTATGTGGACACAGCAGTGGCAGGTGCTGGTGGTGGTGGTGGTACCACCACTTCTTTACCAAGTTACCCATTCAATGCAAGTGGACCAACAGATAACACATTACAGTACATTGGTATTGGCAATCGCATGCATCATATGAGAGTGTGGGCAGAGGGTGTTGGAGGTGGTTCCAATACATACATGCCAAATGTAATGACCCATGTCAATGGTGCACGAAACGATTCAGGAAACGGGTTCGGGGCACTCAACATGCCAGTTGGGAGTTCAGTTGTGTACTCCTGGGAGGATGGTAGCGCTTACCCCTTCACGAAGATGACATGGCAAATGCACTGGCCTCTAGGTACCCCTGTGTCTAACAGTGGTATGAACTTCCATTTCCTTATCGGAGGGTCTAATGACAATGTAAATTGGACCTGGCTGGGTGCATTCTCTCCAGACAATCATTCTTGGACCCCCCCGGCCCCATTCGCAAGTGTCACTAATTATACAAATTCTGGTAATTACACTGCGACATCTACAAATTACTACACCTCCAACACAGTCTCATCTGCATCGGGTTCGGCTTATGCAAGAACTTTTCATTTTACTAATACCACAGGGTACCGAATGTACCGAATCAAGATACTTGACAATGCCGGATCGTCTGTGTATAACACTAATGGCGGCAATAGAAATTTGTATGTTGAATTTGCAGAGATTGAATGGGGCTAAGAGAATATCCACGCAAATGCAATCACACCCAATAAAACTGCAATTGCAATCATTGTCAAGTTTCCTCCCCATGCAGAGGCTCTCTTTCGTTTGTTTGCATTGATTTGCTTATCAGTTTTGGCCTTTTCATCTGCTGTCTTTTTCTTGAAATCTTCAGAAGTGTCCGGGTCATCCTTTTTATCTAGGAGGCGCTGTACGTTCTCTCTAAGAACAGGATTGTTCAGGACATTTGGGTTTCTTTGTACGAACACTTTGAAGGCTGTAGCAAGTCCAAGCAGATGCAACCATCGCAAATCGGACACGGCGTTGGTATATCCACACAAAGCGTAGGCGCGCCCCACATTAGCATTTATGACCTTTTCGTTCTGCCTGAGTACTGATTGGCTTTGTTGAAATGCATCTATGTAGCCATGGAGGACCTTCTGACGGTCCACAGTCTGCATGAACTTTACAAACCTGTCCAGCAGGTTGGGAATCGGGTTTGTATTTGGTTTCGACTCGTAGAATGCAAACATTACAAAGCAGAAGTGGAGCTCAAGAACGCTTAAATAAAACATTATGGATAACTGATTCCAAAACGCTATCACATTTTTGAAATTGGTTGGGTCGCTGATCCCCCACGTTTGATATTTGATATCTATTGCAGGATCGCCAATAAACATGTCGACTTCAAGTCCTACGTTGTCTGCATGTAATTTCTCCACTTGATAAATGAACGCCCACACACGTGCGGACACATCCTGAGCAGATTTTTCGTGCAAAAGATCGAAATCACCTGGCTTCTTGCCGAACACATTCTTGCCATCGAACACAGGGTTTTCATAATCGTTAAGTAGAGCACCGGTGAAGTCTGATACCATTTCTGTAAACAGTAGTGGGTATACATATGTTGCAAGTAGAGCACCTGTACCCTGTATTACTGAACCTGTGTTCTTGAAAACCACTGTTGAGCAAGAAGTTGCTGTAGGTGCAACAGCAGCTACCTTGCCTGCCACACCCAGGTAGTAACGAGTGTCTTCTGAAACCCAATTGGCATCCCTCAAATAATTAGAGCCTGCTGTGATTGCTGTGTTGATCCCTAACCCTTGCGAAAATTGAACACCTGCTGCCTTTAGCAACGCTGTCCATCCACCTGCATGTTGTGCTCCAGCAACCACAATTGGCCAAGTCACTTTAGCAGCTATCACAACTCCAAGAGTCCTCAAAGCACTCCAAAGCACCAGACACTCAATGAAACGCCGTTCAGTCTGCCGCTTGTTCCACCAGTAGTTCCTTATTAGGGACGGTAACTCCTCATAGTTGTATGCTTTTTTATGCTGCAGATTACAGCTGTTGAGAGCCACAACTGTGTCTGGCATCCATGAAGTTGCAACCAAAGCGCTTTTTGTCGTCTTGATACTTGTTGCACTCAGTTTGTGCGCGAGGTCTAGATTTTCAATGACAACGTCCTGCATTTTACTATTCGTGGACAATGCACCCAGGTTGTCTTCGGTAATAATCTTGAATGGCATGAATGCTGATGGATCGATTCTGAGCGACTGCCATTCTGTCTTGTCAATACCATACAAGATCATGTAATGGAAAGAGTCTAATGCAAAGTTTTGATCTTGTACTTGACTGCTGCCCTGAATTGGTACCACCACATATTTGAGTTTGTTGTGTGTGGCCATTTCCTGTTTTGTTTTCAGTAAATCATTTGTTTTGTTGTCACTTTCGGGGTTTCTTATTAGGAACTCTCCAAATACACCATAATTCAACAGTCTTTCTGTAACTTTGATTGTTGTGCGACCTGCGGGGTAAAGATTGTGATTGAAACTGTCAATAAACTCGATGTAATTTCGAGCACCTGTAGGCACAAGACGGAAGAGGCACAGCTTGCCCTGTAGTTTCTTCTGCAGGTCTGCCTCATTCATAGTCGGAGTCTGATGATTGAGTTTTGCCCACATCTGAGAGTCTGCAAACTTGCTGTCACCATGTGGATATTTGAGCCCAGAGTGAGCAATGAGGAAATGGTTGGATAACCCATCTTCTGGATTGTTTGTGACTTGAACACCATTGCCAGGTGTATAACGTAAATCACGTTTTTGTAATGACTGTGATTGAACAAGTTTCAATGTGTCGGACCAATCATCAGTTACAATTGTGGATTGATGCTTAACTAGCACAACAGGGTCATTTTTGTCCTCTGTGGTTACTGGGTTCCATACCATTATTAGCCCCCCAGAGTTAATCTTCTAAACAGAAAAAAGAAAAGATTTAATTAGTTCTCCTCATTATATTTCAGCACCGCCTCTGCCCCCATTTCTCTGGCTGCCCATACCATGCGACTCACCATGAGGGATAGTGCACCGGTCATGAAAACACTAATATTGGCGCTGTTGTTTTTCAGTACAGAGTCTGAGAAAGTGGTACTGCCCCATTGAATGAGTGGTTGTAACCAACACAGGGGACTGTTAACCAGCATATTGGTATGGAGCATTTGCAAAGCTGGATAGTAGCTGTGCAGACGGTTGCTCTCTTCTGATGTTACGCGATCGCACATATACCCAAAAACGGAATTCATGCTGTTTGACACCACTTTCTTCTGCATGATGCTATTGTAAAGGTCCTTGTACGCTGCATATTGTATCTCCTCCAAAGCGAAATCAATGCAGCACATAGTTGTAACTTCTGCTAAGAACACACATGTCCACACTGTGTAGTACGAGTCCTGCAATGCCTCTATTTTGTCAGCATGACTGAGACTCTTCTTGACACCGGGGAAGTCTTCTTCACCTCGTTCTTTCAATGTCGCCAGCAAAGAGAGCACATATGCCACAAATATCTCTGCTTGGGTCAATTCAGTGCCTTTGATCGGTGTCTCCTGTTGCCAAATCATCAACGGCGGGGTCAGACCTTCCTTATCTTTTTCAGTGCCTGGCATGAAGAACACTTTCACGAATGCGTCCATGTATGTATTGTAAAAGATGTAGCTGAGACGTGGCCTTGCAATGTAGTTGAGGTACAGTTTGTACAAATCGCGGGGCAAAAACGGCCGCCAAAACTTCCAGTTCTGTGGGTAGCGGTACACGTAGTATGCAAGACCACCTAAGACCACGACAATGGTCGATTTGATGGCCACACGTGTCCAGTAGGAAAAGTTCTTGAGTGCATCTATAGGTGCCACCTGGTGTTTCTGCGCCTTTTTCACCATTGTGTTCTTTCCATCAGATTTTTATTTCACATTAGCATGGATGACTGTGCCTGTGCATGAGTGGCAGGTGAAGGCCGGACACCATGGCCATGATAGGTGCCAATTGCAACTCCGGTGCCATTATATGCCCCGTTTTTGATCTGTTGATCGGCGCGCTGACCAATTTGCGGCCTCACTGGACGCATCAGGCGGGTTCTGGAAAGGTTAGGCATGCCATCGACCACCTGAGCCTGCATGACCCGCTGTCTATCGGATTTGAGACCCTGCGTGTTGTCTGTGTTCAAGAATGCTCTACCTTTTCCGCGCATAGATTCCGCCTGGTAAAGTTTGACCCACCCGTGCATGTGCGGAGCTGTTCCCGGGATTCGCCCCACCTCCCCCCCCGGAGCGAACTGCGGTGCCACTGAAAAGCGATACTGGGTCTCGTATATCCCGGCCCCTCGCCGATTTTGATATCCGATCTTTCTGCCTGTCTTGAAGCCATCTAGCCTCATTGCTTGCTTTACCTGACTGAGAAAATTCTGAGAATCTTTGATAAGTGTTCTCAACAATCTTTTCCTTCAGAAGCCAAAGAGCGTTCCGTGCAGTGGTGTGTTCACAGTAGATCAAAATACCTTGAGGGTATTTTTCTGTATACTCCCTCTCATGCAGAGTATCACACAGCAGCATACGAAACTGTTGCGAGTCCTTGCCATAGTCTTGTTGTAACAGCTGCGAGAAGTGTCGCACTACAGCATCATCGAAGCTATGTAGCATTTTTATGATCATATCTCCTGGGTATCTAGCAAAACTTTGCCACAGCTGCAGTTCGTCTCTATAACTACCAACTGAACCCCTTTCTGCTGCAACGGCACGGATCATAAGTATCAGATTTTTGACAATTGGGGAGGTGTTTGTCAGTGTAACAAGGGGCCGTGCCTTCCCTCTTGACGTTTCAAGGTCCTCCTTGTCAAAAAACAGGACTTGAAAGGGCTTCGTTCTGAAGTGTACGGTGATTTGCTTTGCTGTTTGTAAGTTCTCCTTGAGTTGTCGCAGCTCCTCCGCTTGGGAACCTGGTGGTTTGATAATACCAGCGAAGTCCTGGAGCAATGAAAACCCAGCATCTACAATACTCACATCCAACTCTTCGTCCTTACCGTAGGGATCTGTAGCCTCCTCTGTTGCAATTATTCTCTTCTGAAACTTTTGTTGTGGTTCGTCGTCTTTCTTGCTACCTACTGCTACAGTCTCTTCTACCACTCTCTTTTCATGGGCACTCATCTGAGTCTTTGTTTTGGGTGCTACTTCCGGCATAGGCACAGCTTTGGTTGGTATCTTGCGGTTCACATGGGCCCCTACCAGCCCCACGTTAGCAGCAGCTAGAGCCAAATTAACTGCAAACATTTGTTTTGGTTGTTCAAAAAATTAGAAATTTTATTCAACTGACTCGTAGGATATTTCAGAGATGTTGTCCTCCTCCGTCTC
>JACKZZ010024182.1_pt1 | contig 15545 bp, 24 predicted proteins | sample 8027871 | NCBI WGS metagenome assembly JACKZZ01 (sample SAMN15724774, study PRJNA655200) | protist metagenome | isolation source: fluorescence activated cell sorting (FACS) single amplified genomes of... | place: USA: West Boothbay Harbor, Gulf of Maine | collected 2000-07-19
TTAAACCGTCTATCAATTCTTTCTGTTTACTGTCTTTTGGTTTTACAAATGTACCCATATTATTTTTGGGTTGGTTTGACACTTTTTTGATTTGTTTTACTTTCCTATCCGGATAAATTTCTTTATAGAGCTCTACTACGGTCTTTTCATTTTTAAAAATGAGCCTAAGTGTTAAAAGTGTTATTAATTTTTCCATACAGCTAATATACAAAAAATTAAGTATTTAAAATACTGAAATAGTTAATATTATTGAGTTAATATCTTAATTAATATATCATGAAAAAACAAAACAAATTTAAAGAGTTACTAACTGAAAAACCCGATATTGTTATTATAATAACAGACCAAGAAAGGGCGACTCAATATTTTCCTGAAGGGTGGGAACAAGAAAACTTACCAACACTAACCAAACTAAAAAACAATGGTTTCACCTTTGATAAAGCATTTTGTAATAGTTGTATGTGTACACCTAGTAGAGCTACATTGTTTACAGGTACATATCCATCACAACATCAATGTACTCAGACATTAACGACAGGGGGTATTTATTCTCCCGGTGAAATACAGTTAAATAATAAAAGTAATAACATTGGTAAAATGTTAGATGGTATTGGTTACGATGTTCAATACAGAGGTAAATGGCACTTAAGTAAAGGTGCTGATGGTGGTGACCCTTTAGCTAAAGAAATATCTTTATATGGTTTCAAAGGTTGGGTTGGACCTGATGCGGGTGAAGATGCTAAACCTGAAAATTTCGGTGGGGGTTATCCAAATGCGGACGCAAGATATGTTAAAGAGGGTATAGAATATTTAGAACAGGTGAGAATCAGTAGAGAAAAAGGTGAACCAAGAAAACCGTATTGTTTAGTATTAAGTTTAGTAAATCCTCACGATGTATTAGGTTATCCAAAATCAGTGCAATTTGGTTATACTCCTGATGAATATACGGGTAGAACTATTACTGAGTTACCACCTACCGTTACTGAACAACTACTTAAAAATGGTAAACCTATGGCTCAACTACAAACAAACATTGCTGCCGATGGTTTATTAGGTGTCTTACGAAATGATGATATGAAATTAAATTACTTAAATTTTTACGCGTACTTACTAACTAAGATTGATGGTGAAATTGGTAAATTTATTGATGTACTTTATGATGACACCAAAGGTAGGAGACTTGCTGATGATGCGGTAGTTATACGATTGGCAGACCACGGAGAAATGGGGATGTCACATGGTGGTATGAGACAAAAGGCTTTTGTTGCTTATGAAGAAGCGTTAAGAATACCTATGGTGATATCAAACCCTATTGTGTTTAACAAAAAAGAATCGTCAGATGAATTAGCAACACTTATTGATATATTCCCAACGATATCTGAGATTGTTGGTGTACCTAAAGATAGTAACTCAAGAGGTGAGAGTTTAATACCAATAATTGAGGAAGGTAAATCAGTTCAAGATTCTATATTATTTACTTTTGATGATACTAAGTCGGGTTCGAATAATTTACCATCTTCTGTTAAAGCAACTAATAGATTAAGGGCAATCCGTACACATGATTGGAAGTACACATATTATTTCGATTCATTAGGTAGATATCAAAAAGAATATGAGTTATACGACTTAGTTAACGATATTGAGGAATTACATAATTTAGCTTATAAACCTGAGTATAGAGAACAAAGGGAATACTTACATCAGCAGTTGATGGAATTAGAAGAAAGAAAATTAAGAGTTAATGAGGTATTTGTTAATGAAAATAACCAATATGAATATAAAACTTGGGTTGAAACAAATCCTAATTTTGAGACTTACGCTTACAATGATATAGAGGGTTATGAGAAGGAGAATTTTGATATAAACGAAGAAAAAAATACGGAAAAATAGAATAATATGTTAATCAAAATAATTTTAGGTTCATTATTAATTTCATGGATATTTATAATCTATGAAATTATAACCGCACCTTTATGTGATGAGTACGGTAACATAATAAATAAAGATAAAAATAAAAAATAATTAAAAAACAAAAAAAATATGTCAACACCACATTTTAAAATTACAAATAGTACCAAAGTACCTGTTTGTTATGCGGTTTATGAACAACCGAAAATGAATAATAATCCTTCTAAGCATGGAGCATTAAAACCAGGAAGTACTAAAGAATGGAATTCCGGAGATTTACCCGTAGGTAATTATGAAGTATGGGCTGTAGTAGTTGGAGACGCTCAAGACCATACCGAACTAACAAAGGTTGATGGAAACAAACCCTTCTTCCCTGGGGAAGATGTTATGAAAGTTTATTTTGAAGATGGTTTACAGAATTGGTTAGGAGAATTAGATAGAGATGATTTAGAATCTTTTTCTGGAGATGATTTAAAACAAACACTTGGAGAAGATATGACCGAATCTGTATGTCCTACATTCTATTGGAATGGAACGTCTACACACCATGTGCAAGTTACAGGTGGACCTCAACTTGTATTAGAAGAAGAAACAGGTAAATACCGAATGGGTAAACCTGAAGAAACTATTCAAGCAACTCCCCTGATTTGTTATAGAGCAGGATAAAATTAAAAATAAAAACAAATTAAAATAAAAACAAATTAAAATGAAAATTAAAATGAAAAGTATATTATTAACAATTACGGCAACCTTAATGTTATTGGGTTGTAATAAAAATGATGAAAATCATAATGGAGATAGAGGTGTATTAAGAATACATAATGGAGCGTACGCATTCTGTGGAGCATCAAGTGCGGTACCAACAGGTAAGAAAATTATAGTACAGGGAGTAGAATATGATGAAGGTTGCGCTATCTGTCCTGTGTTAGATGGGCCGTCAATAGCTAGTTTAGCGATGGAAGGTGTCAGTCCTAGTTGGGCTAAAGTAACGGGTACTGACGGTGAGTTTAATACAAAGAAAGATTTTGAATACCCAGGAAACGATGGGAGTACTATATGGAATGAAAAATATGTGTGGTCCTACTTTTGGTATTTTGATTCATCAGACACTATACCACAATTTAATCCTGATACTAAAGATTGGGAATGGTCAGCACCGGTAAATCGTTCATTTATCATCAATATGGATTCGGCACAAACAAGTGAAAGTAATATGTTTGCGATGCCAGGAGTTATTTTCGATACTACATCAACAGGTATTGTATTAGCTAAAGTATATGGTCCACTTAATGAAGCGGCGGTTCCGTTACGTAAAGCTGTTCCGGTTAAGAACGGTGAAAAATCAGTTACGGCAGCTAAAGAAGGTTCACCGTATCCAGTGGGTACACCAATTCCTGAAGGTGGAGAATAGGTAGAATTTTGTGATAAAATAAAATAATTAAACAATTAAAAAAATGAAAAAACTATTATTAATTATGATGTCGGGTCTACTCTTAATGAGTTGTACTCAACAAAACGATTTAACATTTAATGAAATGGTAAATCAAACAGAGATTACCGCTAAGGGTATTGATACAACTGCATTGTTTTATGAATCGAGTGCGACTAAAGAATTAACAGGTGTTAAATCAGTATTCGCTGGTATTAACAATACTACCATTGAGGTGTTGTGTGATTCTAAGGGTGAGACTAAATCAAAAGTTATTAATTCTCCATTTATGGAGGATGAGGTGATACATTTACCTGTCAAACTAACATTAGAAGACGCTGAACAAATATTATTAGACGCTGGAGGTGGTATTGGCGGAGGTGTTGCTGATTGGTCTGAGGTCGTATTAAGAAGACCGTTAGAACCAGGTTTCAACGTAGCACAATATATTTTTACGACAAGTGAAGGATTTGTAAGTGTAAATGCAACAACAGGTTCAATTTCACCTGTAAGTTTAGAGGGGTGTCCTTGTCCATTTACTGACCCATGTATTTGTCCTGAAGGTTCAGTGTCTGATAACACATATAATGTTGAATTTGATGTTGACTACCAAAAATGTAGTAACAATCCTATTGTAAGTGTTGGTGGAGTAGACTTCGGTTCTGCGGGTGACGTTAGAGCGGGAAGAGTATGTTCTAAGAATGGTTATAAAAACATCTCAAAGATTGAAGCTGACATTGATTTATCACCGATGGTTCAAAGAGAAGGTTTTACAGGTGATTGGTTGAATGCCGCGTTTTATGCAGTTAGTAGTGACAAACAACCATTAGGTGATGGAAATTACTGTGATGCTGAGTTTACACCATCTACAGGTCAACCTGGTTACCCATGTCCATTTTGTCAAGAGATTGATTTCTTAGAGACTAATGGTCAGAAAATGTTCCAACACACTTTACACTTAGCTGATGGTAAGGGTGGACCTCAAAGATACGAGGTTTCTTATACTGAGGCTGCGAACACAGATTGTTGGCAGTGGGATGAAATGCAATCGGCATCAGGTAATGCGGGTGTACATAGTTTAGTGGGTAAAATTGACCCTAACAAACCATTCCATATGGTTGTAGATTTCAATGAGGACTATACGAATATGATTATCACTTTATCTCAAGATGGTGACAGTGTGAAAGTATTTGATATGACTGAACCTTCATACCCATACACTCCGAGTGATTTGGATATGAGTAAGTTAAAAGACGCTATGAATGTTGGTTGGTGGTTTACTCCATCATACCATGATGATTGGTCACCTGGTACTAATGACCCAAATTGGTACAAGAACAGTGGTGGTGAATGTGGATGGGGAACTCTATGTGGTGACGGTGGAGGATGGAAACTATCAAACCTTGTTGTTACGGCTGAAGAACAAATCTAAAATAAAAATACATTAAAAACTAACCCTCATCAGAAATGGTGGGGGTTTTTGTTTTATATTATATTTATAACTATGAAGTCATATTTTAAAAAGATAAAAGAAACACTATTGTATTATGATATACAACCACTTTTATTCTTTTGGATTGCCAGTGATTTATTAAATAACCTAATATTATGGACAACACCATCCTATTGGGAAGAAGTAGGTCAACCTAACACATATTGGTTATATATGTGTTACTTTGTTCTAAGTTTATTGATGTTAATTAGTTTACATAATATTAAATGGTTGTCGAGAGCGGTGACAGGGTATCTATTATTGACTCTATTCTCAACGATAAGGTATATAGTTAACATTTTTAGTGAGACAGGTGAACCTTTTGGGGTTACAGATGTAAAAAATTTACTTATAACTTGTTGGTATGCATTTATGTGGTCATGGATATTATTTAAATTAAAAAGGGAAATATTATATAAATCATTAAAATCATGAGTGAACAACTAACTACAATTATTATTACAACTCTAACGGTTGCTGGAGGTGCGGGGGCTTGGAAGTTTTATGAGTTTTTAATTCGTAATAAACGAGAAAAACAAAAAGAAACTATGACTGAACAAAATATGTATAGGGATGACTTACGTAATAGGGTCGAGAAATTAGAATCGGATAAAGAATCGTGTCAAAACCAACTTAAAGATATTACTGCGGAACTTGCAGCAATCAAAGTCAAGTTAGATTTTATAGAACGTGAAAACGATAGGTTATTAAGAAAATAGTTTAAGACTTTCATCTCAAAAGGGTGGGTTTTTTTATTTTATAATATACTTATAACTAAACCATAGTGATATTATGAAACAAATACTTAAAATTAATAATGATGAAAAGTTAAGGATATTGGAGATGCACAAGTCTTCAACCAAAAGACATTATTTAAATGAAAACACCTCATCGGTTCCTTCACCACCTTCAGGTTTGATTTCTGATGTTAAAAGTGAGTTTGATAAGATAGTTAATCCGATTAAAGATTCCATACCATGGGCTGTTAAAAAACTATACTCGATAGATAGTGTTTTTGATGAGGTTTACAATTTAATTGTAGGTACTATTCCGGAAGTTTATAAAGGAATGTATGAGAATAAATCGAGTGAGGCATATAGTGATAAATTATATAAAAAAATATTCGATATCTTTGAAAAAAGAATTAATCGTATGAGTCCCTTAACGGTATCCACGGCTAAGGCGGCTATGCCTGATAATTGGAAACGACATTTTAATGATGGTAAAACTAAAGCAACTATACTTGGTATTGTTAATAATTTACTCTTTTTAGTGTATAATGTGGCAAAAAATAATAAACATTTACCTACTACTTTGACAAACCTTGCAACAAAAGAAGAAATGTTACAAAATCAGAAAGCGGGTATAAGAGGATTTAAGGCCAGTAAAAGTTCATTATGGAAACAAGGTTTATACAGATGGTACAAAAATAATAAAAATTCTATTGTTCCTAGTGTTATAGATAAAATAGATAAAAAACTTAACAGTTAAAAAAAAGACCCTCATCATTAAATGGTGAGGGTTTTTTTTGTTTATTAAGAAATAAAATCTTATCTTTGTATTCATATAAAATATAGTAATATGAAGACAGTAATTTTTGATTTAGACGGAACCCTTGCGAATATTGAGACTCGTAGAGGGATTTCTATTAAGAAAAACGGAAAGATGGATTGGGACATATTCTTTGACCCAAATAATATTTCATTAGACACACCAAACAGACCTGTGATTACAATGGCTAAACTATTAAAGGAGTCGGGTCATAGGATTGTAATCTTAAGTGGTAGAAGTAAGGTGACTAAAGACGCTACTCGTGATTGGTTAAAACAATTTGACGTACCTTTTGATGTATTGAAGATGAGACCGGATAATAAGGAGTTTAAGTTTATGCCTGACGACCAATTAAAGAAGTTATGGTTAGACCAATTATTCCCTAACACTGACGATGTATTGTGTGTCTTTGATGATAGAGACAAAGTAGTAAAAATGTGGAGAGAAAACGGATTATCTTGTTTACAGGTGGCGGAAGGTAATTTTTAAAATTATATTCTTATATTTATGGGTATGGATATAGATAAAAAAGAACAACTGAATATTTTAAATAAATTTGTTAATAAATTTATAAGTGGGGTTTACAGTGAAATTGATAGAATTAACGTTGTATTAATAGATAACCGGTACTTAGAGTATCAAATATTTTTAAACGTCGGTAAAGATGATATATATGAGGTCCACGGAGATGGGGTAATAGAATTTAAAGATGATTCGGAAAAATATATAGACACGGCTTATCTGATTCAGGTTATGATAATATCTAACTTCAAATCATTTTTACCTCAGTTAAGTTTACCTATAAATAAAAATCATGATGTAGTTGTATTTGATAATGAAGGTAATGAAATATTTAGGGAGCTTGACCAACTTAAAAAGATTTACCATAAAAATCCTACTTCAACAGGTGGTGGAATGTATAGAGATTTAATGGACATACCCACTAGTGAATATCTAAAAAATATTAGAGATAAAAGATAAAAATAAACGTTTTTTTTTTTATAAAAACTTGTGCCTTATTATCAGTTTTATTATCTTTGTGTAACAAACAACGAAAAAATAAAATCATATGAACTTAAGAGCCATCAGAAAAGAAAACAAAAGAACAAACACATTTGAAGAGAAATTCGAGAAAGGTTACCGTTTTATTAAAAACAAGACAATGTCTCAAAGAGATGAGTATTATGATAGTGTTGTAACTTGGAACAAGGGGGAGACAAAAAGAAAACTTGAGGAAACTCAGAAATCATTAGAAAAACTATCGGAAGTTGATGGAACTTGGAAAAAAAGTCAATTAGAACAAAGAATCGTTCATCTAACAAAAAAAGAGGAGAATGCTAACTATAATGTTGAAACATTAAAATGGTTGTTATCGGCTCAAGAATATTTCGACGATAAACTTAAAAATGTTACTAACAAATTAGTTGGGTTTGGGTTTTGTGATTTACGTAGTGAAATGGAAGTTGTTGATGTTTCCGATAATCACTCAAGAGGGTTAGATTTCTATATTAACTGTACTAAATGGTCTTACTCTGAAACTGAAACTCAATTCGGTGGTCCCAAAAGAATCTACGAAAATGTTGGTAGAGCACACGCAAGATTAGTTTGGGTTAATTGTTACGACAAAGCTTCACATTGGAGATTTATTTGTACTTTAAAAAAATAATTTATAAGGGACTTGTTTGAGTCCCTTTTTTTAATTATATTTGATTATATTTAAAAATAAAAGATATGAGTAAAGAAGAAAAAGAAATACAAGTACATGAATTATATGAGCGTATCAATAATTCCATCAATAAAATAGATGATTCTATGAGTTATGAATATTTTGCTCTTGCGGTGTCTAAAGTATTGAAAGAAGAATACGGTAGTCACCTGTTCAGTCGATTTATTAAGGTTTTATCTAAAGATTTATCTTCTACTGAAATTGACTAATTTTATAAAATTCTTTTTAGTGTGGTATAGTCAACAGATGGCGATACCATTTTGGGTGATAGGTCATGTCCATTTACATTTTGTTAATTGGCATGACTTATACGAATATGGGTTATCAATACTATTACATTTGATGGTTGGTGTAGGTTTTTGGATTGATTGGAAACAAAACGGTAATAAAAAAACAAAATAATTATGGAAAATTTAAATAAAGCTGACGATGCTTGGCAAATATTAAGAATTCAAGGGGAATTCACTAAGGGTTTTGATAAATTTAATAGTTTAGAGGACCCCTGTATTTCTGTTTTTGGTAGTGCTCGGACAGTTGAGGGTAGTAAATGGTACAATGAGGCTAGAGAATTTGGTAAGATGATGTCGTCTGAAGGATTTGGTATTATAACCGGAGGTGGTCCCGGAATTATGATGGGTGCCAATCAAGGTGCTCATGAATACGGAGGTACATCTATTGGTATTGGAATTGAGTTACCTTTTGAAAGTGGTATGAATAAATATGTTGACATGGGAGTTGAAAATAGATATTTCTTCACAAGAAAAGTTATGTTCTTAAAGTATTCTAAAGGTTTTGTTGTTTTTCCGGGTGGTTTAGGTACTTTGGACGAGTTATTCGAAGCTTTGACTTTAGCTCAGTGTGGCCACAATATAAAATATCCTGTGGTCCTTGTTGGTAAAGAGTATTGGGGTGGTTTAATTGATTGGATTAAAGATACTCTTTTAGAATCTGAAATGATTAAAGAAAGTGATTTAGATTTATTTAGGTTGGTAGACACTGCAAAAGAGGCTAAAGATAAAATAATGAATTATCACAAAAAAATTAATTCGGATATAGGTACCTTTTCAAATAAGTCAAATTTTTAAAAACAAACTTGACATCGTAAAATATTTAGTTTAAATTTACTATAACAAAAAAAATATTAATAAATAAAAAAAGAAAATGGCAAAACTAACAAGAACAGTAGAATACGTAGACTTCAGATGGGAAGAATATGTGTTAACAGAAGAAGAATTAACTCAGTGGAAAACAGGTGATGAAGATGTCCAACAAGATATTATAGATGACGCTGATTGGGACCTAGTGAGAGATAAACCAATTGATAATTACGGCGAAGTAGAATTCGTAGAAGAATAAAGATATGGCAAACAATTTAAAAAGTTTCGTTGAGGTAAAAGGTAACGAAGAAGTGGTAAAGTTAATTGATTCGTTGATTGACAAAGTAAATGATAACGATAGTGACTCACCCGTTACTGCATTTGCGACAGCATTTTACGATGATGTTGATTTAACTGAAGACCGTGGTGTTTTAAACCAATGGTCGTATGATAATTTAGGGTCAAAATGGACTACATTATATGATGTAATTGGTGAGGGTGAGTTTTCAATCGAATCCGCATGGTATCCACCAAAACAATTCTTTATTCATTTATATAACTTATGTTTTCCTTTGGATAATGATGTGGTTATCGAAGTGAGGTATGAAGATGAGACATTCGACCCAGTAGGTGCGTTGGTGGTTAAATCAGTAACCAAATATGGTGAGCATGAAGATACGACAGAAGGTTGTATTTGGTCTGAGGAAGAGGAAATGGAAGACCCTACGGTAGATATGGATTGGGATGATGAAAATTATGAGGAAGTATCTTCAGAATTCTATGAGAGTGTTTACGATACCCAAGTTAGGTTATTATCTAACTGTATGGAGTTGATTGAACTAGATGGTGAACCAATAGAAGATTATAAAGTTTAAAAAAAGATAGTTTTATTTTGTATATTACAATAAAAGTATTATCTTTGTTGAGTAATCATATAAAACATTGTAGACATGGTAAAAGAATTTAAAGATTTAGTATTTGAAAAAAGAATCCACGGAGGATTGGGCTCTTCAACTGAAATTGGAGAACACACACTAAGTGTACAATGTGGTAAGTTTGTTTACTGTAATCCTCGTGAGGACAAACCTTCAGAAAATATGTTTTCCTCATTCGAGGTGGCCGTCATCGATAGTGATGGTGACTTTGTAACAGAAAAATTCATAGACGATTCAGAAGAGGGTGGAGTTGCAGGTTGGGTAACAAGAGACACAATTAATCAAGTAATTAATCAATTAACAAATAAAAAATAAAAATCATGGGTAAAGAAGAAGAAACAATTGCACCGGAGGTGAGAAGTAAAGTAGAAGAGTATGCATTCAAGAACTACAAAATGTTCAAAGGTAAAACACTTTTAATTAGTGAAAGAGAAAACTGTTTTTTAGTTTACTCTCATAAAGACGGTTCACCGTTAGTTTTAGGTAAGTCAATTTTAAACTAAATGGTAAATCGCACCATATTAAATGGGTATAAAAAGAGGGGGTTAAACTCCTCTTTTTTAGTTACAATTATTTAAGTAAATGTGGTTTGATGAAAAATGAATTAAATGATATTATAAATAAAGTTGGGTTATCGTATAACTAATAATCAATTAATTAAAATTGTATAATGTATTAAAAACAGTTGGAGTTGAAAATATGTCTGAGATTTTTGGTGAAGATTTTAAACCTACTAAAGATATGATGATTAGATTCTTAAAAGAAATGGTAAAAGAGTATCCACATTCTTTCAGTTACGTTGTAAATAATGAGGTTGTAACTGTAACTAAAAATCATATTATTAAATTTACTAATTTTGAAAATAATGAATTATTGAGTGAGACAAATTCACGAGATATTGAATATGGTTATTACGATGATGAGGTCGATGATTGTATTGTAGGTCTGTATGAGAATGTTTTAGATTATATGAATACAATTTAATTTATTTTTATATTTATATGTATGAAGTTAATTAGAACGATAAAAAATACCGTGATAGATGGTATTATTAATGAGGGTAAAATACCTAATGGTGTTAAGAGACGATTAAGGGAAATGGACCCGAAAGAAGTTGTTCAGGAACTTAAATCACGTTCTTTAAATAGAATTAAAATCTCCGAAACTTTAAAAAAAGTAAAAACTTCTAATAGTGATGTTGTTAAAGACATTGTTAAAGACATTTGTGATGATGTGGCTATGTTATATGTTCCCTATTATGATGAATATGATGAATATGTGAGAAACGATACTAATTGGGATGGTTCAGATGACGAGTATGATAAAATTGTTAAAATAATATCACATCAATTATTTCTTGAGTACGGTGATGAGGTAATAGATTGGGTTGATAGAGAGATGAAAAAACGTTTGATGAGGAAAAATGTAAGGTCGTCTTATGAAATACCTGAACAAATGTCCCCTGAATTGGCTCAAGATTTAGAAGCGTTTCATAACATAAAGATAAATGAAATGATTAACGAATCTAAAGGTATTAGTGAGCCGATTAGATATGTGGTCAGAGATATTACTGACATTATCAAAAGTGAAACACCCGGTGAATACTATCTACCGGAGGATACTACAGAAACTAATGAAATCGAATACGATTTTAAAAAAGATTTTCAAAAGTTTGGGATTAGTAGGTCCTACAATATACCATCATTTTCAATAGAACTGTTGTATAAGATTTCTGACGAAAAGGATATGGATGTACCATATATGATTAATGGTGCTCTTATGTCTGACGGTGATACCATTTCTATTCTTATCATTATTAATCCTGAAGAATATCCTTCGTTAATGTATAATTTAGTTGCGGACATAAATGATATAGTCGCTCATGAAATAGAACATATATTTCAACAAAACAACATGAGACCTGAGGGTGAAATCTATGATGATGGTGAAGATAAAATTCAACCTAAAGATAAAGAATATTACAAACAACCTCACGAATTACCAGCTCAATTAAAAGGGTTTGAAAGAGTATCTAAACTTCGTAAACAACCAATTGAAAAAGTCATTAAGGATTGGTTTAGTAGAAGTAAATACGCTCATCAATTAAGCGATGAAGACTCTTCTGAAGTTATTTCATATTTAGTTAACTATTACAATAATGAGTTTAAACCAAAAATGGTAAAAGAGAATAAAGTACCATCTGATTATCTTAGAAGGAGGGTGGGTCATCTTGTTACTGATAAAAATTTTAATCGTTTAAAAAGTTCATGTTTAAACATGTTAGAACGTGTACGAAGAGGGTATACGTCAAGTAAAGAAGAAGATGCCGTGACTGTTGTAAGATTAGCTATTGATGACCAAAGTTATAGATGGTATGAAAATCATTTAGGTTTTGATGATGAGGATGATAAACTATTTGATGAAATATATTCACTAATGTGGAACACATATTCGAAGGATTTAATTGAATATGTTAAATCTGTTATGGATTATGTAAATGAGGATAATCCGGAAACAATAAAAGAGAGTGAACTACCACCATCCGTTAGGAGGAGGATAAATATTTCCTCTGATTTTAATGATGATATTTTAAATGGGGCAACACCCAACTTAAAGACTGGGTCATTGAGAATGTTGATGTTAGGGGTAACTAAATTTGATACAATTATTGACAAGGGTTTTAGGTGGGTTGCCGAAGAAATGGCACCGTATGATGAGGATTACGATAAGGATTATGATGAATATATAGATGGAGTAGTTTTGTTATTAAAGGATAAATACGAGGATGATGTAATCGAATATATGACAAGGGTTATAGGTACACTTAATGGTCCTGATACACATAAGTATAGATTTAAAAAACACTCTGAAAGACACGGAGGTAGTGGATTTTCAGAAACATTTAATACGTGGGATGATTTAATATTAAGGTTTGGATATTGGATGTCTTTAGAATGGGATGAAATTAAAAGAAAATTGGATACATTTGATAAAGGTCAGATATTAATTTCAAGTCCGGGGGAACCAACTAATACAATGAACTATTACTTTAGTATAGAAAAGATACCAAAATGAAATTAACAATAACTGAAGACAAATTAAGAAACGTTAGGGAACAAATTAAAGAAATGATTCGTACCCGGGGATTACCTGAAACATCTAAAATTATGGGTGGTTTTGACAATTTAATAAGTAAATTGGGTATGGTATACAGTGTTACCCACGAGCAAAAGGTTAAAGACGTTCATGGTATTATGGATATATATCTAAATGATGGTGATTATATCGATAATGAACCGAGGGGTGTATTTGTTGGAGATTTAAGATATGATGCGGTGTTTCTTGATGAGATTGGTTCGGACCCTATACTAATAAGTGATAATAATGATATAATAAAACAGATACCTAGTTTGACTGAAACATCTGCAGTTGTTGAGACTTACTTTTTACAAAAGGGGGAAGGTTCTGAGCCTGATTCCTATAAATTAAAGGATTATACAACTGTATTATATGATACGTTAAGTGATGAGGTTTTAGATAATATTATCTTTGCTTTAATGTATAGTTTGGAAGGGTATTCGGGTAATTAATTTTAACGACATATTATGAATGATATGCAAAAAAAATTATTATCGTTGGTTGAATCTAACGGATTATCTAAGACTTTCGTATTAATCGGGGGTAGTGACAATTTAATAGATATAATGGGTGAATCTATTAACCAATGTTTTACTAAGAATAACTTAATAGATTATATAATTGAGACTGTAAAAATGAGCGGTGAAGATGTAATAGATATTAATCCACCAATACGTGAAATATTCCAAGATGGTACTCACTACGACATACATTCATTACACAGTCATTATGTAACAGATATAACGGAAGGGGTAAAAGATTATCCTATGACAGTTTTATCTTATCCTTATCATGAAGTGTCTAAGAAAACATTAATAAAAATATTTAACAGTATACGTAAATTATAATAATCATGGAACCGGAAAAAGATATATTTGAGCAATGGAGACTTGAAAGGGAACGACTTTCATGGTACAAAAGGGTGTGGGGTAGTATATCATTACGTTGGAGTAACGATTGGAAATACATCCCTAAAAATATTAAAGAAGGTTTTAAGAACCTTAAGTATTGGTTACCTATCATTTGGAAAGACAGGAACTACGACCATTCATATATTTACAAAATATTACAACACAAACTAAAGTCTCAGTCTCAATATCTCAGGGATAAAAGTTTTCACGTAAGAGCGGAAAGAGATGCTGAGGTAATGATGACTTGTGTTAGACTTATTGATAAAGTTACTGATGAAAGTTACTCTAGTGAATATGGGGATTATCATAAGACTAAACATTGGTTTGAACCCTGTGAAGATGAAGAAGGTTATTCTACGTGGGAAAGTAAGTTGTTAGGTGAAAACTTCGATGACTACTTTAAAAAGTATCCACTTATATATAAAAGAGTTTTAAATGGTGAAGGGTATTTTAAGACAGAGGGGATTGAAGATAAACAAACGATTGCGATGAACATTGCACATTTAAATCAAGATAGGTCACACAGATTACTTTTTAAGATAATTGAAGAGAACATAGAAAGATGGTGGAGTTAAATTAAAATTTGGTAGAATCAGATATTTGTTGTATTTTTGTGTTGACGCTCTTTTCTAAGGTCACTATATAAATAAAAAAAACCCACCAATCGATGGGTTTTTGTGGTTTAAACCATTTGGAGAGTTACGTTTTTGAAACTATCCACTAACACTCCGTAAGCGGGGTCGGCCCATGTTTTAGAACCGATTGACTTCCAATGGTTGTGGTCAGCCATCTTAGGGAAAGTAGAGTGAATATCCCCCACAGTTAAACTCTCGATGATAATCTTATCTACCATGTAGAATTTACCACCTTTCATAGCCAAGACTGTTTGGTAGTTACCGTATTGGTTTTTCACCTCGAGTGTGTGTAGTCGATTCTTTTCCCATCGAGTAGCAATTCGTGAAAGTTTACCTTTACCTTCTGAAATTGTAAGGAACCCGGCAACACACTTAGTGATAGCTCTGTACTCATATTCAGTTTCAGAATCAAATCCGTTATCATATACCACGAATTTACACATTTTACCATTAACTAATTGTTCTACTGAAAATCCTTTACCCATTACGTTGTCATACTCTTTAATATACATATCTTTCCGTTTTATGATGTTAAACCCTTATTGTTCTACAAATATACGGCGGACTTATATATAAAACAAATATTTGGTCATTTAATTTCAGCGGGGGTCAGGGGGATTAACGCCAGCCACCATACGAGAGATACATATAAAATCGGGGGTCTAAACAATAATACCATATACATTATCCATACGTATAATAAGATAAACAGTATACGTAATT
>JACKZZ010022502.1_pt1 | contig 15541 bp, 4 predicted proteins | sample 8027871 | NCBI WGS metagenome assembly JACKZZ01 (sample SAMN15724774, study PRJNA655200) | protist metagenome | isolation source: fluorescence activated cell sorting (FACS) single amplified genomes of... | place: USA: West Boothbay Harbor, Gulf of Maine | collected 2000-07-19
ATACCGCTTAAAAAATGGTCTATTTCATCTGTCAAGGTTGTCAGGAGACGTTTAAGAAGCCGGCTTTGAAGAAGCACTTGCTCGGCCGGTGCCGTGGATGTTGCGTAACCTGTGTTGACTGCTCCGTCCAATTCTGCTCCGAAACCTATGTTGAGCATACCACTTGTATGAGCGAAGAAAAGAAGTACCAGGGTTGTTTGTTTCAAGAGAAGGACGCGAAGGTAAGTAACTGCGAATGTTTTCGGGCGAATTCTGATGATGATTGATCATTGATGGATGTGATGATGATGACATGATTGTTTCCCCTATTAGTATTGATGTGATTCCTCGCTTTCTCATCTTCCCCCATCTGGATTCTATCCCCCCCATCTTTCCCCTTCCTTTCCCCCTTAGGTCCCCAAGGGTCAACTCAAACATCTATCTATTCTCCCCCTCAGGTCCCCAAGGGTCAACTCAAACATCTATCTAATTTCCCCCTCAGGTCCCGAAGGGTCAACTCAAACAAGAGTCGTGGACTAACAGTCTTACCCGTGCGGTAGAACTCGCTAAAGAGGAAAACGCCGGTTGGGTGGTGACCACTAATTTAGAGAAAATTGTCTCCTTCGACAATGTTCCCCGCAAACGGAACGGCTTCATCAATTTCGTGAAGAATTCGTGTCGGGTGAACGATACGAGGGCGGTGGAGAGCATGTGGAGCTACGTCGAGAAAGCGGGGAACGAGGGGAAGGAGAAGCCCGCGGGTGGGGATGTTTCCGCCAAAAAGTCCGCCGCTTTGACTCAGACCGAAAACAAGAAACGCCGGTGGAGTGGGTGGGAGAAGGAGTGCACTCTTTTTGTCGAAGCTGGTGAGGAGGGTGAGGGGGAGGGAGTTCACTTCGAGGAGCTGGCCAAAACTCTTTCCACGCGTTACGCCGAACAGGCAAAAGCGGGATGTGTTAAGAAAAGGAAGGTCGACACCCTCTCTACCTTCGTCTTGTCCCAAATTCCGGAGAATTTCCTTTCCGACGCGGATTCTCAGGTGCGCGTCCCTAAGTAAGCGGGTCGGAAGTTGTCACACTCGAGACAATGAGATGGACGTCGCAGGAAACCGACAGAAGGAATCACGGAGGTAACGAGAAAAATGTGTCGGAGGAGTTATTGTACGCGGAGGAAATCCAGGGGGCTTGGAGGAAAACATCGGAAGGGGGTGGGATAGGGCAAATCTGCATTCATTTGCAATTAACATCGGGTTCCTAAAGTGGAACCATTCTAACGATCATTCGGTCCGTGAGAACCAATTGCCTTCTCCCCACCGGTCTTACTGAGTCTGAGTCTTTGCAGCTCTCGAACCGAGAGCCTGAGTGTTCACATACATCTGAGGTTGAGTCCATCAACACTGAGTTAACAAGAGCGGATCGATAAGAGCTTATAACGCCACCGTGATAACTCCATAAATCGGCTGATAACGGGCCAACTGAAACCGCTTTTTCCCTTTCCCATTTATTTTTCTAGGTTTACCTTGGTTTGTAATTATTATCAGGGCGCGAAAGCGCCCTACGATTTGTATCTGTATCGAGACTGCCCAGCAGGCGTGCTCTAAATTGTACTACATAGATTTACATTACTTGTGTATCAAAACTCTATTTTTACCACACTTTCAACATGTTTTCAGTTCGTTTTCTCCTTCTTTCTCTGAGCCTTCTCTCATCTCTCCTTGTGGGGGTGGAGGCGCATAGGCACCTTTTGCGGTCCGATTCCGGTCACTCGGCTTTAACGGTTGACAGCAATGGGGATATCGGGGAAGCTCCGGGTCACGAGGAGGAGGCAGTGGAAGGGCCCGAATCCTTTCTAGAACTGGGAGAACTTGAAGGTGCGGGGTCTCCCCTTACGAACTTGAATTCGATTGAGGATAGCCTGGGTGAGAAAATGGCCAGAAGCGCCAAGGTAGCTAAAAAACGCTTCCACAAGACGGTGAAAGAGATCAATGAAGCGAAACGAGAGGGTAGGGTAGAGAGGGATCGCCGCGGGAGAATCACTAAATTGAACCTCAAGGAGGATCCCTCAGCGGCTAAGAATGACCCCGATTTGAAGCCCCATTTTCACCGAATTGGGGAGTGGAGGAATCCTAGGAGAGAGGGGGGGTCACAGGGTCCGGAAACCGAGGTTTCGAGCGATGTTGCGACAAAGACTAACCAGGAAAATAAGCGGTTGAAAGAAAAACTGGATCATTCTAAGCAGGAGGAGGACGCGGAGAAACGGGAGGATGACTTTAGACGGGATTCGAGGGAAACCCGTGACAAACTCCAATATCTGGAGAGACAACAGCGGGAAAGAACTCAAAATGCTACGGAGGAATCCGCGGCAGTGGAGAAGGAATCCGAGGGTGAGAAGGAGTCTCAGAAGTCCGAGAAAAAACGGAATTTGAGGCGACAAAGTGATCGCGGCGCCGAGGAGTCTGGGTCTGAGAGCGAATCCGATCAGGACCAAAAGTCAGAGCAGGGCGATCACAACCAGGAGCACGACGATCAAGAATCTAATGAGGAACATGCCCGCGGGAACGAGACGGACTCCAGTTCGCACTCTTTGTCTCAATCAGAGTCGCCGGAAGAATCCGACCAGGAGGATGATTCTGATTCAGATGAGCCTGCCGAATATAAGGCAGTTCCCAGTGGTTCAGCTACGGAAACAGCTGCTGCCGAAACAGCCGAGGAAAAGGGCCAGAAAGGGACTCCAGAAGAAGATTACTCCGCTCCCGAAGACTCAATCGGTCTCGGCCCCGACGCAAATGATTCGGCCCCATCCACCGATGAGAGGGGGGAAAACCCGATGTTGAGTAGGCATGATAGTGGCGGGGAGAGTGGGAGTGATGAGGAATTCCGGGCGACGGAGCATACGGATCCAGATTATGAGGAGGAATCCGAGGCGATAGAGAAGGCGAAGGCGCATCCCAAGGCTTGGGCGCATAGTTCAGACGCGCAGGAGGAGGATTCCGGGCCTCGGAAACAGGATGCTATTGATGCAGAATCTAGGGGGGATGATGGGACAAGAAGGGTCGTGGATGACGATGATGAAGACGATTCTGATGACCATTCAGACCGTGATTTCTCCATGGACTCGGGCGTGGATGGTGATGGAAGTGATAACTCCACTTCTGCATCAACTTCGAAGGCCTCGTCTCTACTTGAGAAGCCTGGCAGCGAGAACTCGACATCTTCACACGATTTCCAGGCCCAGGGTCTCGAAGGAGTCGTCAGTTCCCTCCTAACTCTCGGAAACCAGATGCAAAAGGAGGATGTTGACGCAGTGGACGACGCCCTCCCAGCGAAAGCTCTGGATCGGAAGAAGAGTTTGTGGTCGTCTAAGTATCAACAGCACGGCGCGAAAGTCGGCATGAAATTCCAGGCCGCCCACAAAGCGATTGTGAGTGTTAAGAATTACGGTTATGATAACCTTCCCTCAGGCCCTGAGGGGACTAAATCCCTCCAGGCTCAATGGCTTAAGAAGATAAACGCCCTGAAAACGGCTTATGAAGGTCAAAAGACCGAGGTTGATGGATTAAACGATACCTTAGCGGCGGAGATTTACCCGGGAGGAAATGTGCCGTGGAAGAGTCCGCTGAGTAAGTCGAGGGAGTCGGAGTCGTCTGACTCGGATTCTCACTCGGTTTTGTTGGAAGTGGGAGAGGGAGGGCTTGAGGGGCGTCGTGGAAGGCGGAATCTCGGATCAAGACGTGTTGCTTTCGACGCCCTGAAAACAAAATTAGAGGAATTCCAAACGGGTCTTGATACTCAGAAGACGGCTTGTACGGATTTTATAGGGGGATTGGACGCCGAAGGAGATGAGATTCAAGGGGGACAGAGTGTGATTGACAACCTAAGTGCCAAAATGAACACGGTAAACGACTCTCTTACAGGGATTCAGGACGAGGGTACAGAACTTATTGCGCAGATGGAGACGGAGATTTATCCAACAGGAGTAGATGGAGACTCCTACTTGCAGACCAGAAACACCCCGTTCTACCAAGAAGAATTTGATGATTTAAATGATACCATAAAAGAGAAAAAAGCCGCTGTACAAGCCCAACTCAAGAATTTCAAACGGATAGCCGCGGGGGAAACTGATTTGTTGACGAAGCTAGGCTTGTTTGAATCCACTTACTCGCACGAAATTTCCGCGATTCAGGTGAAATGGGGGGATTTAACCGATAGTCTTTATACAACGAGTACGGATGGCGGTGGAAACGAGGTGTCGAATGGGAATTTGGATGAGGACGAATATGCTTCCGCCTACAGTGCTTTTACGGACAAGATTGAGCACCACTTGTGGACACAAGACTTGAGTGACGACTGGACTGATGTACAGAGTGCGATAGAGGGCATAGTAACCACTACCACTTCAGAAGAAACGGGCAAATCCGAGATCTCAGACCACGCGTCTGAGATAGAGAATGCTGTTGATTCGTTTAAGAAAGACGTACTAGCGAAAGCAGCTGTGTTGAACGCGAAAGTGAGTAATCCGCCCGCTGATAGTAGTTTGCTGGGGAAGGCCCAGGCCGCGCGGTTGAAGACGCAGGTAAAGGATGCGCCGGCGAGGACCAGCACGACTACCACCACGACGACTAAAAAAACAGGGAGGCTCAGCGAGGGTACTGCGGACGAGGACGAGGCTACCACGACTTCTACCACGACCGCTAAACCGTCCACGACTACTACCACGACGACTCTAAAACCGTGGAGCTTCAGTGAGGGTGCCGGCGAGGAGACTACAACGATTACAACTACGACGACTAGTAAGAATTCGTTGAGTTTTATTGAGCGTTCTCAGGCCGGGAATAAGACCGCTTCGGTATCCTCCGAATTTACTGCGATGGAGGGCACGCTCACAGGTTCTGCTGCCACCGTTAGTACAGCAATTCAGGCTCTGAAAAATGCTTGTGAAACCCTCGTCGTCAACAAAACTTCCCCTTCAGTATCCCATGTTATTACGGAAACGGATTCATTTGATAGGGCGTTTTTGGCCCGGACGGCGGCTATTACGAGGGAAGTGGCTGCTGCTAAGAAGAGGTTGTACGGGGAATTAGCAGCAAATACCTCAGAACAAAACCAAAGAGACGCGATCGACGGGATTTCTGCCGAAGTGGACGAAATACACTCGGGGTTGGACCATGATTTAGATACTTTACTTGAGACAATCCAAGATAGTGGGGATAGAGAGGATCTAAAAGCTCTTCATAACGACATTTTGACCGCCTTAGAAAGCTTTGAGACTCAGGGGGGGTTGGCTATTCAGGCGGTGACTGCAGCAGCATTTACTAGCGCAGGCTTTAGTTTATCGGAAACTGGGGCTGGCGCCAATAAGACCAAAAAGAGTCCTTGGGACGATTTGGAGAAACAACGGGCAGAGGAGAAGGCGGAGTGGGACGCATCCTGGACCGCGGAGACAGAGGCGGTAGAAACAAAGAAGGGGGAACAGCAATTCCGGTTACTAGAGACCGCTATTAAGCATCGCCGAGCCACAATTAGAAACAAGCTAAAGGCGTTCCGGAAGCTCGTTATTGAGGGCGTTCCGAGTGAGGACCGGGCGAATATCTTGACGTTACTGGAGGCCGTGAATGGATCGATTCAACTTTCGTTGAGCAATCAGTTCGATCATTTTTCGCAGATAAACGTGGTGTGGTTTACGGATCAAGCAGAGCACTCGTCAGACGCTCAAAAGATGGTCCGTATAACGGCGTTGAAAGAGGCCATTAACTCACTAAACAAGGGCCCCTACATAACGGCGAAGGACGGGCTGTGGACGAGGGTGAAGAGGGATGTTGGCCGGAGTAAATACCTGAATGTGGAGGAGAGGGGAGCTGTCAGGGATGAACTCGAAACCGCCTTAAATTCGATCGATTCCTCAGTCAAAGAGTATATACACGTCTGCGCCAAGAAAATGACGGCTCTGGAAACTGAGTTGTTAAGAGAGCCGGAGGGCGTCAACAATTCCAACTATTCATCATCTGCATATTCCTCGTCCGCATATATCTCATCCGCATCGATGCTTGAGAAGGGAGAAGTGGGTGCGGGGGGAGGTTCTAGGGCGGGGCACACAGGCCAGACCGCGGAGGAATCAGAGCCGGACGACGGGGAGCTCCCAATTCCGACCCCTAGTTCAGGTTTTTCGTTGGTTCAGCGGAATGACCCCCTTCTGAATCTGAATCACCCAGTCGGTGGGCCGGTACCGAGTAAAGATCCGAATACTCTTCCGAACGACGGCTCTTCTATCCACCCAGCCGCTTACTTAGTGGCTTATGAGCACCTCAATACCACCATAAGGAATAGACGGAGCGTGGTGAAGGACGCGATCTCGGAGCTGTTAACACGGTCAAAGGGGAAAACGGAGGGGAATGACTGGCCAAACGCCCAAGCAGAGCCCGAGTTGGAGGCAAAAGTGGAAGCGGTGAAAGCGGCGTGGCGGACAGCAGCCGCCCAAGTAATCCTCCGAGAACATTCGGCGAAGGCAGTTCTGTTTCCGGGAATAATCACGACTGCTACGACGATCACGACTTCTACGACGGCGACCACTGGGGCGATTAGCTTTGTGGAGACCTCATCCGATGCGCACAAGGCGCAGCATAAACACCGGCGGCACAGCCGCGGTCGTGTGGCCTTTTTAGGGGATCCGGTTGGGCCGAAAAAGGACGCTTTACTCGCCCTACGGCAGCAAATCGTAGACTCAAAAGCGGCTGTAGTCCAGCCAATGGCCGATCTAAAGAGCTACATTCTCGGCCTGACAGGGGCGTATTGGACGAGCGATAGGGGGAGTTACAAGAAGCGGTTACTGGAGAAAAGGAGAGATCTCAGACTTGCGATCCGGGACTCTGTGGCGCACGGTGTTAACCGGACAAACGCGATTTGGGGGATTGTGTTTAACCCCATTGGAACAGAATTTTCGACTGATACGAGTTCTGCTGAGGATTCTGAGGATGATTTTGCTGAGGATTCTGATGCAGTTACCAGGACTAGTAGTGTGTCTGCGCTAGAGGACGCTGTAGGGGAGGCTGAATCGGAATCGAGTAGTTTTCACGAGGAGAAATCGGACTCGGCGGAGAAACTCGCGCGGGAACAGCACCTTGAACGATTAGCCGACGCAAAAGAGGATTCGAAGTATGGGCGGGCCGCCAGATCCCGGCTCCTCCTGGAGAAAACGGATTGGGGACGGAAACTGGGGGAGGAGTCTGATCGGGTTCTGCGGGGGTATGTGGGGTTTAATAAGGGCAACGGGAAAATCGACCTCTCTCTGGTAACAGCACCAGCAGATTGGGAATTGGTTGAAAACCTCGCGCTCAGTAGGGGAGTGGCGATCAAGGGTCAGGAGCGGTCTTACTCCCTCGCGGAAGCTCGAGACCTTTTCGGAGACGGCCCCCCCGCTCCCCACCAGAAGGAGGAAAAGAAGCCGCAGCCGGGGTGGTTTGCGTCGGGACCGGCTCCACCGCGGTCGCACAATGAGGGCCGAGGCCCAGACAAGCAGCAGCAGGGGTGGTTCTCCAAGTTGAAGAAGACGTTCGGTCTCGACGAATCCGCGGACGGCGTCAGTTTTTTCCAGGAATCCTCTGAGGTGATTCGACGGAAAGCGGTCGTTAAAACAGGAAAACTTGGGAAACTCCATCATCTTCAGCGGGAGAAATCGGAATCGGAGGGGTATCATTCGGAAGAATTTGGCGATGAACACCATTCCGAGCACCCACAGCATTCAGTGTCGGTCTCGATCAAGGGCGGCGATCCCTTAGCCCACCACTCAGTCTCGGTTTCGGCCTCCGGAGCGTTGGCGGATATTCCTGTGTCGTTGACGCAGAAAAGGGGGGGGAAATCAGGGTCTAAATCACGTTTAGAATCCCATTCAACACTGACAGGAGGCGGGGTGGGCTATAAGCCCGGAGCCAAGTACACCAAAACCTGTTTAGATGACGGTAGTAGCTGTATTGTTATACCGAGAAAAAAGGTAGGAGACAGCGAGAAGTATGACCAGAAGCTTGATTACGCGTATTCTAGCTATGGAGGAAGTGGTCATGATCAGGGCTGGATGGGCTCTGGTGGGGGGTGGATGCCTCAGAGAAGCTTGGCTAAAACAAGCGGGGCAGCTCTGAATGGAAATCCTTTGGATGAATGGAATATAAAGTCATCTTCCGAGGCTAATTCTATGAAACAGCAGTTCATTAAGCATCAGTCCAAATATCCACCCGAAAGGAAGGATTGGATTGAGATATCGCTCCCAGAAAACAAGCGGTGGGTGGTGTCGGCGGTGTATGTGGCGGGGGGATCGATTGGGAATGTGGGGAACCAGAATGCAGGTATTGCCACAAAAGGCTGCGTCTCAGAACTTATGCTTCTTTTTGCTGATTGTGAAAACCCGACGGGGAGCAAGAGTTTTCTGGAGACGGGCGATAAACTTAAAGGGAATTCCACTGTCAGCCACCACAAGCCCCGTAAGCATGGTCATCACCACAAGCACCGTCACAGCCACCAGGCAACGTCCTGGGCAGAGTTGGCTGCGGATCCGGTACCTGCTGCTGCGGCTGGTGCTGGGGGGGAGGGGGCTGCCGCTGCCACTTCCACTTCCGAAAGCACAGGATGTGTATGGAAGGAGAGCAAGCCGCTCGATCTGAGTTCGTTCTGTAAGAAACCGATTTCCCCGAGTATTGTTAACCCGGGAAGTGGTGATAGCACGCGGAAGATGTGGAACCGGAAGGCGAGTGATAATGTTCGGGAAGGAAAAGAGGCCAGTTTAGGCTTTGCCAATCCATCAGCAGCAAACGGAGAATCCTTAGCAATTGTCTCTCGAAAAATCAGGATAGTGCCTTTAAATTACGTGCATTTGCCGATATTGCGGGTGGCTATTGAGTTAAGAGGGTTGGTGTGTCATTGTGAGGGCGGCGAAACAGTGGGGAACGGGGAGTGCGCGACCCCGGTTCTTAATGGTGAGTATGATAGGGAAGAGGCTTCCCCGGTCTCCACAAACCACTGTGCGATCTGCAACCAAGCTGGTATGGCTCTGGAAGGTGCCTCATGCAAAGCAAGCTCGAGTAAGAGCCTTGGGATAGCTATTGGAATCCTCTTAGTCCTTGGAGTTTTGGGATTTGTTGCCAAAGACTTCGTCTCCTCCAACCAGGAATTAGCTAGCCAGGGTCTCGGGAATGTAGGAGCGGCGTCCAAGCTGTAGGGCTAGGGTCTCGGGAATGTCGGCGCCGCGTCAAAACTGGACGCCTAACACTTCATTTTAGAACTCAAACGGCGTTCTCGAACGGGAACACATTGTGCCCAGTTCCGCCGTATGTTAACCAAGTTAGTTGATAGTTGATCATCATAGAAATCGGCCCGATTCTCGGGCGTTATCCATCAGATTTGTTTATCTACTCATAGTCATTGTTCTTGACTTTACGCACTTTACAGTTTTCGCTTCGTGGGGCTAGTTCGCACCCCGATATCCATCAAATTTGTTTATCTACTCACCACTAGACGTTTTAGTACGAATTTATTGACTGTTCACCGCCGGGCTGTAAGCCCTCATCATAGTGTGGGAATTCCTAGAATTGCGCTGTATTTGTCTAAGAACGTTGAACTTGATCGCCACGTTGTCGCTGAGGTGCTAAAGCGCGTTTAACTTGTTCTCAGCAGTTGTAGACCGGCACGTTTTTCCGCTCCCATAGAGGTTTTTGTGAGGCGACGACGACACGTTTTTTCGGAACGTTCAGGACACGTAGCGTCAATGAGATTCATACGGCCCCGGGGCGCCATAAGCTCCTTCATAAATCATAAACCATATTCCGCCCGTGAGGGGCGGATCATCACCGCATCATAGCCCCACGACTCAACCAATCATCCTTCCCCTCCATTCTCTCCACGCATCTCCCGCCCGTAGATTTTTGTTTGTTGCGTATTTGACGACTAGAGCACTAGAAAAACTGTATACTAGGGCTGAGAAGCTTGCCTTCTTGGTCTAGCTCTTACTAAGTAGAGCGGTTTTGGTAGTAGATAAGGTTTATACTGTTTAGGTTCGGATTCTCTTTTGAATCAAGATATACCCTATTAGTATCAAGATGTCTCTTCCACCCGGAGCGTTAAGGAAGAACAGCGGGGGTACGGATACGATGTCGGAGGTGTCGTCGTTGAGGACGGAAGATTATAATGAGAATCTCCGCCTTTCTCATTGCGGGCCCCAACTTCAGGACCATATGGAGGAATTCCTAAGGGAGTCCAACAGCTTTATTGGGCTCTCCAGAGGTTCTCCTGTTAAGGATCGATTAAGAGAGAGGAAATTGCAGCGGAGGGAGCTGGAAAGGAGTATCGGGAAGGCCATTCTCCACGCCCAAGAATTGGATTACATGCAAGCCAAGAGAGCTCAGAATGCCGCAAAAGCCGGGGCGGCCCAAGCAGGGAAATCCGGAAAGGGAAGTGGAAAGGGGATGGGGCTGAAATCGCTTTCCACGGGCGCTTTCCCGCCGAAACGGGTTAATCAAGAGACCGGAGAGGAGGAAACCGATCCGGGATACTATGACGACGGAAGGATTTCCTCCGTGGACGACCAGTTGCAGACGAGTATTCACAAGACGCCGCCCCCTAAGGGATCCTCTCAGCGGGTCGGGAGTCGCGATCCGAAGACGGGTGGGAACAAGAACATACGGAGGCATTTGAGGGATCCCGCCCAGGAAAACGCCGACTATGGAGTTAATGTGGAAAGAGAATACACCCACGCCAACTCCCTCTTCCCGGGGTCTAGTCATAAGACGAAGTACGGGGAGGCTTCTGTGGGGCAAAAACCGGATGCCAAAAGCGGGGCAAGCGCTAATGTTCATATGATGGGCGGCACAGGCAGTGGCGGGGGGTTGAATGTCTTAGGAGGTACCCGGTATTTGCTTCAAGGCCCGGAGGCCGATGGTAGCCATATCAAGTACATGAAGTATGCCAGCCGCCCTACCGGGAACTTTCCTCATCCAACTATAGCGAACGTACCGGGGCTCCCATTTATGCCGGTTGTCGACGTTAGTCAGGAGGGGGAAGGGCTGCCCAGCAATTTCGAGAAACCATGTAAGTGTATAGGCCTCCCCTTCATGCCAGTTGTAGACGTTAGTCAGGAAGGGGAGGGATTACCGTCGAATTTTGAGAAGCCATGTAAGTCGCCTTTTATGCCAGTAGTGGATGTCAGCCAAGACGGGGAAGGATTACCGTCGAATTTTGAGAAACCATGTAAGTGTCTCAAAGGATGAATTTGTGAGTCATGAATGGTGATGATGATGACATGATGATGTAGTCTCCCACCCACTTGGCTGGGTTCCCTTTTCTTTTCCCTCAGGTGTTAGCACCTCCTCCATGAAGGTTCATTCCCCAGGCGTCAACACCTTTTCCATCTTCCCCAGGCGTCAACACTTCCGCTCTGCATTACAACGATTTCCCCCAGGTGTCAACACTTCCGCTCTTCATTACAACGATTTCCGCCAGTACAAGGATCGGTACGAGCATAGGCAGAGGGAAATGAACTACTTCCTCGTAGAACAGCATCGGAGCAACCGTGAGATGGCAAAACTGGTCACACCGTGCTCAAAACGCCCCGGGGACGCCGTTTTCATACATGGGACGACGTAAGTGAGCGGGAAATGTGGTGTTTATTCATGGGACGACGTAAGTTTTGGATCTAAGGTAGACTCGGGTCCCACTTCATCCCATTCCCTCAGGAAACCTCTCGGCCGCCTCTACTTCGATAATGGTAGGCAGATGTTCAAGTTCACCGACCAAGCCGCTAAGAAGATGCTTCCCGCGGGCTATGAGAGGCAGAAGTACGACTTCTGGCAATAGAGTCTGAGGAGGAGGAGGAAATTATTTTGAGGTTCAGAGAGCTGCAGGGGCGGATTTTATTTTTTCGACAGTCACATTGAGAGCATTAGGCTCAAAAAACATTATATCTTGATCAGAACGCATTAGGCTCAAAAAACATTATACCTTGATCATGTTAATAGCTAGATCAACTAGCTCAAATACAACCAGTTTCGTATCACCGAAAAAAACTCCTAGAAGAGTTGAGAAAACGACAAGCATATCGCGACAGTAGTCTAACAGGGCGGGCGGTTATATCCTGATTCATATGAGAAGTTCCGGTCTGCCACGAGCAGTATAAACCATTCAGTCTTCGTTAATATCTTTCAACGACAAAACAGCATTCTCGAGCAAGCATTCCGCTCATCTAACTTACATTTGACTCATCTTCAAGCTATCACTGATTTACGGGTAGTGCTACCGGTTGTACCGGTGGTCGTCCCTCATCATCCATATTGAGATTTGACTTCAGCATTTAGCGTTCCAGCAGTCTATTTCCGTTTGATTTTCGTCATTTATAGTCGTCGACTACAGTCCGGTTCTCCCGGCCTCGGTTTCCGCGGCGGAGATACCTTGTCTAACAGTCTGACTCCGAATTTTCATCTACTTATCTTGAAGCATACAGAAGCATCTATACTATCCTTTGGGCATCGAAGTTTGAAAAGAACCTTCCGGGTTTCGGTTCCATGGTGATGCACGGTTTGTTCTCCAAGGCGAGGGTACGGGGGCGAGGGTAGGCCCAGGGTTCTCCATAAATTGATCATCCGCCGCCCAATTCAAAGCCCGCTATCCACGTCATCATATCAATAAATTCTCCGTTTTCCGCCGATGTCATTTGTCATACTTCCATGATTCTCGCTCTCTACAAACCATCTATCTGCACATCTATCTGCACTCAAAGACCCTCTCCCCTTAGACGCGGCTACGTGCTAACGCCGGTACTCGATACTTCATATTAATATCTCAGGTCAGGCTAAGCTACTAAGGGCAGGGTTTCCTAGCAACGGTCCATTCCTAGACGCTGAGTAAGACTTCTATTGCCAACCCAATCCAAGACTTCTATTGCCAAGACGAAATAATTGACATTCGAAGAAATAGTCGAATCATGCGCTTCTCGATAGCTCAATGCTTAAGCTGAGGTTCCTCATATCTCTATTCTAGTTTCAATCGCACTCTCAACCCGCATTTAGCGCCCGTATCCTGTAGCGGGCTGGTAAATCGCTCTCCTATTAGTATTTACCGGTGTCGGCATTCTCCTATGGTCTTCTCCTATGGTCTTCTCTGCCCTATGGTACCCCAATTTACCACCGATTAGGCGATATGTTTCCCAATTTCCCACACCAGCCCAATCCACCACGTATTTACCGCCTATGATAATGTTTCCCAATTTACCACAACAAATGGGGGAGATGCAGTCTGAGTCTCCCAATGGCAACTACCGTCTGACTCTTAGTAAGCATCCCTGGGGGGAGCCCTGTTACTAGGATTGATCATATTACAGAGAAAATAGATACCTAAGTACTAAGAATCACACCCCGACCACCAGCTGCAGCTATAATTTGGTGGCTTTAGCGGTGACGGCCCACGGGGGACGACCTAAAAGTGTCAGTCAGTCGACAGCAGTAAGAAGTTAGAAGTTGAACCCTACTCGAGTAAGAAGTTAGAACCCTACTCGGAAAACGACATGTACAGCTCTGAAAAGCAGAGGAAAAACATATCCATCACTATCAGCACCTTATCCATGCCATCATTATCAGCACCCTATCCATGCGAATATTCATCAAAAGGTCATATCCATGAGCACATTTAGCAGAAAATCCACGAGCACAGTCCGCACAATTAGCAGAACATCAGAGAATTTCGTCATACCCGCTAGCCGACAATTAACAGAACATCAGAGAATTTCGTCATACCCGCTACCCGGGCTACAGGTTATCGTTTTTATAGAGCATTGACGTGTCTAAGTACTCATAAACTTAAAGCATTATTCGACGGAGACCATTAGGTATCCACGTACTATTGGGGGTGTACCCATGGCCATATCCATGCCCAAACTTGCACTACATCGAGGGAATTTCGAAGCAAAACAGCCCCTGTATTGACGAGCAAGCAAAATAGCCCCTATATTGACAACCAAGAAAGCCTCAGCAGCACCCAAATCCAGGTCCTCCGAGCGCCGTTAGTAACGGGTGGTGCTCGGAGGACCTGAGGCCAAGTAGTAGCTACTTGGCTGGGTCGGAGTCCGAGGCTAGATTGCCCCGCGCTGAGGCCAGTTCCTACATTAGGAACCGCCTGTGAACCAAATTAACGCAAACTATTGAGATTCACAAGTACTCCACTGTTATTCACAAAAACTCTCACATAAAAACTCTCACAATGCCGAGACTTCCGAGACTTCCGCTGCTGAATCTGAGTCTTCTCGGTGTCCTCTTCTTGAATGTTATTATCTCGAGAGCGTCTCTACCGACCTCAGGTTCTAGTAGGCAGGCATCTCTTCCGACCTCAAGTTCAAGCAGTCAGGCTTCCCGGTCGACCCCAACTTCGACAGATCCGTCTTCGGTGTCCAGTGGGTTGGACCGCCCGCACTCGGGTTCTAACAGTGCCGTGTCCCGCCCTCTCTCAGCTTGCAGCAGTACGGTGTCCCGTCCTCACTCGGGCTCCAGTAGTGGGTTAGCCTCCAATGGGCCTCGTGATCCTAACTCAAGTTCTAACAGTGCCGTGTCCCGTCCTCTCTCAGGTTCCAGCAGTGCAGTGTCCCGCCCGCACTCAGGTTCCAGTAGTGCGATATCACGCCCTCATTCGGGTTCCAGCAGTGCGCTGTCACGTCCGACTTCAAATTCCGACAGTCAGGTGTCCCGCCCTCACTCAGGTTCTAACAGTGAAGTGTCACGCCCGCACTCGGGTTCTAACAGTCTGGCATCCCGGTCGACTCCAGATTCGTCCGATCCGTCCCGGTCGACTCCAGATTCGTCCGATCCGTCTTTTAGGTCGACTCCAGATTCGTCCGATCCGTCCCGGTCGACTCCAAGTTACTCCGACGGGACGTCAGATCCGTCTTTCCGCTCCAGTGGGTCCCATCGGTCCCACTCCAGGGGCACTGGGAGCGCGCTTTCAAATTCTGGGGACACCGGGGACAATATTAGTGGGGGGAATCCGCCCGGGGATGGAGCTAATAGGGGGGAGGATCCGCCCGGGGATGGAGCTAATGCCGGGGAGGTCGTCCACCTCGACCTTGTGACAGGGTATCTGGACAGGGCACTGGGGCTCGGTAGCGGGACAACGAGCCCACTCCTAGTTCCGGCAGTCCCGGCGAGTATGCCGGGGCCAGGAGGGTCAATGGGTGGTGAGGGTCCTTGGGGCTCGATGGTGGGCCAGGGCCACCCCGGATCGCTCGGAGTCCTCTCGGTCCCGGATATGTCCGACCAGACGCTCGTCCTTGACTCGGGAGACGCTGAGGGCTCTCCGCGGGTCGGCGCGAGGCCGCGCCCCCCTGTAACTGTAACAGGAGGAATCGCAACGCTAGCAGCGTCTATCGGGCTGCCGCTCTGCGCGGGCTTCGGAGCGCCTAACTGCTTGGGTTTTGGGTTCACTCACCCCCAGGCCCACCCGGGAGCCTGTCCCTGCCTCACGGCCCTGCCCCTGGAAAACAACCGTAACGGTACGACGGAGCTCCCCCGGTCTCAGGAGATTTCGGACCTGCTAGGGCGGTTATC
>JACKZZ010002768.1_pt1 | contig 15530 bp, 10 predicted proteins | sample 8027871 | NCBI WGS metagenome assembly JACKZZ01 (sample SAMN15724774, study PRJNA655200) | protist metagenome | isolation source: fluorescence activated cell sorting (FACS) single amplified genomes of... | place: USA: West Boothbay Harbor, Gulf of Maine | collected 2000-07-19
GTGGACGTATGTACACAACGAGGTACTAAATTTGTTTTCTTCCCTTTTCTTCCCTTTTCTTTCTTTCTTTCTTTCTTTCTTTATTACTTCTTCTTCCCTTTTCTTATTTGTGTCCCTTTTCTTTCTTTTTTCTTCTCTAATTTTAACTACTAATCTATTCTATAATAATCTAATAGGCCAATTCACAATTTAAAATACTATTAATAGTATATCTTACTGTATTCTTTCTATCTTCAAATTAGAAATATATCGAATCGGAACGAACGAGGAGTGTAATTTCATTTCAATGAAAGAAAGAAATTAAAAAAGTGGGGGGGATCTGAAAGGAAAAGGGGAATAAGGTGGAATACGTAAATATATAGGAAATGTATAATAAATAGAATATTAATATGTATACTTATAACTATTTGATAATAGATAGGATATATTCTATACAATTAAGTACAGTATTCATTTATACTAATTAAAGAAGAAGGTTTTCTTCCTATCTTCAAATAATAAGGTTGTATACAAATAATATTTTATTTTTGTATCTAATACTATAGAGTAATATATTTAAAATATAATTAAATGCATATGTTCCTTAATTATTAATGTAAGGGCTTCGCTTGTTGCTTCAATGGATTTTTGTTAAATTTTTATTTACAAATGGAGAAAGAGAAAGCAAGCAAGCGTGGATTGATTAGTTTGTCCACACCATCGTCACTTGCCGAACGATGCCTTATGAACCTGATCTGGGGACGTTCGGTAGCGTTCGAAATGTGGTACACAGTGAACACCTTGCACTAAGAACGGAACGTTAGGATTAATATATTCGTTTACGTGCATACATCCATACACTTCGTTTCCCCATCTTACAATGATCAAAACTGTTGGTGTATTGGCTTTGATGGCAACTGCCGCCTTGGCAGGGAACCCCGTCACAATCAACAGGGACGTCAAAGTGACGAAATCGTTGACAGCGGAATCCATCGCGGCGTCGAATGTCAACGTGACAGGAACCCTTATGGTAGGACAAGATGTCTCCGCGACCCGTGTTAAGGCTGCTCTGATCACTGCGGACGTTGTAGAAACTGGAACCCTTTCCCCGAAAGCGGGCGATACCATTATTATTGAAGGCGACCTTGAGCTCTCCGGCGCCACCGCGCAAGCGGGGACTAGTTTCCTGCAAGCGCAAGAGTTTATCGTAGGCGGGAATAAGCAATGGCGCTTGATCGGTCACGAAAACTTTGAAAAGGAAGTCAAAGGGTGGAACGTGGACGAAACCTCCACCTGCGGGACCTCCGACGTGTTCTTGGGGGGACACTGCAAGCAGACGGTAATGGCGAAGGGTGCGAAGAAAGTCTTCGACAACTTGCCCAAGCACACCGAAATCCGTGTGAAAGCAAGGGTTCATTTTCTAGACAAATGGAGTGTTGGGGATACCGCGTTCGCAAAGGTTGATGGCGAGTATCGGTGGGTAGATACCCCAGGGGCAAACACTGGTAAAATTAATGTTTGCGGTAGCGATGCCCCCGAAGCCGCCTTGAGCCAGCTGGTCGACATTGTTATGGCCCACACTGCTAGCGAAGTAACCGTTGATTTCGGTGCGTTGATGTCGGAGACAGATGCGTGCCGCCAATCGTGGGGTGTAGATGACGTCGAAATCTATGTCAAATAAAGTAAAGTAATAACATTAATATCATGTAATGAAACGTGTACCCCTTGCTAGCCCGGCAGCGTGCGTTGCACGGAACGCGTAGTGCGCCATGCTTCCCTGTCGGCCATAACGATTGCCAAGGGTACTTCCAGCAGGAGTAAATACAAACTATGTTACACAGAAAACAAACGTACATGCACGAATAAAAATACAAAGAGACGTATGCTATAAATTACACGGCCCGTCTACTGCTCGCCTGGGCCCTTGTACCCCAACGGTTTGCCCTTGTACGCGGACTGCTTCACGGACCACCCTTGCTGCGCGGCAAACTCTAAAAATGCGTTCTGGTTGGGCGCACTGGCCATGGGAAGCCCCTTGTGCACGATGGTTGCCTTCTTTACACGCTTGTCGTTCGCCGACGCGAACGATCGGGGGTACGTAACCTGGGCGCACCCGAACTTAAACGATGGGTGGTTGCAACTAACAAACGGTCTGCCGTTTATGTGCATGCCGTCATAACCTAACTGAATCCTTTGGGGGACAGCCCCTACACGGTATGCTTGAATGTGCTGGGCGGACGGAAACGCCGAGACGCCAACTACCCCTAGTGCAGAAACAACAAGTACGGCAAGGGTATTCATCGTATTTTCAAACAAATCAACAAGCGAAAGAATCTAACTTCCTTTCTTGACCAAATTTTTTACCCGTCGTAATTACAACGTGAAAACATATTTAACATCTTCATTCCTGTCGTCAAGGAGACTGTGACCGTATGTGTGAAGTCATCGTACTTGTAATCGTCAACTAACTCAATAAAATAATAATAAAATAATAAAATAATTTTTTTTTTCTTCCTACCTCTCCTCTCTCCTCCTACTCCTCTCCCCTCTTCTTCCTTTTTTAGAATCGGAATTCTTTCTTTTATCATCTTTTAGAATACGTTTCAATGTAGTTCTATATAATTATATACATATAGGTTGAATATGTGAGATAGTAGAAGAAGTGAAAGGACAAAGATCAAGAGTATAAGTTAATTTAAATGTTCTTTTTAGTGCGGTGCCGTAGTCTATGATATCAATACAACAAATTTTATTGAAGTATTGTTAGTATTAATACTATATATAGTAGTATAATAAAAAATAATTAAAAAAAAAGTAGACGAACAGCTGCTTCGATCATTTTAATAAAATCTTGAGATTGATTGATTGATGAGATCTTTTTATAAGTCGTAATACTTTTAATTTTTACAAAGTAGATCGCGAACAGCGGTATTTGAACGAAAACGGTTGCGCGAGGTTGTACCTGTACGCCCACCAGCGCCCCAGTCCGTTGGGGCAAGTATGACGGTGGACCGATTGCATACTACCTCGTCGATCGCCGATCAGCAAGATAAATGTGGTTTGCGGCTTGAGTAGAGGTCGAATCGGTGCTTTAAAAGGTAAAGCTTGCTGGTGAAACCCCAAGGTGCGTTGTTTAAATTCGTGGAACGTGGACCTTATCTGGTGTAGGTGGTTTGTACCTTTTCTTTGCTAGTCTCGCTTGCTTGATTTTCTCCAACTGCTTCTCCTTTATGTTTCCAGCGCCCATAATGTCCTTCAACCGGAAACCGCCGCGGTTCTTGATGACCTTTGCTGCCAACACTGCCTCTATATTCTGGTTGATCTTTCCCGTCAATTTTTTGCTGTAAAATTTGGAATACTTCCCTAACGATTTCTTTGCTCCTTTAACAGGGGCCCCCTTCTTCACTTGCTTTACCTTCTTCCCCGTTTTCTTGTACTGCACCTTTCTCCTGCGCCCCGACGCCCGCGCGCTCTTTAATTTCTTCCCAGATTGAACCATAACTCAAACGGTGTATTTACAGACGATACCGATGCTCTCTCCAGACTACTTGCTTTGGGCTTACAGGTATAAAAATCGACAGGCTTGTTTTCTTCGCGTGTTTAATTGTTAACATTGATTGAATAAAACAATGTACATCCATCGATTGTTTGGTATGCAATGCCATATAATTAATTACTTCACAGATAAGTACGTACAAACCAAAACCTTACTTCTTGGTACTACTACATCAAATAATAATTATTCTTTTTTCGCAACAACTGTGATGATGATGATGAGATGATGATGTACCGACGAAGAAGTATATTACGTATACATACATACGAATAGTAAGTACTATATCATTTATTATTATTATGTAATAATTAATTATTAATAATTAATACTTTTTTTTGTTTTTTTGTTTTTCCTCATCATTCATCTCACAATAATTATTATTATTATTCCTCCTCTTCTTCTCTCCGATTGTGGTGGTGAAAACAATAGGAACATAGCAAAGGAATTCATATTTTTTAGAAAAAATGAAGAAAGTGTAATACACTATTATTATACTACAGTTCTTTTTTTTTTCATTCTTCTTCTTCTCTTTTTTTTTTATTTCCTTCTTCTTTTTTTTCATTCATCATTATTTTATTATATTCTTCTTTTTTTTTTTTACAGCAGAGGAGAAGAAGAGGAGGAGGAGGAGGAGTGTCAATTTATTATCATGTCCGGTGGTTGTTCGTTGGTTGTTGTTTTTCCACCGGTGGTTCGTACTACGGTACCAAAAACGTGTTTGTGAAAGAAAGAAACATTTAGAGGACAGTTTAACGAGCAACTACCTACACGTAAATTTTACGATTAAATAAAGTGTCTTTACTTTTGTTGTACCACCTATAGATTTTGTTTCTGTTGAGAAAAATGAAGGTTGGGACTGTCTTACTTTTGTGCTTGGTCGTTGGCGCGTACGGCCAGTCTGACAGTTGCCACTCCGCGCACACGGACGAGAAATCGTGCGTGGCAGACGACAAGTGCTCGTGGTGCTTGTGTGAAGCGCTTCCAAGCGCCTGTTGGACCAAGGCGGATGCGGCGAAGTTGCCGTCTGGGGTGTACAAATGTACGAACTCTTCTGTGGAGGATGCTATGGCGAACTCCACGGGGAACGTCATGCTCATGTCGTTGACCAACCCAGGGTCACCCCTAGGGAAACAGCACTGCCTTCAGTTGATCAACCCAAGAGGAACGGATTCCCCCTTCTTCAAGTCAGAAGGCTGGCGGTACCCGCACCCACCCTGGATAAACGGGACGTGCCCGAAGAAATTCAACTACTTGAACAGGCACATTGCAAACCTGTCAGGTTTTGCCGGGGTGGACTGGTACGAATACGGTATTCAGGTGTAAATATATGGAGTCCCGCATCTCGATTTGAAAGGTTCAGACTGTTGAATATGCTCCCGGAATGACTCTGGGAGACGGGGACATGGATATGCAACGCCCTGCGTCTTTTCGTGCGTCTTATTTTCGGGGTTTAATTAAGGGTATAAGATAAATTCCATAAGTAATTTATAAAATTTTAAAACAAAAAAAATGGCTGTTATTTAAGCAAAATTATGTATATATTCATATCATACGTTGTTATACAAAACATTTGGCTGTTATTTTTAAAAACAAAGAAAGTTGGCTGTGTGCTATTTCAGTAATTAGAATTAATGTACTGCGAACTGAGCTCTACTAGTGTGATTTTAGTAATCGATGTACCATTGTCCCTTAGTCTTTGACTATAATTTGTTTTTCATTTTCATATATATGTACTCCATGCATGATCCGAACCAGTGAGTGAAAACGCGTTAACGCCATAAGACCTGGCTGTTATTTATTTAAAAAACAAAATATGCATACGAAAAATTGTCTGTTATTTAAAAACAAGAAAATTGGCTGTTATTTGTCTGTTATTTTAAAAGTCAATTAAAATTTATCTGCTGTATCATAAGGTTTAAAGTTTACGCAGACCCCATTTCTGCCCTCAGATTCGGGTAAGCAAAGACCCGCTTTCCAGACGGGCCCTTCATGATCTTCTCGACGCGGCCCGTCACGTTCGCCTTCTCCAAGTCCTCGGCGCCCCCGAACGACTTTACGACGGGGTACCATTGGTCCCCCTCCAGCGCATCGGCCTTCCGTTTGGCGTTCTGGATCACGTCGCGGGGGAACGCGGCAAGCTCCGCGACGTGAATCCCGAAACTGCGGTCGCACGGCCCGGGCTGAATCTCGTACTTCATGGTTATGCTATTATTCGTCGTTATGGCTGTCGCGTGGAGGTTCTTTACGCCAGCGGCGCTCTCCGCCAGCGCCGTCATTTCGTGAAAGTGCGTGGCAAACATGCAGAAGGACTCCTTCTTCGAGATCGCCTCCGCGATCGCCCACGCCAGCCCGTACCCATCGTTCGTCGACGTCCCGCGCCCAAGCTCGTCGATGATGACCATAGAGTTCTCCGTCCCAGTCGCCAGAATCGCGGCTGCCTCCAGCATTTCGGCCATGAAGGTGGACACCCCTTTTAGTTGGGCGTCGCCCGCCCCCACGCGCGCCAGCACCGCGTCGACAATGCAGAGCTCGGCGTCGTCCGCGGGGACAAAACTGCCGATCTGCGCCAGCACCAAGACGATCCCGAGCTGCCGGATGTAGGTGCTCTTCCCGCCCATGTTCGGTCCCGTAACAACCAGCAGGCGAGAGTCGTCCCGGTTCAGCTCGTAGTCGTTCGGGATAAAGTTCACGTCGTCCTGGCACTCCAGGCACGGGTGCCGGGCCCTCTCCAGCTTGATGTTCCCCCGTGCTCCCAGCTTGGTCATTTTCGGCCGCGTGTACATGCCCCCAAGCGCGGTGCTGGCGGTGTGCGCCATGCTCACGAAAACGTCGAGCTTCGACAGGATCTCGGACGCGAGCTCGATGATGGGAAGGTAGGTGGCCGCACAGTCGACCGCTTGGGACAGGTACTTCTTGCTCTCCCGTTTGTACGTGTCTCGCAGCCCCTCCCAGCTTTCAGAGAACGATCTCAAACGCATCGTCGTGAAGCAAACCCCCGCCTTGACTACCTTGAGTTCCTTGTACCCTTTAATCTTCTTCGCGTGCTTCTCGAACTTCTTGTGAATGCGCAGCGAGTGGCCGTCGTCGTGCTTCCCCGGCAGGTCGTGCTTGACGTCGTTGGCCGAGATCCCGCTCGGCAGCACGCGACCTAGGTCGCAGTGGATGTAGTCGTTTATCTTTCCCTCCATTGCTTCCATCTGGTTTCGCAGCCCCATCAAGTCTTTGGAAACCATCGGGCTGATCCGCAGCTGGCCCCCGCGCTCGTACTCCTCGACGTCGATGGCGGTCTCGACGAACTGGACAAACGTGCTGAACTCCTCCTCCAAGTTCTTCATGGGCGCCTGGAACGTCTCGCCGAACCCGGCCTTCGTTTCACTCTCCGAGTACGCCATCGACTCCTCCAGGCGCGATCGAATCTTTGGCAGGGACAGCGCCATCTGCCGCAGGGCCCACAGGTCCTTGAGCGCCGCCTTGGAGTCCTTCAACTTTCGCACCACCGCGTCGATGTCCCCGATGCCCTTCAGCTTCTCCTGGATAAGGTCGTCCCGCAGCTCGGAGTCGTCGACCAGGTACTCGACGACGTCCTGCCGCTTTGTGATGGCGTCCAGGTCGGTCAGCGGCTGGCGCAGCCAGCGCTCTAGGACGCGCCGCCCCATCGGGGTCTTGCAGTGGTCCAGGACCCCAAACACGCTGCAGAACTTGTTCGGGTCCCCTTTCGTGGGCAACAGGTTGAGCGCGGTCATGGCGGCCGTGTCCAGGCGAACGTACTGGGACAGGTGCCCGTGCTCTATCGTGTAGTGGTCCCCGGCCTGCCTGTACCCCAGCCTGAGCTCGCCCATCAAGCATGCCGCCGCCCCGAGGGCCATCGTCAGCCGCATCTCGGGCATGTGGTCCGTTTGGGTCACCCCCAGCAAGCGCGCCAAGTCGTCCTGCACGCCCGTGCCCTTGAAGAGTGCCCCTTTGCACAGGCGGCCGTCGATTTTCATGTGGTCGAACAGCCCTTCCAGCTTCGGGCGGGCCAGGCCGGCCCTCCCGCTGGCCTCGTAGTAGACTACTTTGGGCGAGAAGCGCACCAGCAACGACTCCAGGTTGCAAAAATTCTCAGAATCGTGAAACTCGAACATGTGGAGCGTCCACGCCTTCGTCCGGCAGGCGTTGCGGAAGTCTGCACTTTCCCGCGCGCCGCTCGCCGTCGCGCGCAGCTGCGCGAGCCGAGGGTCGTCCACGCTGCCCCGGCGCAGCACTCTCGCTACTGCACCGACCTGCAATTTACCGGAGACGTACTTGGCCTGAAACGCCAGATGGCAGGCGTCCATCTCCGTGGCCATAGAAGCGCCCGTTACACTACCGCCCTCCTGGGTAGCGGGGGTCCCTCCAGAGGGTGAGAAATGGGAAAGCATGGTCCAAACAACACAAACGAAGCGAGAGAGAGAGAGAGAACACTTGATTGGGAAAACACGCAAATATTATTAATTTTTCTACTTGAATGAGGTAGGTACTTTTCCCATTCCACTTCTTCCTTTCGTGGCATATTTTATGCCTATTATACGATGGGTCCTTTAGTGTTTCAAAATGCTACAATACATGTATCTTGTATATAATAATATAATATTTTTTTAAGTGTAAATAAAAAATAATAATAAATAATAATAATATCATCAGCGCGCAAATTCAATCATCCATCCATCCAGCAAAAAAAAAAGAAAGAAGAAGAAGAAATAATATAAAGAAGAAATAATATAAAGAAGAAGAAGAAATAATAAAGAAGAAGAAATAATACAGTAATAAAGAAGAAGAAGAGGAGCAATTTAATCGATACTTTTTCATTTTACTCCTCTTCTATTATACTATACTTAGTGGTATTAATTGTACTCTTTTTTAAAATAGAAGAAGAATAAAATACTGTGTAGCAGGTGTAGGTTGGGTTTAAGAAGAATTGAATTGTATACATATTGGCATTTAGATAGAATAGTACGAGTTCCCTTCTTATTTGTACTACTGTACTCAATAGCAATATAGTATTTATATTATTACAGTGACATACAGTAATACAATTAATTCTTTTTTTTTAACTTTTACTTTCTTTCTTTCCCGCGTAGAAGAAAATAAATAGATTTATTGTATAATAAGCATAGTAGATAGACAAATACACTACCGATTAAACTAATTTTAACTACAAGAAAGAAAGAAATATTAAAATTAAAGGCTGTATTCATTTTAATAGAACAGTACAGTATTATAGTAGGAAGAAAAAAAAGAATAATTTTCAAATTCTTTTCTTTCTTTCTTTCTTTCTTTCTTTCTTTCTTTCTTTCTTTCTTTCTTTCTTTCTTTCTTTCTTTCTTTCTACTCTTTCTTTCTTTCTTTCTTCTCAGTCGTCCGTCGTCTCAGCTGCTAAAGAAAGCTTTTACGGACGGCAGTTATAACACCATATACTTACTATATAATAATGAATTGAATTTATAAATAGAATATAGATAGCATATATAATTTAATATAATTAAATAGTACATAATATTCCTATATTTACTATACATTATGTACTTATTTGTAGGTAAGAAATAATTATTTCAAGTAGTATATATTTATTGCCAATGCTATTTGCCTGTCTTTTGTAAAATAATAATTTTCTTCTTCTCTTCTTTTTTTTTTTTTTAAATTAATAAAAAAATAATAATGATGGCAGCGAACTGTTTCGTCTTTTTTTTTATATAGAAGACTATGTTGACTGGAAGGACGTAGAAATGCATACACGAACAAACGTTAAATGAACGGGTGCAAATATGGTTAGAAGAAAGAACGACCTCGAAGGATTGGACGAAATCTTGTCGAAGGCATTCATTGCGATTGGAGACGTTCGTTTATCAGTTTCACACAGAGAGCAGGGTGACCGCAATGGCCGGCTTGGACGAGTTGAAAGAGGTCCTGAAGGACACGTTAGAGAACCGTGGCGTGCTGGGGCAGGTCAAGGCGAAGATCCGGGCTGAGATTTTTGCCGCGTTAGACGACAACACGCTGCCGCCCCCGAAACTGTCAAACGAGAACCTGATTATCAACGAGCTGATTCGGGAATACCTGATGTACAACAACTACCGCCAAACCCTTAGTGTATTCCTTCCGGAGACCGGGCAACCCGACGAAGCCAAGGCACAGTTAAATAGGTCGTTCCTTGCGAAAGAGCTTCAAGTCCCCGAAAATCCAAGTTCGGAACGGGTCCCGCTCCTTTATGGGATGTTGTCCAAGTACCAAGGCGCCGCAAAGCTCCGTGCCAACAAAATAGAGAGAAAAAGCCCCGTCGACTTGGGGAACGGCAACGGGGAGATTCGAGCCCTGTCTCCGTCTGCCGCACCCTCGCACCGAAATAGCCCAAGCCCAGTGGCGGAGGTTTCCGAGAACGCTTCGCAAAACCTGATGGGCTCTGGGCTGCAGCCCACGCCGTTTGAGTTTACGCATCAGAAGTAAGCCGAGCGTGGGAACGTGCAACGCAGGGAGGGAGGTGGGCTTGAGCCTGAACTACGCGGATGCCGAGTTCGACGTGGTGGTTGCCCGTGACGCACGGACGCATTTTTTGAGGCGCAAAGGCGACAGCGGGCGGGTGCGTGCAGGTGCACCCAGACGGAGCCGACGATGGTGCGCATTGGCTGACGATGGGATAAATTTTACCGAGCGCACATTTTATTGTTTTATCGCAAAAAAATCTTAAAAGAAGTTCTTAATCTAAAATACGTATCAACAATACATTTAAGATTTTAATTATTCGTAGGATTAAGATCTATGGAAGCTAAATTTAATTATGATACTTTTAAATAACAGTATCATATCATACAAATTAAATTTTATCATTGGAGGGCAAAAAATAAATTTATCTGATTTCTGAAAAACAAATTTATCTGATTTCTTCTGAAAAACAAATTATATCTGATTTCTGATACCAAGGCATTGAAGTTTCGTTAAATTTATTAACTCATTAATTGGAGGACAAAAACATTAGTTGCATCGTTAAATATGGTGTGTCGGTGTGCCACCTTTAAAACCATCTCTGCTCACTCGTAGTGGGACGGTTGGGAGTGGTGGTCGAACAGCATGTCCTTGTATTTTGGAAAGGGCCAGTACTCTGCGTTAACTAACTCTTCCGCGGCGTCCGCTTTGGACCGGGCGCCCTCCATGGCCGGGCGGATCTTGTACTGGGCGTACGACGCGGCTTCCAACGCATCCCCGGGGATGTCGTCGACGACGGTCTTGAGCTCTTGGACGGATTTTTCTACGGACGAGTAGAGCGCCTTTCGAGACGCCCCAAGCCCGGTGCCGTCAAAGTCCCTCAAGTCTTTGGCGCACGCTGGCAGGACGCCAGTGTTGATCATGTTCACCATGCAGTCGGCCTCGATGACGATGTCGGTGGCGAGGCGCTCGGCCATGATCTCCTGGCGGGCGTCTACCTCATCCGACGTGAAGACTTTCTGGGCGACGAACAAGTCCTTGTTCTTCTCGCTGTTCAGCCGGGCGATGGCTTCGTAACTGTTGTTCAAGTTGATCAGGCCCCGCTTTTCGGCCTCGACCGGCCACTCGGAGCTGTACCCATCGCCGTTGAAGATGACGTTGAAGTTCTCCGAAAGCATCTCGGAGACGGCGTCGCGGACGGCCGTGCCCCCTTCGATCTTGTCGCTGAGCACGCCCATGGACTCCGCGTACGCGGTGTTCAGAACGGCCATGGGGAACCCAATGTTTTGGGTGGACCCGACGGCGCGAAACTCGAAGCGGTTCCCGCAAAACGGAAAGGGCGCGGTGCGGTTGCGGTCTTCCAAGTTTGCCGTGATCGGGGCGACCTCGTTGTTTCCCGTGGCGATGACGGTGGTGTCCTCGCCGTAGCCGCTAAGCTCGCCGCCGTCCATGACGGCGCGCAGGTGCGCCTCCATCTTCTCCCCGGTGTACAGGGAAATGATCGCCGGCGGGGCCTCGTCGGCGCCGAGGCGGTGGTCGTTGCCGGAGCACGCGGCGCCGGTCCGGACGAGGTCCCCGTGGACGTTCAGGCACCGGGCAAGGACGGCGACCATCGAGATGAAGCGCTCCTGGGCCTCCTTGGTCTTCCCTGGGACGAACAGGTTGTCCCCCACGTCCGTGTTCAGGCCCCAGTTGTTGTGCTTGCCACTCCCGTTAACGTTCGCGAACGGCTTCTCGTGCATCAGGCAGTAGAGCCCGTGGCGCGCGGCGGTTTCCTCCAAAATTTCCATGCACATGGTGTTCTCGTCCATGGCGATGTTGGTGAGCTTGAAAATGGGGGACAGCTCGTACTGGGACGGGGCGACCTCGTTGTGAAACACGGACATGGCGCTCCCGGCGTCGAGCATCTCCTTCTGGACGTCCTCGAAAAACGCCCGAACGCGCGGGTCGGTCTTGTTGAAGTAGTTGAAGTCGGTCTGCTGGCCGCGCGGGGGGGGGGCGCCCAAGACGGTGCGGTTGCACGCTTTGAGGTCCGGGCGGGCGATGTACGCCTCCCGGTCAATCAAGAAAAACTCTTGCTCCCACCCGACGTTGGAGACGACCTTGTTGGGCTTGTCGTACCCCAAATTCTTCAGGAGGCGCATCCCCTCCTTGTTGATGGCGTGCTGCGAGCGCAGCATGGGCGTTTTGTCGTCCAGCGCCTCTCCGTTGTGGGTGACGAAGGCGCTTGGGATGAACATGGTGGTGCCCCGGACGAACGGCGGGGACATGCGGTCCCAGGACATGAACGCGGCGGCGCGGTGCGTCTGGCGCAGGCCACCGTTGGGGAACGAGGAACCGTCGGTCTCGTTCATGAACAGCTTTGCGCCCGAAAAGTCGAGCACGGTGTCCTTCACGGTTCCCCCGTGCTGTCCGTCCCCGCCGAAGTCGTAGTCGATGAACGCGTCGTTCTTGAGGCCCGCGGCCCCACGGACCGGGGAGAACCAGTGGGCGTAGTTGCCCGCGCCGCGCTCCATGGCCCACTTTTGCATTGCCTCGGCAAGTTCGTTGGCGGGCTTCTTCTCCATGGGGACCCCCGAGGCCAGGGTCTCGTGGAAGTGGTCGTACGTCTCCTTCGACACGGACGCCTTCATGACGTGCTCGTCAAAGCAGTTGACCCCGATGGTGCTAAGCGCGTACGGGACCTGGGAGGAAAAGGCGCGGGTGGCGACCGCGCTCCTGCCGGCCTGGCGTGCTGCGAGTTTGGAAAACATTGTGTAGTGGAAAGGGGGGAGGGGAGGGAGGTATTGGTGCGGTATTGGTGAAAAAAAGGGAGTGAAAAAAAGGGAGCCTGGTTGATTGCTGCAAGAAAGTGGTGTTTAGTAGGTCAGACGAACGTATGCGTTTGTTGCATCGATTCATGGACGGATGGGAATGAGTAGAAATGCAATCATTTCATTGTTTGTTGGTTTGTTTTGGTGGTGGTGGTGATGGGCAGCATTGTATTTATTTATTATTATTTTTGGCCCATCATCTCATCATCATCCTCTCATCTCATCACATTCGATGAAAATCCACTGATGACGATGCTATTCAGTTGTTATTATTTATCATTTTATTTTTTATTTTTGTTAAAAAAAAGTAATGTCCTTCTTCTTTGTATTATTTATTCTCGTACTGTGTCTATCTTAAATATTCTATAAAAAGAATACTTCCCATACTGTAGGACTATAAAGTATACAATATATCCTATATACAATTAATACAACTACAATAATATAATATTATTTTATGGTCGGTGCGAAGGAGAGAGAATGAATGAATGAATGAATGAATGAATACGTTACTTAATACGAACACAGTAGGAATAATACAAAAAGTAAAAGCCTGCCTCTCTCTCTCTCATATTCTCATTCATCTCTTATGCCTTTCTTTCATTATAAAGCTATACAGTGTGTATTTAGTACATCATTAAAAGAAAGAAAAGAAAAGGAGCTAAAGAGTATAATATGATATATACAAGTAACAGGATATATAATTTTTAAGTCAAGACTAAATAAGTAATTAAAAGAAAAAGCTGAATGGGTGACGAGTCAATATCGAATCCGGTTGCCGATCCAACATCTCGAAATGGACATTTCCTTTCAATCCGGTACATACTGGTCCTTTCAATTCTTATCAAGAAAAGAATTCTTCTTTTATTCCAGTATTTATCAAAAAATTAAGAACAAGAAAGAAGAAAGAAGACGGTAATAGAGTGAGTACCAGACTCGAGACAGAAAAACGAAGTACACTTGTGACATACACCCTCCTAGCAGGGGAAAAAAAATTATCATAGAAAGTTTAAGAAAGGATACTATATATTTTAGTTTACGTGGACACAGCATTTGGAAGGAGAAAATAGAGTGTATCTCATGAAGTACGAACTTGTCGGAAACGAATATACATACCACAGAATTGCCTATCTAAAATACATTACACTACGGTTAAATTGACGATAGGGTGCATTTTATTACCTATATATGTATTTTACACTACTAATTTAGTACTTCTTTTCATGTAGTGGCCTTAAAATATGAATTTATACCATCGGAATAGCATTGCAAAAAGAAAAAAATTAAGGATTTTACTCATTGAGGGAATCGAACCCCCGGTTAACGCTTGGGAAGCGTTAATGTTACCACTACACCAAATGAGTGGGTATTATAACTGTCCTTAAAGGAAGCTTTGAAATTTAAAATATATATACAGTGAAATAATGTAATTTTTAATAACATCAACAGACCATTGAAGTCTGGAGAGTATGTAAGTAATGTGGAGGATTATAGGGTTTAAGGGAGCTAAACAATGTAAAACAACCCGTAGTGTCGTTCCTATGTACAATAATCAAAAAAGATAGAAATGAATCTTTTTTTCTAGAGTTATTAGCTGGGCAAACATTTTAGAATCACTACAGCAGGGCAAAAAAAAAAGAATATAAAATTAGAAGCGGGACATCGATTCCCGTGCCCGCACTTACAAATTAATTAATCTGTTCCCGGTGCTGTGATCTGTTGGAAAGAGTAGCCGGCTGGCGATCAATGGAGATAAATATTCAGGTTGTGCTGGTTATATTGTTAGGAAATATTGTATTGTAATATTGATCGTTTCCTATCAAATGACAGGTTCAAGGTACTCAAACGGACCTTAAAAATTGATCAAACGCTTGCATGAAGAGTGTGAATACTCTTACTTTCTACTAAATTTCTAAATGCAAGAAACGGGAGAAATACACATTTTCAGCACAATTCCTTTCTGGGGGTGAAAGACCAAGTGCATGAGACTGGAATGCAAGCACCAGAATAAAATTTTAGATTAAGAAAAGTTGAGTATTGGGATCAAAGCAGGAGAAGAAAAGGTAAGACTGCAGCTTCAGTTGCTTAAAGACTGGTCGCACAGTTGGGAACGATGAGAATCCTGTGCCGGCAGCACAACAAAGCTGAAGATGGACAAGTCTGATCTCGTCACGTTCATGCATGGAAGCGTCGCCAGCCGCTGTGACCTGTGGAGCGATCGATGGAAAGGGAGCGGGAGGACCGACGGAAACTTTTCGGTGCCGCGTACAAGGCCGCCCTCCGGGAATCAAGGCTTCGACCAATGAGCGAGAAGGAAAAACTTATCGCCCTGTACATGGAGACGCACTCCGTGACAGAGTTCTGGTTCTATCCAGACGTCAGCGAGGACCAGCTCAGGACGCTGGCACAGGAGCACTTTCCCGATCAAGGCGCGAACGGCGCGATGACCCTCGGTGCCCTGGTCACAGGCAATGGTGTCCGTTCGTCGCTCAACGGTGATGCCAATCGCGGGAATTCGAAAGGGTCCAGCTTTTCTTCATCTGCACTTATGTCCACATAAAAGTGGATGCAAGGGTTAGGTGAATCATCATTCCCTGGTGAACCCCCGTGGAACACAGATGCATTGAACTTTAACACAGTTCCATATGGTATATGTACCCGTACGCGCAAAAAATTTCCTCCAAACAAGGCCAGCACATCCAATTGACGCCCAAACTCACTTACAGGTATGAACACACTCATTG
>JACKZZ010013756.1_pt1 | contig 15530 bp, 14 predicted proteins | sample 8027871 | NCBI WGS metagenome assembly JACKZZ01 (sample SAMN15724774, study PRJNA655200) | protist metagenome | isolation source: fluorescence activated cell sorting (FACS) single amplified genomes of... | place: USA: West Boothbay Harbor, Gulf of Maine | collected 2000-07-19
CATGCTCTCTCTGAGGAAGAGTATCAAGAAAAGAAAACTGCCTATGAAGCGCGTCAGGCTCAAAAATCTTGAAAACGAATAATTGCTGGGTGACTGTGTAATGGCAGCCACCCAGCCAATGCTTCGAATATTCTCGACCTTCAAACGTTAGCGGTTAATTCGGCTCGGATGAACGCAAGAAACCAATCACGCAAAGCATTTAACAGAACAATATAAAACTTAAGGTAGGAAAATAATGACTTATATCTCAGTTGGCCTTCGAATTTTACTTTCAATTGCCTTTTTGGGCGCAGGCGGCGCAAAGCTAGCAGGTGTCGATATGATGGTCATGACGTTTGATCAAATAGGCTGGGGGCAAGGCTTCCGTTTTCTGACAGGGGCTATTGAGGTAATAGGCGTTGCACTACTTTGGCTGCCACGGCGTCAGGTCATCGGTGCAGCAGTTTTAGGGGGCACTATGCTAGGTGGCGTCCTGACCCATTGGTTCATTCTTGGCCCATCTGCGGTTCCTGCAATCGTACTTGGCCTTCTATCTGCTGCGGTTCTCTATATTTACCGCACCCAAATTCCAGAAATTTTGGGCCGGGAAAATTCTTCTCAAGCTAAATTGTAATAGTTAAAGATATGTCTAAATCAATTCCCATAATTGCAGATAAGAAACCAATTAAAGTAGACTTGGAATCTGGTAAAAATTATTTTTGGTGCCGTTGTGGAAAATCACAAAAGCAACCATTTTGTGATGGATCTCATATTGGAACTGACATTTCTCCAATGAAGTTCTCAGTCAAAGAGGCAGGCTCAAAAGCACTATGTCAATGCAAAGCCAGTGCAAATGCACCTTTTTGTGACGGAGCACATGCTGGTTTGGGTAATCTCAATGTTGGCGATCAAACTCCAACGATAAAAACTGATATTCCCGTAGCATCTCCAACCCCAGAAGAACCTACTGTTGCTCGAATTCATGAGCTGGCAAAAAATGGGCTTTCCAAAGTTGGTCACCATGGGGAAATGGGTTCAATGGGCGTGCCTCGTAAAGATTTACCACATTGGGATGATATTCAAATTTTACCAGCTCAAATGGCTCGTAAACCTCTTCAAGATGATATCCGAGTAGAAACAAAAGTAGTTATTGGGCCTAAAGCAATCAAACCATTGAAATTAGACATTCCACTTTTTGTATCTGATATGAGTTATGGAGCATTATCTGAAGAAGCAAAAATTGCATTAGCACGAGGAGCAGAATTAGCCGGTACTGGTATTTGTTCAGGTGAAGGTGGAATGCTTCCTGAAGAACAAAATGAAAACTCAAAATATTTCTATGAACTTGCTTCAGCGCAATTTGGGTGGAAACCAGAACTGGTTGAAAAGGTTCAGGCATTTCATTTTAAGGGAGGGCAGGGTGCCAAAACTGGCACAGGTGGGCATTTGCCAGGTGAAAAGGTTCAAGGTAAAATTGCTCAAGTACGTGGTCTAGTAGAGGGGCAAGACGCAATTTCACCCGCATCATTTGTAGACCTCAATACGCCTGCTGATTTTAAAAGAGTAGCGGATGAAGTGCGAGAACGTTCAGGTGGCATCCCAATTGGATTTAAACTTTCTGCTAATCATATCGAAGATGATATTGATTTTGCTTTAGAAGCTAGTGCAGATTATATAATTTTAGATGGTCGTGGAGGGGGTACCGGCGCTGCTCCATTAATATTCCGAGATCATATCTCGGTCCCAACCATTCCAGCTCTTGCGAGAGCTAGAAAGCATTTAAATAATAGAGTTGGAAATGATGTCACTTTAATCATTACAGGTGGTTTGCGTGTAGCAGAAGATTTTTCAAAAGCTATGGCATTAGGAGCTGATGCGATTGCAGTTTCAAACTCTGCAATGCAAGCAGTTGGTTGCATTGCAGCTAGAATGTGTAATTCAAATAATTGTCCCGTTGGAGTTGCGACACAAAAGCCAGAACTTCGCAAAATGTTGGATGTACAAATAGGCTCAGAGAAATTGGCACGTTACTTTGAAGCCAGTGTTGAATTAATGCAGGTTTTAGCTCGCGCATGTGGGCATAAAAATTTATCAGATTTTAACTATAATGATATTACAACTTGGAAGCGTGAGATGGCAGAATTAAGCGGAATAAAATTTGCAGGCGTAATGCGTTAATTATTCAAGAAATTAATATATTTTAACAATCATCAATATCTAATAATTTTTGGTCAGATACGTGATCTTATTTGTCTTACCGCACCGCATCAGCTTTACCTGTGGCATGTAGTTTTGCCTCTACATTTGCTCCTGAATTAATCTGGATTTGTTGCGCTACAATTTTACCCGATACAACCGCAGTTGTGGCTAAAGTTACATTTATGGCAGCAATAGTACCGTAAAGTTTCCCCTCTATTGTAACCGATCTTGCTCGAACATTTCCCTCAACATTACCAGTGCCTGTTACAATCAACACGTCTACAGTCAAATCACCTATAATTTTACCTCCAAATTCAACTATACCATCACTCTGCCAATCACCTTCAATCACAATACCATCGTGCAAAACTGAATGGCGTTGTTCTGGCTTATCTAATTTAGTATTTTGCAAAACTGGGTTATCGCTTGTTGAATTAGAGAACATTTTAAACACTATCGAATTAGTTAATTATAAAATCTTATGTAGTTAATAACACAAAGGTTATGAGGTTGAATAGCCCCTAGTTCATTTGATTATAATGGGCTTTAAAGTACTGCCTTACGAAATACCCTTTTTAGTTTTATATTCAGAAATTTTAGGCAAACAACAAAATGAATAGCATCTTTTGCAAATTATTTTTGCGCAATAGTAATTAATTGAAGCAAACCTAATTCAACGCCAAGACAGGCTTATACTCAATCTATTTATTTGGTTTCGTGAATTTTATTAACCTACCAGATGGGCCATCCTCTAACACCCAAATGGCACCATCATTGTCTATTTCGACTTCTCTAACTCTTTTAGACCAACTGAAGCGTTCAGCCTCATAAGGTTCTCCATTATTAAAGCCAATTCTGATCAGTGCCTTACTTTTCAATCCTCCGATAAATGCATTTCCTTTCCATTCATTAAATTCATCTCCTTCATAAAAAATTAATCCTGATGGAGCTACCGTAGGCACCCAATAAAGTTTTGGCGCCATGAATTCTGGCCTTGTTTCATGAACGGGAATTTTTGCTCCACTATAGTGATTGCCTTCCGATACTACTGGCCATCCATAATTTTTACCGGCAACTATTACATTAAGCTCATCTCCATGCCTTGGGCCCATTTCGTGCGCCCACAGTTGACCATTTTTGGCAAATGCAATTCCAAGGGCATTTCTATGACCAAGTGTCCAAAAAGTCTTTGCGAGGTCACCTTTGTCCTGAAATGGATTGTCTGTAGGTATGGTTCCATCCTCGTTAAGTCGGATGATTTTTCCTAATGCCATGTCCCATCGTTGTGCAGGGGATTGCTCTTGCCGATCGCCCGACGTAATGAAAATTTTTCTAGCGTGTTGTGTTCCATCAAGGCCAAATGCAATTCTGTGGGAAAAATGCCCTTTCCCTGATCGAGCGGGCGTTTGCTTCCAAATGGTTTCAATATTTTTGAGTTGAGGTTTGTCTAACCTCTCTAGCGTGCCCCGTATTATGGTCGCATATCGTGTTTTTCCTGCATTGTCTGAATTGATGTAAGAAATATAAACTAGTCTATTCTTTGTAAAATTTGGATGAAGAACGACATCACCTAAACCTCCTTGACCACCTGCAAAAACCTTTGGAACTCCAGACACTAAAGACTTTTTACCACTCCTATTTACGATCCAAAGCTTTCCAGCTTTTGTAGTGATAATTAGATTGTTACTGTTAATGAAAGACATCGCCCAAGGGCTATTGAATTCAGTAACAACTTTTGCTTCTAATCTGCTACCGTCACTCCCAGAAACAACATTATTGGCCCAAGCATTTGAAGCAAAATTAATTAGCAATATTATAATAACTGTACGCATTAATTACCTACCCTATTCATTGTTCTTCTACCAAATATATTAGTGAATCGAAGTATTTTTTATTTAAAATTTTGAAGTAAAAAATATTTATTTATGAAGTATATCGTTTAGCTATTTCGTAAAGCCTTTTTTATTGTTATGGAAATTTTGAAATGTCTTAATTAAACTCTAAAAAAAGCCTAAAATTTTCTTAATATATAAAGGCATAATATGACACCATTAATAATCACCTCACTATCAGACCTTTATAGCCTTTCAGTGGACAATATTATTGATGTCAGAACTCCCGCTGAGTATGTAGAAGATCATATACCTGGTGCTATAAATTTACCCGTACTTAGTAACAATCAACGAAAAGAAGTTGGCACTATATATAAACAAGTCAATCCATTTGACGCGCGCAAAATTGGTGGAGCATTAGTAGCTAATAACACGGCTAATCACCTTCAGGGTCCTCTTGCTGAAAAAGGTGGAGGATGGCAGCCACTGATTTATTGCTGGCGTGGTGGTCAACGTTCTAACGCATTCGCTACTATACTTGATCAAGTCGGCTGGCGAGTGCGTCTGCTTAAAGGTGGGTACCAAAGCTATAGACGAGAAATAGTAAAAACACTTTACGAAACACCACTAGCACACAAATTCATTCTAATAGGTGGTGGTACTGGAACTGCAAAAACTGCATTACTTCATCAACTTTTGGCAAAGGGTGCTCAAATTCTTGATATTGAAGGAATAACCGCCCATCGAGGCTCTCTCTTTGGAAAGATTGATAAGCCCCAACCATCGCAAAAAATGTTTGAAACTAACATTGCTGCAAAATTAGCTGCGCTTGATCCTAATAAAACTACTTTTGTTGAAGCCGAGAGTAATAAGGTCGGGGAGTGTTCAATTCCGCCATCAGTTTGGGCGCTTATGACCAATGCCTCACGGATACAGATTAACGCTCCAATTGAAGCGCGTAGCAATTTTCTATGCAAAGCATACGAAGATATTACTCATGATAAAGAGAAATTAAAAAAACTTATAGACAAGCTTCGCCCCTATCATGCCGCAGAACGGATAGATCAATGGCATGCACAAGTAAAAGTAAATGATTGGCAAACACTGGCAACAGGCCTTATCACATACCACTATGATCCACGATATACTAAATCTGCTAACACAAAAGATGACGCAATTCACTATGTCGAACTATTAAATCTTAAAGACAGTACACTAGCCAATACAGCTGAAACATTGCACGCAAAATTTAGCTAAGACGAATGAGCCCAGCACCTCTTTTCAACTTACCAATAATATGACCAGAACACCCTTTTTCAGCTAATGCTTTTATTATAGATTCACTCTGACTTTCAGGTACTGCTGCTAGTAATCCACCTGCAGTTTGCGGATCATAAAGTAATGCATCATCTATACCTTCAACTGGCGAATCTGCACGGTTAGCAGGCATTAATGTTGATGATACACCTGCATCAGATAAAGCCCGAGCACCGTTAAAAATAGGAATAGAGTCTTTCCAAAGCTCCGCATCCAAGCCAGAGGCATTGCAAATTTCTTGTACATGTCCAGCCAGTCCAAATCCAGTTACATCAGTCATCGCATGAGCTTTTTTTGTCAAAATTACTGCTTCGCGATTCTGAATTTGTCCCATAATTTCAAGAGCAACCGCAACATCGCAACCTTTAGCTTGGCCCAGCATATCTGCCGCTAAAATAACACCTGATCCAATAGGACGTGTCAGAATTAGCAAGTCACCATCTTTTGCACCTGCAACAGTTAAAGGCGTGGATTTCTTAGTTCCAGTCACAGTAAAACCAATTGTTAACTCAGCACCCATTGTTGTATGGCCGCCGACAAGTTGCGCACCTGATGCGTTTAAAACCTCAGTTGCAACCTGCGTAATTTCTAATAACGTTCGTGCCTGTAACTTTTCAGACATTTGAGGAACAATAATTGACGCTAATCCTACCTGGGGTTGTGCGCCCATAGCCCAAACATCTCCTAAAGAATGCACAACAGCTATTCGAGTCATGAGCCCAGGATCATGGATCAAACTACGTAAATGATCAGTGCTAATAACCTGAAACTCACCACCAGAGTGGCGCAATACTGCCGCGTCATCTCCTATGCCCATCACAACATTATTACTTGGTTTCTTAACATTTTTTAAAGCACCTGATAAGATACCTCTGCCAACTTTTGATCCACACCCTCCACATAGTGGATTAGCTTGCAGCATCTCGGCAACTCCAATGGCAGTTTCACCTGATATTTTAGGCGATAGCATTTTTGGCAAATCCACCAATCGATTCATAAATTTACGATCAATGTGGGTCTTCCAACGCCACATAAACGGTCCCGTTAAGGTAACTCCAAATTTCTCAGCTACTGCTGATTGGCCTCCTAATGAAATAAGTTTAAGAAAATTCTTTTGTGGGCGCCATTTTTTGCGTATTCCACCATTTAGCGCAGCACGTATATTTTGATGTAGTATTGGGGCTGCTCGCACGGCAAATACCCCTGCTTTTGGTCGCACTGCATTTTCCATTATGGCGCAATCACCAACAGCAAAAAGTGCACTATCACCTACCACACCTAGATCTGCATTTATCTTAATAAATCCATTTTTCTGGGGTAAATTAGTTTGAGAAATCCATTTATGTGCTTTACCACCCCCAGCTCCAACACAGAATGAAGCGGCAATAGGGTCTTGCCCATCTAATATCACCTTATCAATGCAAACCTTTAAAACTCTTGTATCAGTTTTTACAACCACCCCAAGAGCATTCATCGCCATTAGCATTTTTTTACGAACTTTGCCCCCAACACCAGAAATCTGCATTCCAACTTCAATAACAGTAACCTTTGGAGTGACACCAACAGCATGAAGAGCATAAGCCATAGCCATAGCCAATTCACAGCCGGCAACACCACCACCAATGACAGCAACATTGGGAGAAAGTTTCCCTTGTTTTACATTTTCAAAAAAATCATTCCATTGTCTTGCATATAGACCTAAGGGTTTAGCGCCGACCCCATATTCATCAAAACCTGGTAAATCTATTTTTGCCGTAATACCTATGTCAAAAGATGCAATATCATAAGCAACTGGATTTCGTTCGGCTAACATCACTTTATTTTGTAATTGATTAATATTTACTACTTTATCTAAAATTAAACGCGCACCTGCATGGCGGCATAACCTCACCAAATCAATTTCTAGATCACTGCTGGCATAATGCCCGGCCACATAACCTGGCAACATTCCTGTATAAGGTGCTGTTGGTCCAGGGTTAATAACTGTCAATCGTGCACCAGGCAAAGGATTCATTCCCCATGCTTTAAGTACTAAAGCATGGGCATGGCCACCGCCAACCAAAACTAAATCACGTGTAAAGGGCACAATTTTTAGCACTGGATTTTCTTCTTTTTGTTATTAACACTGAGGATTTAGGTGCAGAGCATAAATGCTCTTCTATTTAATGCTTTTATAACAGCCTGACTAAAGAAAAGACTAGATACATTATCAAAATAATAATTTACATATATAAACTTATGAAAACTAGTTTTTCACGTAAACTAAATACTTTGATTTCTAAATAGTTATATATCCTATAATAAAATGTAGATGTGCTTTGACCAATATCTATCTTTAATGGCAGAACAATATTTTTAAGAAACAGGCTAATGCTTTAATAGCCTGTAATACTATTCAAAATAATTTTTAAGAGAGCACTATGAAATATTTGATTGTTATAATAATAATTTTATTTTCAATTTTAGCCTACGTGCGTCTTGCGCAGGTTCATCCACTTTACAACATCCCAGATTCAACTTCTAACCAACTTTCAAGTAAAGGATTTGTATTTATAAAGGCCTACACAGGGAGCAAAGATGAACTTTATGAAGAAATAACAAAAGTAGCATTAGGGACACCCCGCACAATATTACTTTCTAATGACCCACTACAATTCATAACCCGTTCAAAATTTTTAGGATTTCCTGATATCACTGCCATAGACATACAAGATGGAAATTTGATTATTTACGCAACTTCAGTATTCGGTAGGCTTGATTTTGGTGTTAATCGTGCGCGAGCTTTAAAATGGGTAAGCTTAGTAAAAACTTCACTGCCTATGGATTCCATTATTGACTGGTAATGATATGATTTGCAGCTATTTAACCCTTATCTATATCCCATCATAAACTTGTCAAAAGTGAAGGTGCGATATACATCAATCGATGTAAGGAGTTTATCATGGTTCTCAGATTGGAAGGGATTAAAAAATCTTTTCGTAATAGCGAAGAGCTTGTGCCTGTTTTGCAAGGGGTCAGTTTTGATCTTGAGGCTGGTGATACTTTGGCACTGCGTGGAGAATCCGGTAGTGGGAAAAGTACGTTACTTCATATAGTAGGTGCTTTAGAGGCTGCAGATGCAGGTCGAGTTTGGGTGTCTGGTAAGGAGTTAACACAGCTCAACGATGGCGAGCGTGCTCAATTACGTAGAACAGACATCGCCTTGATTTTCCAACAGTTTAACCTAATTCCTTCCCTGACAGTGGCTGCTAATATTACATTTCAATCTGCATTATCAGGAACGCCAGACTTGGCTCATATAAACCATATTGTGTCCGCTTTAGGCTTAGAAGAACAAATGCAAAAATATCCAGAGGCTTTATCTGGTGGGCAACAACAGCGCGTTGCCATCGCACGAGCAATTGCAGCAAAGCCAAAGTTGCTGCTCGCAGACGAGCCTACTGGTAATCTTGATGAAATAACTGCCCAAAATGTATTAGATCAAATGCTAAAACTAGTTGCACAAACAGGTACTGCATTGATGATTGTAACTCATTCCACAAACATAGCTGTCCGCATGAAACGTCAATTGCACCTTTGTAATGGGCTTTTGGAATGATTATCTGGTGCCTGAGGGCACTTTTATCACATTGGTGGCGTAATCCGGTTCAATTATTTGCATATTTAGCAGGCCTTGCTTTAGCCACTGCACTTTGGTCTGGGGTGCAGGCCATTAACTCTGAGGCTCGTGCAAGTTATGATGCGGCGGCCAAAACATTAGGTGAGGGTCAGTATGATCTGTTGATCCCAAAACAGGGTAACCGCATTCCACAAGACGTTTATGTTTTGCTTAGAAAATCAGGATGGTTGGTCTCGCCTGTAATTGAAGCGCGTATCAAGGATGTGCGCCTTTTAGGCGTTGATATTGTGACTTCTGCTTCAGGATTACCTAATTTACCTAATTTAGCTAATGGGCAATCTGCGATTACTTACGATACCTTACTTGCAAATGAAGAAACTGCGCTTAAAATTTCTATGTTGTCTAACGTTACCGTGGACAAAAGTATTGCACCGGGCATAGCCATAGGTGACATTGGCCTTGTTCAAAGGATGCTAAAGCGGGATGATTTAACCCGCCTCATTTTATTACCAAACCAACCTATTACACAGCCAAGCCTAGATATGGTAGCTCCTGACTTACAGATTCAATCTGCATATGCGGTTACAAATGTTATGGAACTTACGGGTAGCTTTCATTTGAACTTGACTGCCTTTGGCCTGTTAAGCTTTGTTGTTGGTTTGTTTATCGTAAACAGCACTATTGGTTTAGCATTTGAGCAAAGGCGGGGTATGATCCGCACTATTCGCTCACTTGGCGTGCCAATGCGAACTCTTATTACGCTAATTACTTTTGAGATGATGACTTTAGCTGTGATTGGGGCGGGGTTTGGTATTATTTTAGGCTATTTTATTGCAGCTTTTTTACTACCAGATGTCGCGGCTACATTGAGAGGTCTTTATGGTGCGCAAATCTCAGGCACACTTGAATTGCGGGCTTCTTGGTGGGTATCAGGCATGGTGCTTGCATTAATTGGTACAGCAGTAGCACTTTCATCAAGGATTTGGCAGATTGTGCAAATGCCACTTTTAGCAAGTGCCAAGCCTCGCGCATGGGTTGTTGCAACCGGATCGCGGTTTCGATTGCAATTAATTATAGCCATTACATTGTTATTTTCCACAGTGCCATTAGCCATGACCTTGGAAGGTTTGCTAGCTGGATTTATTTTGTTGGGGTGTTTGCTAATTGGTGCAGCATTGGCTTTGCCCCCGTTACTGGGAGGCCTTCTAACTTTGGTTCAAAAGTATACTGTTGCACCAGTTTGGGAATGGTTCTGGGCTGATACTAGACAGCAACTGCCAGGGCTTAGCCTTGCGCTTATAGCTCTTTTATTAGCAGTCTCAGCCAATATTGGTGTCTCTACTATGGTGTCAAGCTTTCGACAAACCTTTATAGCGTTTCTTGATCAAAGGCTTGCACCAGAACTCTTCGTGGAGGTTGAAACAGCTGGCCAAAGTGCTGCATTGGAAATGTTTTTAATGAACCGCCAAATTGAGGTATTACCCTTACTTACAACAAAAGTCGTAATAGCTGATTTACCTGTAGATCTATATGGTATCCGTGTTGGCAAAACTTATCGAAATAACTGGATTTTTTTAGATAATACTCTCAATGCATGGGATGTAATTGAGAGAGGTAAGGCAGTTGTTGTCAATGAACAATTTGCACGACGTGCAGATCTATGGGTTGGAAGTTTAGTACAAGTGAGCCCTGATTTAATACTACCTATTGCAGGGGTAGTTGGTGATTATGGCAATCCGCAAGGGCAGATTATTATAACTGAACGAATATTTAAAGATTTATATCCAAATCTCTACGCATCAAACTTTGGGGTGCGCACTAAAGATGCATCCCAATTGCGTAGCCAAATTGTCAATACGCTTGGCATTAAAAATAACGCAATTATTAACCAAGTGGGAATAAAAGCACTATCACTTGAGGTTTTTGAGAGAACGTTTGTAGTCACATCGGCTTTAAATGTTTTAACACTAGGTGTTGCTAGTTTTGCTATTCTAATGAGCCTTTTGACATTGGCTGATTTGCGTGTACCACAGCTTGCACCTGTCTGGGCATTAGGTCTCACACGTCGCCATTTGGCGTGGTTAGAGCTATTGCGTGCTGTTTTACTTGCCGGAATAGTCTTTGTTTGCGCTATTCCTATGGGTCTTGCACTTGCATGGATATTACTGACAATTATAAATGTTGAGGCATTTGGGTGGCAATTACCAATGTATTTGTTTCCACTTAAATATTTAGAATTAGGAGTTTATGCTTTAATTGCTGCGTTTTTAGCTGCCATGTGGCCTGCTGTTCGCCTCATGCGCACGCCTCCATCAACTTTATTGAGGGTCTTTGCTAGTGAACGTTAAAATATTATTTTTTCTATTTTTTTGGCCTTTTAGTGTTGTGGCACAAGGGTTTTCTGACCTTGGCTCTAGGGCCGATGGGTTTGCAATCCCAGAGCTGAATTCAACTTTCAGCTTTCCTAGTGATCATGGAGCACACCCTGAATATAGGATTGAATGGTGGTACCTAACTGCGAACTTAAATGGTTCAGATGGTAAAGAATATGGTTTACAATGGACCCTCTTTAGAACTGGGCTGATGCCTGGAGAGGCTGAAGGCTGGCGATCGCCACAAGTATGGTTTGCGCATGCCGCAGTCACCACGCCTGACCAACACTTTGCCACTGAACGTTTCGCTCGTGGTGGGATAGGGCAGGCGGGTGTGGAGGCAACTCCGTTTCGTGCTTGGATCGATGAATGGATGTTAGAGGGTGAAGACTTCCAAAAGATGACCCTAACTGCAAATGGTCCTAATTTTGGATATGACATGTCGCTTCAAGCAAATGGTCCATTGGTTTTTCATGGTGATAAAGGCTATTCGGTTAAATCGGAACAGGGCCAAGCCAGTTATTATTATTCACAGCCATTTTTTAAAATTGATGGAACGCTAAAATTACCAACCGGTAACATTGAAGTGGAAGGGAATGCCTGGCTTGATCACGAATGGTCGTCACAGCCATTGTCAGATGATCAATTGGGTTGGGACTGGTTCTCGTTATCGTTCGTGGATGGTGCAAAGTTGATGGGTTTTCAACTGCGCCAAAAAGATGGGTCACTTTACAGCTCTTCGACTTGGATCTCACCTGATGGCAGCACTTCATCCTATCCAAACGGTGCATTCTTAGCTATTCCACTAAATATAAAATCAATAAAAGATCGTAAATTACCTATTAAATGGCGTGTAACTTTGCCAGATAAAGAGGTTGATGTTGTTATAACTGCTCAGAACCCTGATGCTTGGATGGAACTTTCAATCCCATACTGGGAAGGACCAGTTAACGTCTTGGGCAGCCATATAGGACAAGGATATTTAGAGATGACTGGTTATGAATAATTCATGAGGCTACGAAAATTTTATAATAGTAGTTTCACTAGATAAAGTTCATTTATCAGATTGCTTTTCTTCATAAGCAGCTTTTTTCCCCAAATATTGCTCTTCTGTCAAGTTATGCCAACCTACGCAGTTTCCACTTGGGCTACGTCCACATTTACATTCAGCCATGTTAAACTCCAAAATTTATGTTAAGTTATAATTAGTGCATAAATTGATTTTGACAAAAGTCTGCACAATTTGAGTAACTTCACTGTTCATAATCAGAGCTTTAACATATTGTCTTAATATACTGATACGCGTTCTTGATAGTCTAAGAGCAACATGAGTTGCGCTATTGATTGTCCCGTTGAATAGGTCATAATAGAATTTTCTATTATAAGTGGCAAAGATTGGCAAAATACTTGGAAGATAACTCAGCTTTTATCAGCATTCGGAAATATCCAAAGTGACTATTTATCTTATTCGACACGCTCAATCAGCCTTCAATGCGGTTTATGATCCTAACAAGCCGGATCCCATGATATTTGATGCACCTATCACTGCTCTTGGAGAAACTCAGGCTCAGCAAGCTCGTAGTGAAGTCAAACAACTTGATCTTATAAACGTCATCGTTTCGCCGTTCACTAGGACATTGCAAACGGCCCAAATAATTTTTGGAAACAGGTTACCGTTTCAGATTAATTCTGAAGTGCGAGAGCAACTTTGCAATAGCTGTGATGTAGGAAGTCCGCCTCACGAACTTGCTAGAGATTACCCCCATCTTGACTTTGATCATCTAGATGACTGCTGGTGGCACGAAGGAGAAAAGGACCACCGTGGAATTTCAGTTGAACCTGAAGAGATTTTGCTGGAAAGGGCGAATAAGTTTGCCGACTTTCTCAAACGTGAAGCTATCCATTCCACGGCAATTGTCTCTCATGGCAACTTCATTTGTGCGCTGACCGGAATTAAACCTAAAAACTGTGAAGTAATAGAGTTTGACCCACACTATGATATTCTTAGACAAACTTGACGATGTTGGAGTTCGCTTTTAACTTTTATCAGTGACAACATAAAACCCTTTCAAGTATTTTAAGGCCTAAAAAATCAATAACATTTATGAGTGTAATTTAATGAACATTCTTCTTAATCACCGTCACCACACTAACTAACTAACTAACTAACTAACTAACTAATAGCGGCATATCACGGATAAATATCTAATAATAATCAATCTTTTAGCATAGCATTGGTTATGAATTTTTGACTACTGACCAAAAAGTAGACTAAATTACTGTTATTTTGAATATGAACCTATACGAATACGCTGTTCGCTATAATTATATATATGCTATATTTCTTTATGAAATTAGATTTAGATATAAAATCAGAAACCTTTCACGTTGCCATGGTAATGGATGGTAATGGTAGATGGGCAAATAAAAGAGCATTAGCAAGGCTTAAAGGTCATGCGAAAGGTGCTGATCGTGTCCGTCATATTGTTCGCGCTAGCTTAGATATGAATGTAACACATCTCACATTGTTTGCGTTTTCAACAGAGAATTGGAAACGCTCAGAGTCTGAAGTTATTGGATTAATGAGTTTATTTAGAAAGTTCATGAAATCTGAATCAAAAAAGCTTTTTATAAATGGAGTCAAAGTTAGGTTTATTGGTGACAGAAATCGATTAGATAAATCACTTATTGGATCAATGAATGATTTGGAAGTTTTAACTAATAAAAACGATAATCTCCACTTAACTATAGCATTAAACTATGGTGGACGTGATGAAATCATAAGAGCTACAAAGAAAATATCAGAGAAAATAAAATCTGGTGATCTGGAACTTGATGATATTACTATTGAGCTGTTTTCAAATAATCTTGATACATTTGATTTACCAGATCCTGATTTAGTAATTCGAACATCAGGAGAAAAGAGGACTTCTAATTTTTTACCATGGCAATGTGCATATTCTGAATATGTTTTTGAAGAAAGCAATTGGCCAGACTTCAATAAAGAAATTTATGAAGAAATTTTAAAAGAATTTAAGAGCCGTGAAGCGAAGTCTCCTATCCAAATAATCTGATTTGCAACTCATATGTCTAACAGCACCGCCAATTAATGGCCTTTAGGTAATGTTATTATTTAATTAAAATAATTTTATATATTTAGCTCCAATGGTGGTCCCCATATTATTGACTTGTAATATATATTTGGACACAAGCCTGCGTGATAGAATCATCTTTTTAAAATAATTTTAGTTAATGGATCCAACAAGCTTGTAGGTCGGTGCCGCAGAATTTAATTCGTTTAGCTAGAATTAAAAAAGGTGCCGTTCTTTGGCAAACAAAGCTGCTTGTGTCCTATTTGACACTCCTAACTTGGAGAATATATTCTTAACGTGAAGTTTGACTGTAACTTCTTGGATATTAAGGTTCCTTGCTATCTCTTTGTTCGATAATCCGATGCATAACTGTTCAAGTGTTTGCATTTCACGTGCAGAGACATTAGTAAAATCGCCATGATTTTTTCCCGCTGGTGCAGATGATACTAAGTCAAAAGGTAAGTATCGCTCTCCAGATAAAATGAATTTAATTGCGTTAATGAAAGAAATAGCGGATAGCGATTTTGGGATAAATCCTCTTGCATGGTGCTCCATTGCTTTATTGGCTACTTCACGATTAGCAACGCCTGACATCAGTGCAACCTTGGTACTCGGGTAGGATGTGCAAGCGCGTTCTAGACCTTGAAGCCCATTCATACCCGGCATGTTGTAGTCTAATATCAAGAGATCGATGGAGTCTAACCCACTCATTACCTCTAAAGCGGTATTCAAGTCCTGAGCAGTGAAAACATTAAATTCATCTACTGTTTCTAAATATGCAGCTATGGTGTCGCGAACTAAATCATGATCATCGGCTATAAGTATATTTGTCATAAATATTTAATAATAGGTTTCTATTCAAATTAATAGAACAAAGATGCGAAATTAATCATAAACCTATACTTTAGAATACTATACTATGCTGATGCCTTATTTCGTCATACTTCCGTCTAGGTTACTTTATTATCAGACAAACTTGGAGATAATATTAAGGTTTAAATTGCATATTTAGCAAAATTTGTGATTTTTTGTATTTCTTTTCAATCCGATAGGTACACTATTTGCACAGAGAAACGATGCATTGGAAATATCCTTTCTATTAATGAAAATTATTTAGTTG
>JACKZZ010023726.1_pt1 | contig 15518 bp, 11 predicted proteins | sample 8027871 | NCBI WGS metagenome assembly JACKZZ01 (sample SAMN15724774, study PRJNA655200) | protist metagenome | isolation source: fluorescence activated cell sorting (FACS) single amplified genomes of... | place: USA: West Boothbay Harbor, Gulf of Maine | collected 2000-07-19
ATGATCCATTTAAATGCTAGTCTAGTGCCGAGCTTTTCTGAAACCTGCTCAGGGACTTGGTAATTTGCCCCACCAACTCTTTTTGTAGTGACTTTTGCAAGCGGCCTTACTTTTTTGATCAGCTTTTCAAATAGTTCAACACCATATTCTGACTTTTCTCTTTCAGGCATGTTGCTTGAATTGGTTTTAGCTATCAAAACATCCATAGCTGTAATGAAATGTTTATATGCAATACTATATTTTCCATGCTTCATCATACACCTTACAAACCATGTCATCTTCCAACTGCCATAGATAGCATCTATTTTGGCAGCTCTTCGATCTTGATTTGATTTTTCAAAGCTAGCTTTTCTTGTCATTTTTTATCTCCAGTTTTTGGCTTCTTAGCACCGTATTTCGACCTGCCTTGACGCCTATCTGCAACCCCTGCTGTGTCAAGTGTGCCTCTAACAACTTGATATCTCACACCAGGCAAATCTTTTGTACTTCCGCCTCTAATCAAAACCACAGAGTGCTCTTGCAAATTATGACCTTCCCCTGGAATATAGGCAGTAACCTCCATTCCATTCTGCAATCTAACCCGTGCAACTTTTCGAAGTGCTGAGTTCGGCTTCCTTGGCGTGGTAACTTTAACCAACACACAAACACCTCTTTTTTGAGGGTTGCCTGTTATAGCTTTTCGCTTAACACTCGCCTTGATTTTTTTCCTACCTTTTCTGACCAACTGTTGTGTTGTGGGCATACTTACTCCTGAATTTTCGAACTGTGAAAGATAACTACCTTACCCAATTAAATCTATATTTGTCAAGCATTAATTCCCTTCAATGCTATCCCCTAAACTTTTGTCATCAGCCTGCCTCAAAGCTTCACCCAAGGAATCTTGAATATTCTCTGAATTTATATCTTTATCTGTATCAGATTTAGTAAAATCAAATCTTTCAGTTCTGAGCAATTTTGATTTGGTGCGCTGCTGATGATACGCATAACCCGTACCAGCCGGAATTAACCTGCCAATCATAACATTTTCCTTCAAGCCACGTAGAGTATCTACACGGCCACTTATAGAAGCATCTGTTAGAACCCTAGTAGTATCCTGGAAGGATGCAGCAGAAATAAACGAGTCAGTTGCTAGTGAAGCCCTTGTGATACCTAGTAGAATAGCTCTACCTTTTGCTTTTTCAGATTGTTCTTTATTTGCTTTGTTAAAATTGTAGGTTGACACATGCTCACCTTTTATTAGCTGCGTAGAACCAGAATCTTCTACCATAATTCTTCGCATCATCTGACGAACAATAATCTCAATATGTTTGTCATGAATTCTAACGCCTTGTAATCGATAGACATCTTGAACCTCATCAACAATATAATTAGCCAATGCTTCCTCACCAAGAAGCTTTAATAGCATATGCGGATCAGACTGACCATCAGCTAATACCTCGCCTTTTGCAATCTTCTCACCTTCAAAATATAGTATGTTTCGCCACTTAGGAATCAATACCTCTTTAGTTTCATTATTATCTAAAGTGATTATTAATCGTTTCTTGTCCCTAGTTGGCTTTCCAAATGAAATTATACCATCTGCCTCAGCCATAATTGCAGCGTCCTTAGGCGTTCTAGCCTCAAACAAATCAACCACACGAGGCAAACCACCAGTAATATCCTTGGTCTTGGAGCTTTCTTTTGGGATTTTTGCCAATGTATCACCACCCGCAACCTGAGAACCATCTTGCACTAAAACTACTGAGTTAGCAGGCAAAAAGTACATCGCAGGATGACTAGTTCCAGGCAGCATTACTTGCTCACCCTTATCATCTAATATCCTTAATAATGGCCTATATTCTTTACCAGCAATCTTTTGTTCACTATGAGTTACAACAATACTATTTAAGCCAGTTGCCAGATCCATTTTCTTGGTTATCGTTACTCCTTCCTCAAAGTCTACAAATTCAACCCTGCCAGAACCCTCAGATATGATAGGATGAGTGTGCGGGTCCCACTCTGCAATAACATCGCCAACTTCAATCTTGGCGGAGTTGGCAATCCTTAATTGCGCTCCATATTGAATTTTATATTTTTCACAGGCTTGGCCTTTTTCATTACTAATTGTAATGTTACCAGACCTGGAAATAACAACACCGTAATCACCTTTAGAAATAGTTTTTATTCCTTCAAAATGAGCACTACCCTTGTTTCTAACTCTTATATGATTTTCTAAGGCTGCGCCGGAAGCAGCACCACCAATATGAAATGTCCTCATGGTTAGCTGTGTTCCAGGCTCACCAATAGATTGCGCTGCAATAATCCCTACAGACTCCCCCTGCTTAACTAATTTGCCTCGTGCTAGATCACTCCCATAGCAATTTGAACAAACGCCATGATCTAATTCACAAGTTATAGGAGATCTCACGCTAACTTCTGCAATAGCATTATTTTCAATTACTTCAATGTGTTCCTTAAAGATCATTGTATTATTTTTGATAATAACATTACCTTTTTTGTCCAGAATGTCCTCAGCCACAACTCGACCGTAGATTTTTTCCGACAACTGAACTACTACCTCGCCACCCTCAATTTTAGGGCGCAAAATAATTCCTTTTTCTGCACCACAATCTTCTTGCTGAACCACTACATCCTGCGCCACATCAACTAATCTTCTAGTCAAATAACCAGAGTTGGCTGTTTTTAAGGCCGTATCAGCCAGTCCTTTTCGCGCACCGTGAGTTGAAACAAAATATTCCAGCACATCCAAACCTTCTCTAAAGTTTGCCTTGATTGGAGTTTCAATAATCGAGCCATCAGGCTTAGACATCAAACCACGCATACCAGACAACTGACGCATCTGCGCGGCTGAACCCCGCGCCCCAGAGTCTGCCATCATATAAACTGGATTGAAAGATTGTTGCTCTATCATCTTATTGGTCTTACCACATTCAATTTTTTCTACAGACATTGACTTCATCATTGCCTTACCAACTTTCTCGTTAGTTGAAGTCCATATATCAATGACTTTATTGCGACGCTCGCCCTCTGTTACTAAACCACTCATAAATTGATCAGAAATCTCTTTTACTTGCAGCTCTGCTTTTTGTACCAGATCTGCCTTCTGACTTGGAATGTTCAAATCATCAATCCCAATTGAAGCACCAGACTTTGTTGCATACTCATACCCTATGCTCATAATTCTATCGGCGAATATAACTGTTTTTTTATTTCCCAAAGCTCTATAGCAATAATCTATGATTGAACCAATCTTTTTACTATCAAGAACTTGGTTCGCACTTTCAAAATCCATAGATTTTGGAAATATCTGCCACAATATAACACGACCAACTGTTGTGTCATATCTTCTTTGAACTTTATTACCTTCATCATCAGTACATGGAATTCTGGTTGTGATCTTAGCATGCAGATCAGCCTTACCCTGATTATAAGCGCTGATGACTTCAGACATAGAGCTAAATCTCATACCCTCACCGATTGCACCAATACGATCTCGAGTCAGATAGTATAGACCTAATACTACATCATGAGTCGGGCAAATAACTGGTGAGCCATTAGCAGGTGATAATATATTGTTAGTTGACATCATCAAACAACGGGCTTCTAGCTGAGCCTCAATAGTCAAAGGCAAATGAATAGCCATTTGGTCACCATCAAAGTCAGCATTAAATGCACCACAAACTAGAGGGTGCAATTGCAGAGCTTTTCCTTCTATTAATGTAGGCTCAAATGCCTGAATGCCTAATCTATGAAGTGTTGGAGCACGGTTAAGTAAGATAGGATGCTGCTTAATCACAGACTCTAAAACATCCCATACTACTGAAATATTTTCTTCCACCATAATCTTTGCAGCTTTAATTGTTGAAGCATGCTCTAGCAACAGCAGTCTTGAATATACAAAAGGCTTATATAACTCCATTGCCATTTCTTTTGGCAGACCACACTGATTTAGCGTCAAGCTTGGCCCAACAGTAATAACTGTTCTACCAGAGAAGTCGACACGCTTTCCTAAAAGGTTTTGCCTAATTCTACCCTGCTTGCCTTTAATGTTATCAGCAAGTGACTTAAGTGGTCGCTTATTAGCACCTGTTGCATGCCGACCTCTTCTACCATTGTCAATTAGTGAGTCCACTGCCTCTTGCAACATTCTCTTTTCATTTCTGATTATTATTTCAGGAGCATAAAGCTGAAGCAGTCTTTTCAATCTGTTATTACGATTAATTACCCTACGATACAAATCATTTAAATCTGATGTGGCAAACCTACCACCATCCAAATGTACCAATGGTCTTAAATCTGGCGGCAATACTGGCAAAACATTAATAATCATGGACTCAGGCTTAGTAACTGAGTTAAGAAATGATTCAGCTAATTTTAACCTAGTTGTTAATTTTTTCAACTTTGTTTCTGAGGTTACCACTGAGACTAGCTCTCTTAATTTTTCAACCTCTTCAGAAAGATTTATTTTTTTCAGCAACAGCTCTATTCCCTCTGCTCCCATCATTGCAGTAAACTCTGAGCCATGTTCTTCAAGCATGTCATAGTAAGTTTGGACAGATAGTAGCTGGCCATGTCTTAAATTAGTCATTCCAGGATCAGTAACGACATACGCTTCATAATATAAGACCTGGTCAACTTCCTTCAATGACATATCTAGCATTAAACTAATTCTGGATGGCAGTGATTTTAAATACCATATATGAGCGACAGGTGAAGCTAAAGTAATATGCCCCATTCTATGACGGCGAACTCTGGAATCAGTAACTTCAACATTACACTTCTCACAAACCACACCTCTATGACGTCGACGCTTATACTTGCCACACAAGCATTCGTAGCTTCTAACTGGACCAAATATTGCACAATCAAATAAACCATATTTTTCAGGCTTATGAGTGCGGTAATTTATTGTCTCAGGCACTTTTACTTCACCGTACGAATTTGCCTCAATTTCTTCAGAAGACATTAAATGAATAGCTATGCTATCAAATTCGTGCAATGAACTCTTATCAAGCATACTCGCTAACAAACCATTATGTGTTTTTGAGTTGGAGTTATCTTTTAGTTCTAAATTTATACAAATTGATTGTATCTCTTTTACTAAAACATTAAATGCCTCAGGGACACCGGCCTCCATCTCTAGATTGCTATCTACAATATTTTTATACATTCTAGTACGGCCGATAATATCATCTGACTTAACTGTTAGCATCTCTTGCAGTGTATAAGCAGCTCCATAAGCTTGCAGAGCCCATACTTCCATTTCTCCAAATCTCTGACCACCACCTTGAGCTTTACCGCCCAAAGGCTGTTGCGTAACTAAGCTATATGACCCTGTGGAACGCGCATGCATCTTCTCATCAACTAAGTGGTTTAATTTTAGCATATACATATAACCAACAGTTACTAGCTTATCAAATTTTTCACCAGAACGGCCGTCATATAATACAGACTTTCCATTTTCCGGCAAATCAGCTAATTTTAATAGGTCTTTAACTACAGTTTCTGATACGCCATCAAATACAGGTGTCGCTAATGGCACGCCTGATGACCAAACATTAGCTAGGTTATCAATTTCCTCATCAGTGTAATCATCTAAAACTCTTTGCTCTCTTGTAGTATGGGCAGTAATGTTGTTTAAGAATTCTCGCTTCTCAGCAACTAATGAATTTTGCTCAATTAATTTTCTTATTTTATTACCTAAACCTTTTGCAGCCCAACCTAGATGCGACTCAAGCACCTGGCCAATATTCATCCGAGAAGGCACGCCTAACGGATTTAATACGATATCTACAGGTGTGCCATCTTCCATATATGGCATGTCTTCTACTGGTATGATTTTTGAGATAACACCTTTGTTACCATGGCGACCCGCCATTTTATCACCAGGCTGAATTCTACGCTTAATAGCTAAGTATACTTTCACAACTTTAATGACACCAGGAGAAAGCTCATCCCCTTGCGCTAGTTTTTTCTGATGAATCTTAAGCTGATCATCTCTTTCTGATAAAATATGATTGTAACGCTTTTCAAAAACTGTCAACTGCTCTGCAGTTTCATCGCCCAACTCTAATGCACTAATTTTCTCAAAGTCCATGTTTTTTATATCTTCAGCTGTTACTTTATGACCTTTCTTTAATCTGTCAAATGTTTCGGTTAGTGTCTTACCAACGACATATTCTGAAATCTCTTGCACTATCAAACTATGCTTGAGCTCAAAGTTAGCCTGAACTGTTCGCTTAAAGTGAGAAGCCATCTTTTTCTCAATTTCTTTAGTTCTTGAGTCTTTACTAGCACCATCTCTATTTAGAATTTGTACATCAATTACCGTTCCACTTAAACCTGAAGGAACTTTTAACGAGCTATCTTTTACATCAGCAGCTTTCTCGCCAAAAATTGCATGCAGTAGACGTTCTTCTGGAGTCATTTGGGTCTCGCCCCTAGGAGTGACCTTTCCTACTAAAACATCACCCGGATTAACTTCTGCACCTTGCAAAATTATGCCAGATTCATCTAGCATACTTAATGCAGTTACGCCAAGATTTGGAATGTCAGCTGTAATTTGCTCAGAACCAAGTTTTGTGTCTCGTGCTGTACAAGTCAGTTCCTGAATATGAATAGACGTGAACACATCCTCTGAAACAATTCGCTCAGAAATAAGGATAGAATCCTCGAAGTTATAGCCATTCCAAGGCATAAAGGCAACCAATAGATTTCGCCCTAAAGCAAGCTCACCATGCTGTGTTGATGGCCCATCTGCCAAAACATCTCCGGCTTTTACTTTTGCGCCCAAAGAAACTACTGGTTTTTGATTATAGCATGTATTGTGGTTTGAACGCATGTACTTTATAAGTTCATAAGTATCGACACCGTCTGGATTTTCTGCTGTTACATGTTCAGAATCAACTTTTATCATTATATAAGAGGAATCAAGCTGAATAACTTCACCTGGACGTTTGGCTATAGCCAATACACCAGAACTCTTAGCAACCACGCCCTCTATTCCAGTACCAACTAATGGGCGCTGCGGATGTAGCAACGGCACTGCTTGACGCTGCATATTTGAACCCATTAATGCACGGTTTGCATCATCATGCTCTAAAAATGGAATTAACGATGCTGCTGCAGAAACAATTTGTTTTGGAGTGTAATCTGTATAATCAACAACTTTAGTGTCTGTCGTTGTACAATCTCCCTGATATCGACACGAGACAATTCCTGGCTTTAAGGTTACGTGATCATCTTCCGTGGGAATACATGCTTGTGCAATTCGATATTTGCTTTCCTCAAAGGCTGACATATATCTAACTTCTTCGGTAATCTTGCCATCCACGACTTTTCTAAATGGAGAAACGAGAAAGCCGTACTTGTTAATTGAAGCATAAAGGGCAAGTGAGTTTATTAAGCCAATATTTGGACCCTCAGGAGTCTCAATTGGGCACAACCTACCATAGTGAGTATGGTGCACATCGCGCACTTCAAACTTAGCAGTCTCTCGCCTAAGGCCACCCTGACCTAGAGCCGACATCCTGCGCATATGAGTTAAGCCTGCAAGCGGATTCACCAAATCCATAAATTGGCACAATTGATTGCCAGTTACGAATTCATTTACGGCTGAAGAAATAGGTCTGGAATTTATAAGCTCTTGCGGAACTATGCTCTCTGAATCTGGATGACTTAGCTTTTCCTGAATCGTTCTTTGAACTCGAATTAAACCAACCCTAAATTGATTTTCTATCATCTCACCAACACGACGGCAGCGTCTATTTGCTAGACTATCAATATCATCACTTTCTAGCTTGCTGTCTTTCATTCTAATTAATTCAGCTATAATATCTATCAAATCTTGCGGTTCAAGAACGAATTTCCCAAAAAGCTCCTTGCGACCAAGTCGTGAGTTCATTTTCATTCGACCAACTTCAGATAAATCATAGCGATCTTCTTCGAACAATAAGGCTTTAAATAGGTTTTCAGCGGCTTCGTTGGTAGGAGGCTCACCAGGACGAATCACCCTGTATATTTCAATTAGAGCTTCTTCTCTACTTTTAGCTGGATCTGCACGCAGTGTGTCAGCAATATATGCGCCCCTATCTAGTTCATTAACAAATAAAACATTAAATTCTTTGATTGAGCTTTCTAGTATTGATTCAATATTATCTTCAGAAATAACTGAGTTTAAGCTTGCTACAACTTCGCCAGATTCTTTATCTATAATGTCCTGCCCTAGCACTTTACCGATCAAGTAATCAGGATTAATTTTCTGACGAATAGAGGTTTGGCCTGGGTTTGCAGCCTCGATTAATTTTATATGTCGCGGCAACACTCTAGTGCCGTTCTTAACAATAATTTCGCCACTATCATCCAAGATATCCGTCATTGCAAACGAACCTTTTAAACGGTCTAAAATAATTTGAGCAAATAATCCTTTTGTGTTTTTCGTGATTTTTTCAAACGAATGGTACTTATCAATAATTTCTTGGTCAGTCAAACCTAAAGACCTTAGAATAATGGTAACTGGAATTTTTCTTTTCCTATCAATCCTAGCCCATAGCATTTTTTTTGAACAAAACTCTATATCTAGCCACGCACCTCTATAAGGTATTATTCGCGCCGAATAAATTCTAATTCTGGACAAATGCATCCTTCCTCCATCATGCTCAAAGAACACACCTGGAGACCTGTGTAACTGCGACACAACGGTTCTTTCTGTACCATTGATGACAAAGCTACCATTAGGGGTCATTAATGGGATATCCCCCATATAAACCACACCCTCTGTAACATTTTTTACTTTCTTGTTTTTCTTAGGAGAATCTTTGTCATAAGAAAACAATTTGAACTTTGCGCTCAAAGCAGCCGAATAAGATGTACCTCTAAGTTTACAATCCTTAATGGTGAATAATGGCTTTGCAAGCGTATAACCTTGATAAACAAGCTCCATATTGCCTGCATTACTCTTTATCCCATCTAACAATCTCAACGCACCTTCCAATCCTTTGTTCTCCTTCTCAAGGACATTTTCTTGTAAAAAGTCATCATAGAATGAGTCCAATTGAACGCTAGTTAAATCTTTTGGATATTCATCATGATGAGCTTTACCAAGATTAATTCTATAGTTAGATTTTGATACAGAGGTGTTCATATAATTTCCAGGTTTCTTATTCGGCAGTTAATTTAATCAATTGTGATTTCAGCGCCAGCTTCTTCGAGCTGCTTCTTGATATCATCAGCTTTTGCTTGATCAACACCTTCAGCTATTATCGGAGAATCACTTTCAACAAGTACTTTTGCTTCCTTCAAACCTAAATCTAATAGTGCTCTTATAGCCTTGATGACAGCAATCTTGTTGCCACCGAAGCTCTTCATAACTACTTTAAATTCTGTTTGTTCTTGTGGAGCCTCATCACCTGCAGGCGCTGCTGCCATTGCGACAGGAGCCGCAGCTGAGATTCCAAATGTTTCTTCCATAGCTGCTACTAAATCAACTAAATCCTTTAGTGTTAGTTTTGAGATTATCTCAATTAAATCTTCTGTAGTATATGTCTTTGTTGCCATATTATTTCTCCTAATTTACTTGTTCTGAACGAGCTTTAAATGCTCGAGCTAATTTTGACACACCGTCATTTATTCCAACAGCCAATGATTGTGCTGGCGTAGTTAATAATCTAGCCAAGATAGAAAGTGCTTCATCTCTAGTTGGCATTTTTGCGACCATATCTAGTTGCGCTGGAGTTAATAACTCAGCACCTATAGATAGGCCTTTAACTATAACGTTTTTGTTCTGTTTTATAAATGTTTTTAAAACTTTTGCTGAAGAGCTAGGACTATCATGCGCAAACGCTAGCATAGTAGCACCCTCAAGCACTTCTGATAAATCAGAAAACTTTGAGTCCGCAAATGCAATCTTTGCCAATCTGTTTCTAACCACCATAACTGTTACATTATGCTCGCTTGCTAGTTTCCTAAGCGAGTTAAGCTGAATTACAGTTGAGCCTGTATAATTGAAAACAACTATACTATGTGCCCCTTCCGCAATAGCTTTAATAGCATTTATACTTTTTACTTTTTTATCTCTATTCATCGATACGCAGTCTCCTGTTTACTTGAAACACCTTGTTTAGCAAGGCCCATCTATGTAGGATTTATTTTTCACCCACAGTCTCAGACGGCACAAGTAATCTTATGCCCTGAAATTTTAATATTTTAATCGAAAGCTGAACCATCAATTCTTACTGAAGGCCCCATAGTTGTTGACAAATATATCTTCTTCAAATACTTGCCTTTAGCTTTAACAGGCTTCAATTTTTGTATGGCTTTTACAACTTTAGTTATATTGCTCACTAAATGTGCCTCATCAAGCTTGATTTTACCTATTGAAACATGAACTATTCCAGCCTTATCATTTCTAAACTTGACCTTACCCTTCGCTGCTTCTACAACTTTTTCTTGCAATTCATTAATATCATTAGCGATAGTACCATCTTTTGGATTAGGCATTAAACCCTTACCACCCAAATGGCGACCAAATTTACCAAGTTTAGGCATCTCTTTTTTTAAAGTTAATAGCACATCACACTTAGTTTTGCCTTCAATGATAGCATTTAACATATCTTCGCCACCAGCAGCGATAGCGCCACTTGACAACAATGCTGCTGTATCTTCACCATCGACATAACAACAAATACTAATTTCTTTACCCGTTGAATGCGGCAACACTGTTGAACCTCGAACATTCATTTTTCGTGCATCTATCCCCAAAACTATTGACAGATCTACTGACTCATTGAATTTTACAGCATTTTTTCTTGCAAATTCCTTCAGTAAAACAAGACCTTCTTCAGACTGGATGACAGTCTGTGGTTGGCTAAATTTCTTTATTGCGTCAGCTCTTTTACTTGTCATCTAATGTCTCCCAATCAAAGTCCTCTACCAACACGCCCATACTTCTGGCTGTGCCAGCAATAATCTTGACAGCTGCTGATAATCTATTCGCATTTAGATCAGCCATCTTTATATTGGCAATTTCAACCAATTGAACTTTAGTAATTGTTCCCACCTTATCACTATGAGGAGTACTACTACCTTTTTTTAAACCTAATGCTCTTAAAATCAATACTGACGCCGGTGGCGACTTGATTATAAAAGTATAACTTCTATCTCTCGCAACTGATATTTCCACAGGCAAAATTATGCCTGGCTCATGATCCTTTGATCGCTCATTAAAAACCTTGCAAAACTCTGCAATTGGCAGTCCGTGCTGACCAAGAGCCGGGCCTATTGGCGGACTCGGATTAGCTTTGCCAGCTTCAATCTGAAGCTTTATTACGGTTACATCTGACATTTATAACTCCAACCTAAATATAAATAAAATTTCTTGATTATACACTAATAATATTAAACTTGCTAATAATTTATTTTCCTATCTCGACCTGATAGAAATCAAGTTCAACTGGCGTGGCACGACCAAAAATCATAACTGATACTTTTACTTTCTGTTTCTCAGCATCAACTTCCTCAATCACTCCAGGAAAATCCTTGAACGGCCCATCTTTCACCTTTATGTCTTGACCAACCACATATTGATCCCCTCTAACTTTTGCTAATACTGTTTCGTCAACATTACCAAGCAACCTATCAGCTTCAAGTGGCGATACTGGCTGCGGCCTCTGATCCTTGCCAGCCTTCACAAAACCCTTAATACCATTAATATTCAATTGAGAAATCATAACAAAAAGCTCATCATCACCATGCATCTCAACAAAAACATAACCTGGAAAGTGCTTCTTCTTTACCGATCTCTTTTCCCCAGCCCGAAACTCAGTGACCTCTTCAACAGGAACAAGAATTTTACCAAAACTGTCAACTAGATTTTCTGCATTAATAAAGGTCCACAATGCCTCGACTACTTTCTTTTCTTGCCCAGTTATAACTCTTAATATATATATTTTTTTAGTTTTACTCAATTTATAACTCCTAAACTACAACATTGTTTTTACGGCTAAAGTGAAGGCAGAATCCACCATCCACATCAGCAATGCAAATACAGCAACTAGGACCGAGACCATAACTGCAGTTTTCCGAGTTGCATCCCAATTTGCCCATGTCACCTTAGACGACTCTGACTTTACTTGCATTATTTTTTCAAAAAAAACATTAAAGCCAGTGGTTTTACCCAAGACAAAAACACTGAATACGATTAATACCATAGCGATTAACACTGGAATCAGCTTATTGCTTACTATATAGCTATTCATCAGCCACAGAACTGTAAGCCATACAATAATCACAAAAGACCAGATTGCCCGGTCTTTTAAATTTAAATTACTATTAGACATAATAAATCTAACAGGCCAGGAGGGACTCGAACCCACAACCTGCGGTTTTGGAGACCGCTGCTCTACCAATTGAGCTACTGACCTGTAACTTCTTCACCCTCCTAAAATCACTCAATGATCTTGGTGATTACACCAGCACCAACTGTTCTGCCACCTTCACGGATAGCAAACTTCAGACCAACTTCCATTGCAATTGGAGTAATTAACTTAACAACCATTTTTGTGTTATCGCCCGGAAGCACCATTTCCTTACCTTCTTCCAATGACTCAACAGCCCCAGTTACGTCTGTAGTCCTGAAGTAAAACTGTGGTCTGTAACCCTGGAAAAACGCTTTGTGGCGCCCACCCTCTTCTTTAGTTAGAACATAAACCTCGGCTTCAAATTGGCTATGCGGAGTAATACTACCTGGCAGAGCCAACACCTGGCCACGCATCACTTCTTCACGCTTAACACCTCTTAAAAGCACACCGACGTTATCTCCTGCCTGACCAAAGTCCATTAGTTTGCGGAACATCTCAACCCCGGTACACGTGGTTGTTTCTGTATCTTTAATACCAACAACCTCAACTGAATCACCAACTTTAACTTTACCTTGCTCAATTCTGCCCGTTACAACTGTGCCTCTTCCTGAAATAGAGAACACATCTTCAACCGGCATTAAGAACGGCTTGTCGAGCTCGCGCGCCGGCTCATCAACATATGAATCAAGGGCATCAAGCAACCTTTGAATTGATTGTTTCCCAATCTCTGATTCGTCTCCTTCAACAGCTTTTAAGGCTGAGCCACGAATAATTGGACATTCTTCATCATAGCCTTGCTTTTCAAGTAGCTCTCGCACTTCCATCTCAACCAATTCCAACATTTCTTCATCATCTACCTGATCAACTTTGTTCAAGAAAACAAGCATTTTAGGTACACCAACTTGCCGTGCAAGCAGAATATGCTCTCTAGTTTGCGGCATTGGGCCGTCAGCAGCATTAACCACCAAAATAGCTGCGTCCATCTGGGCCGCGCCTGTAATCATGTTTTTTATATAGTCAGCGTGACCTGGACAGTCAACGTGGCTGTAGTGCCGACCTTCTGTTGTATAGCTAACATGAGACGAGTTGATAGTAATACCTCTTGCCTTTTCCTCTGGCGCCTTGTCAATTGCGTCTACATTTTGCCCATCACCAGCCATACCTGAAATAGCCGCAGTTAGAGTTGTTTTTCCATGATCAACGTGACCAAGAGTACCTACATTTAAGTGAGCACTATTGCGTGCATTAGGATCTGCCATAATTTTTCTCCAATATATAAACTTAAAATTAAGTTTCAAAAACCATTAGCAGGGTAACTAAATATAAGGACTTTTGCAACAAAAATATTTACTTCTTTATAAATAGCCCACAGCCGGATTTGAACCGGTGACCTCTTCCTTACCAAGGAAGTGCTCTACCACTGAGCTATGTGGGCGTTTAGCGGGTGATGGGAATCGAACCCACACCATCAGCTTGGAAGGCTGAGGTTCTACCGTTGAACTACACCCGCTTGCTTAAGAGCATTGTGGAGGGGGCAGGATTCGAACCTACGAAGGCTGAGCCGTCAGATTTACAGTCTGATCCCTTTGACCGCTCGGGAACCCCTCCAAACAGAGTTCATTCTGCCTAATGAACTGCTTGCTTGTCAAGTCATAAAGCTAATATATTTTTTTTAGCAACTTCTACCAAACCAAATCGAGCTCAAAGCCACTTATAAAGCCTACATGCTGTGCCAATTCATCAGCTTTAGGCTCAATGAGGAAATTTTCTGTTTGCAACTCAGCAGTGTGATTTGCCGAGCCGCTAAGCTTGACGCTACCTATGCTAATAGTATGCTGCTTCGTCGTCATAGCTAAATAGACTTCTGACAAGAGCTTTGCATCAAGCAGCGCACCATGCTTTATCCTTGAACCTGCATCCACCCCAAGCCGCTTGCATAAAGCATCTAAATTATTCCTTTGCCCCGGATACATTTTGCGAGCCATAGGCAATGTATCTACTATTGCGTTAAACCCTGTTATTTTTGAAAAACCACTTTCTTGAAGTTCATTGTCTAAAAAACCGACGTCAAACGAAGCATTGTGTATAACTAGAGTGCTGTCAGAGATGAATTCCAAAAAACCTTGGGCGATTTCTCCAAACAAAGGTTTATCGCTTAAAAATTGATCGCTCAACCCATGCACCTTTAGCGCCCCTGGATTCACAGGGCACATCGGATTAATATATACATGGTATTCATCAACCAACGCTCGATTCTGGTATTTGCAAGCTCCTATTTCGATCAGCCTATCACCTTGAAAAAAACTCAGCCCAGTTGTCTCAGTATCTAATACGACAAATGTCATTCTCCCGCCGCCTCAATTGCACCCCGCGCCAAAGAATCAGCAATCTCATTCCCAACATTACCATCATGACCCTTTACCCAGATCCAGCTGACCTCATGCTTAAAAGAGACTACCAACAATTCTTTCCATAATTCTACATTCTTGACTGGCTTATTAGACGCAGAACGCCACTCTTTTTTCTTCCAACCTACAACCCATTTATTCATACCATTAACAACGTAAGCAGAGTCCGAGTAAAGTTCAACCTTACAAGGCTCTGTTAACAGCTTTAAGGCCTCAATGGCTGACTGCAACTCCATCCTATTGTTAGTTGAATTTGGCGAAAAACCCGAGATCTTTTTCTGTCGCTCACCAAACAACAAATATGCACCCCAGCCCCCTGGGCCTGGGTTGCCGCTACATGCTCCATCCGTATAAATAGTTACTAACTTCATCCACAAACTCCCCCCAAATTAAAATCAAATGACTCACTGTCTTTTTTTGCTACTATATAAGAGCATGAGCTTAAGAATGGAAATAGTGTAACACCCAATATCTCAAAATACAGCAATTCTTCAAACTTTGATTGGTCAACTAATGGCCTAAAGGCAATAGCATTTTCCTCAACAATCTCCAGCCCAGAATTCTTCAAAAGCCTTCTAATAGAAGCACTCGAACAAAATGCTGGGAACAACTCAGGATTATCATGCCAATGCTTCTGAACTGTTAAGACAGAGAATGGGGGGAAATTAAAAATCATAATATACCCGCCATGCGCAAGGACCCGACAGCACTCCAGTAACGAGCCTAGAGGCACATTTGGCTCAGTTAGGTGGGT
>JACKZZ010000911.1_pt1 | contig 15504 bp, 5 predicted proteins | sample 8027871 | NCBI WGS metagenome assembly JACKZZ01 (sample SAMN15724774, study PRJNA655200) | protist metagenome | isolation source: fluorescence activated cell sorting (FACS) single amplified genomes of... | place: USA: West Boothbay Harbor, Gulf of Maine | collected 2000-07-19
TTCAATTTTCAATGAAATTTGGGAAGAAATTTATAGTTTGCGTGGGACGACAAAAATAAATATTGAGATAGCTCTTTATTTATCAGGTAAATTTGTTTTATCTACAGAAACTGTAGGGGTAATGGTTGGCCCTGTCCAATTAAAGTATGGTAGGATAAAAATTCCAAATGAACTGAGAAGCACTGAGAAATACGGTATGGATGCACTTGTTTATGTCTGCGGACCGGCCTCTTTAGTTAATGTCTGTGCAGATTGGACGATGCAACACCGAACTGATTTTAAATACGAAACGTTTGAGCTTTGATTTATTTTTTAAATGAACCTTTTATATTTACATTATTTTAATACTGAATATATTATTAATTTTCCTTAATTTTTGCATTTAAGTCTGGATGGTTGACTGCTCGAATGTAATCATAAGTGGGTAAAGTTTCAATTGGACCAATCGCCGCCATTGCATGATCTTTATTAATAAATAAATCGCTACACCACATTCTTAGAGTATCTAACGTGATAGCATCAATATGAGCAAATAGCTCTTCTTGTGTCATTCTTCGGCCATATGTAAGCATCTGACGGCCTATATCTTCACAAGTATGAGAAAATGAGTCTAATTGCATGAGCATATTCGCTTTGAGTTGAGTCTTTGCTCGATCTAGCTCATCTTGCGACACTCCTCCTTCATAACATAGCCGGGAAAGATTCGCCAAAATGACATCAGTGCTTTTTTGAAGGTTTTCTGGGCTACTAACAAAATAAATACCAAAAAGGCCCGTATCTTTATAACACGTATTAAAAGTCATAAATGATTGGGCCGCATCACCATCATTCATATCTCTTGCTAATTGTGATGCAAGATTTCTACCAACGCTTGATGCACGATCCCATGAACCAAGAAGAGTTTGAGCTAGCATGACTGGAAATGCACCTGTAGATGTCCATGATGTACCCTCATAAGCAATAGCCACATGTGCTTCATCCATTGTATCATATGCTATTCGCTTGTCCGCACCACAAAATTCCGCACCCTGCATGTTAATCTCTCCCATCGACTCATGTCGCTGAGAGGGAAGGTTGCCAAAGTGCTTATTAGTAAGCTTAACTAATTCGTCATGGTCAATAGCACCAGCACCAGCAACAACGAATTTATCAGCAGTGTAGTGTGTGTTGATATAAGTTTTCAAATCTTCTCTTGAGAGTGATTTTATATTTTCCTGAGGACCAAGAATTGTTAAACCTAATCCAGTTCCAGCAAATGCTACCTCGTGTAATTGATCGAGAATCAATTCTTCGTATTGTTTATATACTTCATCCATCTCGCGTAAAATAACATCTCTTTCTCTAGTTATTGCATTATTTTCCAATTTAGAATTCTGCAAAATATCAGATAAAATCTCCATCGCTCGTGGAACATCGTCTTTGAATACCCTAGCATAGTAAACCGTTTGTTCACGTGATGTATACGCATTTAAATGACCACCCATATTTTCTATCTCTATTTCAAGACCGCGCTGAGTTCTTTTTTCCGTTCCTTTAAAGGCCATGTGTTCTAAGAAATGTGCAGCACCATTATTACGATTCGTCTCATATCGACTTCCTGCATCAATCCAGACACCTACTGTAGATGTTTCACCAGGAAGTGTTTCTGTAGCAACAGTTACTCCATTCTGCGCTTTTGATACACGGAAAATAGGATCCTGGACGCTAGCACGCATTGATAAATAACGAGATCCATAGCGAGATCCTAACCCTAACTTTGAGATTGCTCTACAATTTATAAGTTTTGAAAACATTTTATAGGCTTAAATCAATGACGAATACTTGTCTTGCAAGAAAAGTCCGTCAGAAAGCTGTGATCTGTGAAGAGCGGAGAAGGAGAAGGAGAAGGCCGAGTCAACCTATTTACACAAACAAGATTTATCAAAACGGGATTTTTTGGGTTATTTTTCTCACTTTAATCCATCAAAAATGGATTTCACATTGAGCAAAGCTAATGTCTGGGGAGTGGCATATGCGTTAGTTGTGATAATGCTATCCTTGAATTACTCCACAGACAATTCATTGATTGTGAATGTATCAAGTCAAAGTAGCCCTATTGTTGGTCGATTCAATGCCAGTGCAGTACTACCAAAGAGGCTTGCTGATGTCCATGCTGATTTCGCTTCAGTTCTAGAGCAAAAGGAAGGATGGGTGGTTATTCGCACAGCCACACATTATCATGATAGTAGTGTTGCTAATGGGAAGAGTAGTGAAATTGCAATAGAAAGACTCAATAGTGTTTCAGGAGAATGGCCTCCTTATATTAAGGCAACGGTAACTTTACCTTCATCACCTGATAAAGTACAAAAGCTGTTTAATTGGCAATCATTCGATATGAATCAAAAAGCGTTAGATCCATTATATGAAGGATCTTCTTTATTGTTTGACGCGAGTTCTGAAATTAAAGTGATAGAAAAAACAACCAAACGGCCACTAGTATTTGCTAAACGAAGAATGACCCTTGGACTTGTAACAGGACAATCGAAAGCGCTAGTCAGTGCGAGAGTGACAACAGGAAAACAAAGAGGGTTTATTTCGAAAATCCCTAAAGGAACATTAATGTCAAGTTTAATTAATTGCAATCCTACTGACGATTTAAAGAAATTATCTACGGTTGTAGCAGATAGGAATTATATATCCGCCTATCAAGACTTTGTAGCATGGTTTGAATCTGCAAATGAAAGTGGTACGGAAACCAAATTAACAATAGTAACCAAAATGGATTTTGGTAGTGATATCCCCAAATGGGCATTTATGATGGCAATTGGATCTTCTATTTTAAAGATGATGAGGTCAGTAGTCGATCACACATCATCAAATAACTTATAGCTTATATAGTAGAATTAATTAAAATTATTGGGAGTAATTTTTTAATTAACAGAGTTAATATCGTAAAGAATAAATTATTAGAAGATATTTACATCTACATTGGTAACAAGTCTACTACATGAAATAAGGAACTATAGTGGATCGCGAAGAAGTGTCAGTAGTACCTTCCGACTCTGTAACTTCTGTGAAAATCTTAAACTCTCGCTCTAGGTTTTCATCTAAGCTTAAAATCGATGCAACGTTGCCGCACCGATAACAGTAATTGGGCGCACTCCAAACTGTAACCAATGATTTCTCAGGGAAGTGGAATTTATAACCTTCCATTACCAATTGATGTGCACGGCATACAAGATCTAAACCATTCGCATACGTGAAATCTCTAGTTGCCTTTGAACCGAACAAGAATCCAGCTCCTCTTGGAGACATGGCCCAATCTGTGATGTCTTCAGGGTCACTCCACATCAAGTCGCAGTAGGGACCCTCGTGAGGAATTTCCTGGACTCTTTCTAATGTTTGCATTTGATCTAGCGTACCTAAACCAGGAGAAAGACCACCATGGACGCAAAATACTTTACCATCGACTAATGCTGCAATATTAAGATAATCAAAGACTTCAACACAGTATTTCCAAGGGTTTGCATTTCCGTATTTTCGTACACATTCCTCATAAAAACCATAAATCTGGGTAATCTGCCTACTTTCATGATTGCCACGCAAAAGAGTAATGCAATCAGGATATCGCACCTTCAGACATAGAAGCAATTGAAGAGTTTCTACTGAATTATGACCTCTATCAACAAAATCTCCCATGAAAATATAAGAGGTACCAGGTAATTCACCTCCCTTTCGAAGAAGCTTTAATAAATCATAAAATTGACCATGAATATCACCGCAAATCTACAGGTTGTTGATAATAATAATACAAATGATGCAAACAAAGATCATGGTAGTAATAGTAAGAGCAAAAGAGAGTTAGAAAAAGTTGTTTATAAAAAAAAAGAAATAAAAGATAAATGCATTGTAAAAGTGCACAATCATAAAAGAAAATGCACCAATTATATGGTATTAATGGAACTTACCGTAACTGGGGCACGAACAGGCTGCACATTCGCCTCTTCCATAAGGATATCCTTCGCTTGTGAGCATAATTTCTTCAAATCTCTCTCACTAATGCATTCGCCTTTCTTAAGCTTCTCAATCCACGCATCTACATGTGACATGGTTTTTTGATAATTGTAGATTTATTTGCAAATTTCGAGAGGCCTATTGCCACTATAATATTGCCCAATCAACCTATAATCCCTAAATTAAGTCTTTAATTCAATGAAATTTTATTTGCGCGACTCCTTTCACCTTTTTTTGGCCGGGGAAAATCCTGATCTTTCGCAACAACAAGCCAGGTGGGACCAGAGTTTTCGAATCGACACACGAGTGTTATAAATCCGGTGTGGTCTACGGCTTCAATTCCTTCTTAGCCAAGACTAGTGAACATGGCGGACGAAGCAGGTGATGGTGGTTTTACAGATGCTAATGAGCTTTCATATCTTGAAGATATTGTTGGACAGCGACGAGAAATAGATGATCTAATTGCTTACGCTAAACTTATTGATTCGAAACATAGTTCTGAACAGCATGCATCATCTGGTACATCAGCAGGATCATTATCAAGTGGTTCTGATAGTCGAAGTTCTAGTGAGACTATACTTCCTGCAGATATTGATGTGAAAATCGTTAATTTAAGGGCATTTCGTAGAGATATCACCAAATTAGAGTATATGATAGAATTACATAAAACAATTGCTGCTTCTATGCCTGATAGTGATGAACAACACATACATGAAGTCCTGATACGGTTAGATAAAATCAAATACCCAACTGTATTCCCTAAATGCCCTTTACTCGAAGATGTGCAACAGAATATATTAAAAGAGAACTTATTTGTCACAGTTTATAGTTTAGATGGGTACAACTTCTCATCTGAATTCAATCACGTATATAGAGGCAAAACTACCTGGATAACAGCTTATGCTGATATACTTGTGATTATTACCCGTGCCGTACAAGCTCATGATCCTTCCATTTCATCGTATCTATGTTCTCAATACGCAGAGTATTTAATGCGTATGGTTGGTTGGGAAACCGAAATTTGCCATATTACCTCATCGCAAACATTAGAAGACTCGTTTCCTGTCCTAAACGCTGAAGTAGAGCATTCTGCAAGTTTCCATCATGCTAAAATTTACATAGGTCGATCCCCTGATGGACCATCTCTGTGTGCCTGGCTGCGCATCACCCCTGGCATTATGATGACGGCTGATCTTGGTATGGAAGATAACGCATCTATTGAAATCGCCAGATCTATGAAATTCGTATATTGTAGAAGGTTACATCTTACAAGAGAGTCTATCAAGAATTTCCTTGCTGATGTTGCATCTGCTGAGGCTGCTGCCAAAAACAATGAAGCTCCTGATGGCCGTCCTCCTGAGCCACCAAAAATACCCCAAAAAAGTGATTTGACCATGTGTATTCATGTAGAGCAATTAAGAGTACATAGTGGTGATAGAAGAACACGAGAGGAACAAGCTCAAGATGCTACTTTAGCCTCTCAAAATGATGAAGATTTCGATGATCGGAATCAAGGCCTTGGTGTAGGTGTTTTGGACGGTAGAACTAGTGTAGCTCCTAGTAGTGCCAGTGTAGCTAGTATTACATCTGGTAGATCTGGCGATGCGTCTTCTTTGGGCATCCACAGTGAAGGTATGGCTACAGCTCAAAATGAAGGTAAAGAATCGTCTGACTTTGAATATGATGATGCCACAGTAGACCCTGCAGTAGAGCGTAAAGCAGCAGCCACAGAAGGGGCATCCCATTGTACGGAGCTTATTGGTTGGGGGCATAATGCAGGATATTGTATGGGTTTGGATAAAAATGAGATTTATGAACCTAGGCCTATCCCTATTCCTGCATCACTTTCTTTGGAAAAAATCGGTATGATATCTTGTTCACCTCGTCATACAGTAATATTAACAATGTTAGGGAATTTATTCTCTTGCGGTGAAAATACGGAAGGTGCGCTTGGTCTTAACGACGTCATATCTAGATCTGCATTTACTCTCATCCCCTGGAACCCCTCTCCTGCTTCAGATGGATCAGAAGCCCGAGTTGTAAAGGTTGCGACTGGCTCAGGTCCCATTGGGTCACATACACTAGCCCTCGATAGTACAGGCCGAGTATATGCATGGGGGTGTTCACATTCGCTAGGGTTAGGGCATATCAGACCAGTTCATACACCAACGATTATGGACTCATTTCCTAACCCTGATGGTTCTTTCGTAATGCCAGAGGATGATGATGGTGATTTCGATGGGATGCCGCCAGTACGAGATATTGCATGTGGTGGTGGGTTTTCAGCTGTTGTTCTTCGTAGTGGTAAGGTTGCAACATGGGGTATGTGGACGCATGGTCGTTTGGGATTAGGGCCAATTCCTGCTGTAGAAAAGCGCGGTAAGGTGAAGAAAGCACGATATCAGCTGCGGCCTCGTTATATAAATGGTATAGAAACAGCGAAAGAAGTAGCTTGTGGCGATTCTCATGCTTTATGTGTCACTTATGATGGCTACTTATTGAGTTGGGGACAAAATTCATGTGGACAATTGGGAACAGGTGTGATGCCTTCAGGGTTTCTAAGAGATACATTTACTCCTATTGTTATTCCACCCTTTGCTCCTGAGAATCCTCTAGGTGACTATGCAGTAGACCCTCGATTAGCTGCTTCTACAGCAACGCCAGGAGGAGGTATTGGTTCTAAAAGAGTAGTAGTATCTAAAATTAGTTGCGGTTCTTATCACTCTATAGCTATAGATACACTAGGGAGGTGCTTTACGTGGGGTGCACGAGGTTCTGATTGCTTAGGTCATTATGATTGTCAGATCAGTGGTGAGTGGAGCAAACGATTAGGGTCTGTCTTTACTGCTGCCACTAATCTCACGAAAGTGATGGTTCCATTTGAATTAAGGGATTGGTGCAATACTTGGGCTAAACCACGGTTAATAGAATCATTAGTAGACATTAAGATCGAATCTGCATCGGGTGGTGACATGCATACGTGTATTCTAACTAACACTGGTCGTTTGATGTTGTGTGGAATAGGACCAGTAGTTCCTCATTTTGTAGGAGGAGGTGAAGAAGGTGGTGGTAGAGATAGAGCGTTCAAATCAAGAGATAAGGATGCTGAAGAAGAAGGTGCAGTCATGCCCGCCGTGGTGTCCATTATGCGTTCACCATCGGCAGTATGGCTTCCAGCAGCCTCCCATCGTCGAGTTAATCTTGTATCTAGCTCTGGAACAAGGTGTTTTGTTGTTCATGATACTGAGATAATTGCTGATAATATGCGTCTAATTCTTAAACGCACTATTCACGGGTCGCGCAGCTCCGAAAAGGATGAAGTTGGAACAGAGGATGGATCATTAGACACACACCTCTACTCGGAATCTTCCCGCGGGAACATTCTTGAACAACGTGGTAAAGTGGATGCGATGGTACTTGCTAGTGGAAAAGTGCTTCTCGCTCATCGAGCTTTATTATCACACCGCTCAAATGTACTTAGGGACATGCTTATTGAAGAATCACCAGCAGATGAAGCAGGTGGAGAACCTACTCAAATTCTTTTACCTGAACTACATGCTGATGTAGCGCGTGCATTGATGTATTTCCTTTATACTGATGTATTACCATTATTTGCTACGTCAAATGTTAGTATTTTGCGTAGTTTGGTCCGTGTCGGCAAGTCACTACGGATTCCTAGACTTGAAATCGTTTCGCAGCGCATCTTACACGTTTTAACTGTTGCCGAGCGTACTCATAAGGGCCATCCTAATCCTACTGCTATACATGAGTTCGGCTTAGAATTACCACCAGTCACATTGACTCGTGATTTGGGGTCAATGGTGGGAGATCCTCAATATGCTGATGTGCGATTTTTCGCTGAAGGAAAGACAGTGTATGCTCATAGGTTCATTCTAGAAGCGAGGTGTGCTTATTTTAGGGCTATGTTCCGTACGGGTATGGCGGAAACACAGGATAGTACAGGCGTATTTGATGTAATTGTTCCCGATTCTTTTATAGGATTCTTACGATTTATAATTTTTATTTATACTAGTACCCTCCCAGATGGCTCTGATGGTGCTTTGTTGGAAGATCTTATGTCTGCCGATCGTTATGGTATGACAGATATGATTCGTACTTGCGAGAGTATGCTTTGTCCTTCTAGTAGCAATTGGTTAGATATACTGCGCGCAAGTCATCTTATTGGTAGTACAAGACTACAACTCGAGGTCGAAGGTTACATTCGCGATAACTTGCATGAGTTATCTAATCCATTCGATTTTGCGGTTGAAAGTCAGTCTATGGCAACTGAAACAGATGATGCATCAATCACCTCTTTGTCTCATACTAGCACTGCAGGTGGAGAAAATCCAGTATTCGCAGCAGTAAAAGAGGAGTTTCCCGATCTTATACAAAGGATAATGACATTACGAACACAAGCCCATCCTATGCCTCCTTCAGAACTGCTCATGTCCCAAACAATGGCTGGTACAGAAGGAGAGAAGGAGAAAGAGACTCAACCAGTAGCTTTCAACTTCCCTTGGCAGGTCTTGTCGATTGGTTTTACGGGGTGGGCTGTTTTTCATATTGTAGGCCAGAATGTACATTTAGGGTTCCTGCTTCCGTTTATTAATATTATTGGTGTTGTGCTGATTATTTATTATGGCTTCACTATAAAAGATTAACCAAACTCGTAGACAATTACTTACTTACATTTTTAATATTACGACATAATTTCTACAGTGAAATCTTTGAGGTGATCGGTTCCACCTCACTACTTCCAAAGCTCTTGAAGAAGTATTAAATCTATATTATTTTAACCCTTTAATGGTGTTATAGCATTTAAAATAAATGGAAATCCCAAAACAATGTACCTTAAAATAAAAAAGGTAATAAAATTATTACTGAAGAATCATCAAACTGACGAAAGAGAGAGAGAGAGAGAGAGAGAGAGGAAATTATTACACCACATTAATACGCAAATGTTTGTTCAAGATGAGTGTCTTAGTTTGCAACATGGCCCTTTCTTTGTCTTCCACGGCTTCGGCCTCTTCTTTCTGCTTTAAAAGTGTTTCATAATCATTTTTAGCGTCACTATATTGTTCGAAAAGCGACGAGGCTTTTGGATCGGACTTATCTTCGACTAGAGGTTCTCGGCCGTTTTCTTTTTCAAAATTTGCTATCCAAACTCTGACTGCATTTTTAGCATTATTTTTAGCATCTTTCAAACCTGTCAATTGAAAGAGAGAAGTTTTAATAAATCCTTTTGTAACAGATAATCCATTTTCATGCCGTAACACATCAGCTTCAAGCTGTTCTTTAATTTTTAGCCATTCTTCTTTTGCCATGGATGTAGTATTAAGAGCATCTTCAACAGTAACCGGTTGTATAGTTGCAGGATTAGGCCCCTTTGGAGGTCGAAATCCTTTGCTCTTGCGAAGAGTAACGAGTTCATTCCATAAGTCTTCCAAGACAAATTGCTCTTCTTCAAATTTCTGTAATGATTCATTCATTATACTTATTTCTCTTTGTAAATCTTCTTCCGCAGCCCAATAACCTTTAAACATATGACTGGCTTGACCTCTTTTTTCATTGGAATCAGGATCACGCATATTTGCAGTCTTAAACTTCGCTGTCCAAGACGCTATATCATTTTTTGTGTGAATTTTCAAAGCACTTAAAGATTCAATTCTAATTTTAGAAGCTTTCAATGAATTTTCCAACGTAATAAGTGTCGATTTAGTTTCCTCAATAGACTTTTCAAAAGCAACCACTTCTTCATCACCTTCAGGTAAATAATTTTCACCATCTTTATCTTTATTATCATCAAGAACAGTAACCTTAACAAGTTTATCTTGGACAGCTGATATTCGAGCATCTGCAGCTGTAGTAGCGGCCGTAACACTAGCTGCAGTAGTATTAGTGATACCATTAATTTCAAGCGCTTTTGATGATGACATGTCAACGACATTCAAGAACGCACTTTCAATATTCGATAATTCTCCTCTTTCTTCTGCTGTTGATACTGATGCTGATGTTTGTACTGGTTGTAGTCCAGATGAAGTAGTAATTGTCATATTCGACAGAAACTTTTTATTTTCAATAGTAGGAGTTGATGGGAAATCCTTTACAGTTTTTCGAAGTTCTGCAAGTTCAATATACAAATCAACAACATCACTTTTCTTCTTATCATTCGCAGTCGGAGCACGAGCATGTTTCATCTTGAAATTATCTTCCCAATCAACTAAAATGACTTTCAATTCCAAATAACGTTCATTAGGAGAAGACAATAGGGCGTCATTCGATACCTTCGTTGCTAATCCTGTAGTATCAGAAGGAATATCTTCTCTATTTCCTCCTAAATCATTCTGCAGTTGTGTACGAACATTAGCATATTCTAAATACATTGCCGATTTAGGCCCACCATTCTTATCTGAAGCACTCGGTTGTCGTCCATGATGTCCTACAAATTCACTTTCCCAAGATAACAATTGCTTCTTAAGAAGTTTCTTTTGCTTCAAAAGATCCGGAATTTTATTTTGTTTGGAATCTTCTGCACTAACACGACTCTGCTCCTCGCTATCATCATCTTTTCTAGGAGATAAAACAACATCACGTTCATTAATTGGAGGCATAATAAGGCTATTTGCAATAGACACACTTATGTCACCACCAGTACGAGTGGGATCGTTACTATCCACGGATAAGTTCAAAGAACCATGTGTATTAATACTTGAAACTGAACCAGAATCAATTTTATCTTTGATTTTAGCATATTCTTGATACAAATCAGCAAAAGGTCCGCTTAATTTGTCATCAACAGTAGGCGATCTTCCAGCAGCACGTGAGAAATTGTTTTCCCAACTTTGTAATTGCTTTCTAATTTGCTTCTTTCGTTTCAATAGATCAGGAGGAGTATTACTAATAGCTTCAGGAAGTTCACTTAATGTATGTTCAATTTCATTAAGTTCATCACGCGCTGCAGCATATTCCATATATAAATGAGATGCATGTTCTTTTTTCGCTTTGCTATCTGGTAAGCGCCCGCGATTCTCAGATTTATATTTATCTTCCCAGGCGAGGACAGCGATTCGAGCCATCTTCTTACGCGACAGTGTCCTATCACTCAATTTCTTCCATCTAGCTCTTGATTCAGTACCCAATTTATCATATGTTTTATCCTCGATTGAAGCATCATCAGCAGTACGAGGAGAAGAAATTACACTATTCACTGAACTATTATCTTGTTGTTTTGACGGATGTTCTTGTTTAAGATCGATAGGGGGTACACTGGCTTTAGGCGACGCGGTAGCTACTTTAGATGGTACTACTACACCACCTACTTGACTAGATGCTTGACTAGGGGCCTGGCTAGTACCTTGACTACTATGCGAAGTGGTAGATTGTTCGTCTAGTTGGCTTTCAATAGCGGTAACAACATCTTTAAACTTTGTATAATCAACATAATATTGAGCTGCGTCGGAAGACTTCTTCTCTTTCACAGTAGGACCACGTCCATTCAATTGTTTGAACTGTTTCTCCCAATCTAATATACCCTGCTTAGCTGCGTTCTTACTAGCGATTGCAGCAGCGAGGCGACTCGCTTTAGTATCAGGTGATCCTTGATCAGAATCAGACAGTGAGTCTTGCATGAAAATAGAAGACCCGACATGTAGACTATCAACAACTAATGGCATTGTATGGAATGTATTAGCAGAAGCAATATTTTCAATGTAGCTACCTTCTTCCTTTTCAACCTCTTGTTCACTCTTGTCACATTCAGGAGAATGCAATCCATCCAATTCTTGAGAATCACCAAAGCTAGTGTTGGGACTTGCTAAATGCAGTTCTTCTTCTGCTTCAATACTAGTGCATAATTCACGGGCAGTGGCATATTCCAAATAAGCTGAATTTGCTGGACCATTTTTCTTATCTTTCGTTGTAGGTTGACGGTGATTTTTAAGCGTAAATTCGCGCTCCCAAACCAGTACTTCCTGCCTAGCTTCCAAACGACGCTTTTCAGCAGCAGCAAGACGGACTGCTTTACTTTGAATCGCCAGACTGGACTGTATAGGTGTTGGTTGAGGAGGACCAATTCTAACACTACTTGGTGTAGAGCTATTAACAGAATTTTGTTTCGCTACTCCACTGATTACTAAATCGCGATAATGACCAAAATGCGCATCAGGCTTTTCGCCACCAGACTTTTTAACCTTTTTAATACTATCCACAGAATCATCTGATAATGTAGTCAGTTCCATTGTCTCCATTCGTGCCAATTTAGGGTTCATACGCCTTGCACGTTCAGCATCCAGTGTACCAAAAGTACCCGAACCCATATCCATGTGGTCATAAGAATCAAAGCTGCCGCCACCTTCGATAGCATTCATAACAAGCGAATCTTCCTCTAGAGAACCAGGGAACAACAAATTAGCACCAACTGAATGGAACATCTTATCAATACGCTCCTTGATGACATTATACTCAACATAAAGCTCTATTATCCCGCCTTTCTTGTCTTGAGGGGTGGGAGGACGGCCTTTTCGACGCATGAAATCTTGTTCCCAAAGAATAATCTTTTTCTTAATGAGTTTTTTTCTTTCTTTAAGTCGAGTTAGTTGAGCTTCAACTGTCTCTCCTACAACCATACCACGTCTCGTACCTCTATCACCTTGTTGGTCATCATCCTCTTCTACATCAAAGAAAGGGTCAATAGTGCCTTCCATTGCTTGCTCTATTTGAGCTTGCAAATAATCTTTATCTTGGAATCTCTTCAGGTCTTTTGTAAGGGTAATACCGCGCTCATTGGAAGAAGCAATAATTCGCTTAATTTTGATGTTTTCATCACCAGGTTCAGGCGAAACACCTCGAATAGCGCGACGAGCAGCTATATCAATCTCGGTTTGCATCTCATCCAACGCCTTGCGCATTTCACTAGCTTTAACTGCCATAGTTACAACAACAGAAAGCTTATCCTGGAGGTCGGCTTGGAGTTTATCAAGTGTCTCATATAAATAACCAACATTAATCTCCCGCTCTTCAGGAGAAGGATCGCGTTTATGCCGACCAACAAACTCATCATGCCATGCTGTAATACTTCCCTTAAGAATAGTTCGCTGTTGATGTAAAACCTTGATCGTATTCTTCATATCATGAAGTACAGTCTTAGTTTCTTCCAACTCTTCCTCTTGCTCTCCAAACTGATAACGTAACGTAGATTCCGTCTGGCTCCACTCCTCCATCTCCGAGGTAAGCTTCTGCTCAAGCTCAAGACGCAATCGATTACTTTCTGCTAGTTCTTGCTCCATAGCTTGCTTCTTCGCTCTTAACTCAGCTTCTACTCGTGCTTGGGTCTCTTTCTCATGCTTATCTTTCTTTAGCAAGGTTAGATTATCCATTGTATTGAGCTTCATATCCAAATTAGCGACTAGAGCGGATAACTTATACTCAAGAGCAGTAAGATTGTGAATATTCTGCTGTGGCGCACCGTGGATGGGGGACTGCACACTATGCGCATATGATTGACCATGCTGAGCAGTACTAGATCCAGCGTAGTCCAAATAATGCTGATCGCCAGGCATCTGTTCCACTGACGCGATGGATGGATCGAATTGCTCTCCATCCCACTCTCCGTCAGCAAATTCATGAATAGTCGAATCTTCACCATAATTTTTATTTGGCTCACCTGTTGATGTGTTATCATATGTGAACACACTACCACCTAGTGTGGGACTATACATATCATCGGTCATCATTACACTGTTATTATAAGGGTTAAAAGGAACAGCCTTTTGCGAAGATTGAACATCACCCTGCATCCGGCGATGGTCTTGGTGCGGATCGTGATGGTACATGAGACCCTTGTTAGACAGAACCACAAGACGCTGACGTTCATCACTGAGTTGTTTATTCATGTATTGAATATACTTCTCTTGAGAAATAACGGTCGAACATTGCTTGTCAATACTATCTAGTAGTTCCTGCTTGTACATACGTTCGCCCTCAATCACTTCCCACAATTGATCTATATTCTTCTCCAATTCCTTAATAATGAAATTAGCATGATCTAGTTGACTAAGTGCAATTGCATGCTTATGCTTATAAGTAACAGTCTCAATCTTGACCAATGCATTAGTAACACCACCAGAAATCGTTTGAGATATAGAATAAGCTTCAGCATCCTTGTGGAAAGCGGCACGTACAGATAGTTCACTCACAAGGCGTTGAAGAGATTCTCTTTCAGCATATGCTTCTTTACGGTCTTTCAAAGCAGCATCCAATTCTTTTTGTTTAAGAAATGTCTCCTCTTCAGCTTTTAGTGACATTTGTTCACTTCGAAGAGCTTTATTATTAGCGATGTCGGCAACCGCTTTATATTCATTCATTTGTTGGTCAAATTTCAAACGAGCTTCAGTAATAAGTGCACCTGCGTCACCTTCAAGAACGAGTGAACCACTTATTTCACCTTTCTCCAACTTATCATTTAATGATCGAATCGTAGTATCACGTTCTGCATCCATTTTCAGCTTTTCAACTTTCATTGCTGTCAATTGACGCCGTAATTCTAAATTTTCATTTGCTGCATTATTTGAGGCAATGCTAGCTTCTTGCTCAAACATGGTCTTATCACTGAGAAGTTTCTTAGAAACTTCCTGAACAACATGCAATTCTTGCATAATCTTTTTCACTTCGAGTTCTTTAGCTTTCAATGCCTCTTGATGAGAATTTAAAATTACTTCTTTTTCATTCTGCAGTCCTTGCATTCTCCTTTGAATGTCATCAACTAGAGCGGCTTTTTCTTCGATTTCACTCAGATTACCACCAACAAGACCCTTCAAATGCTCAGTCATACTTAACAATTCCGCATTCGCCTGCATGGTTTTCTCCTTTTCATCGACTTCCCTTTGGAGTTTATCTTGGAGTTCCCTATTTCCATTTAAAAGTAAAGCATAATCATTTTCCAGTTTATTCACTTTTCGTTTCCATTTCTCTGGGATACCAGAAATCTGTGTAGAATAACCATCACATTCTCTCTGTAGCATTCTCTTCCGAGTAACTTCCACGAAATATCTGATCTTCCATCCAGCTAATAAGTATTTAAAATGATTATAAGCTTCTCTTAATCCGTCACTCTCATTAATAGCTTGATACCCCTTTATCTCTTCTAGAACCTTGAACTTCCCTTTCTTCGCTTGTTGATTGACGGTATAGTGATGTAGTTTAATAGCAGCTAACGACTCAACAGCACGACCAAAGTCACCGCCTTCTCCTGATTTCTTCGTGATGTAGCTAGGCTTGCTACGAGGATGACCTGCTTTTCCCCGTTCTTTCGGATCACGAAAACCAAGAGATTCATCAAGAGATTGTGCATTAGGTAAAAAAGGAAGATCAGATGAACTCAAACTATCCATATTCGCAAGATGTGCTTCTAAACTTGCATTCTGCAAGGCTTGTTCCTTTTTCAACTTGCTGACATGGGAGGCTGACGAAGATTTCTTTGTAACTTTAGGCCCAACTTTGAGTTTCCCTTTA
>JACKZZ010020343.1_pt1 | contig 15490 bp, 9 predicted proteins | sample 8027871 | NCBI WGS metagenome assembly JACKZZ01 (sample SAMN15724774, study PRJNA655200) | protist metagenome | isolation source: fluorescence activated cell sorting (FACS) single amplified genomes of... | place: USA: West Boothbay Harbor, Gulf of Maine | collected 2000-07-19
TATTTAATTGCGATAAGCTACACGAGCCCATAAGCGAACATGTAGATCTCCGATCGGGAAACCGTTTCTTAATGAAAATCGAAAGACTAAAGCCGGTGAATTGAAACATCTTAGTAACTGGTAAAAAAGAAATCAACCGAGATTCCGTTAATAGTGGCGAGCGAACGCGGATTAAGGCCATTTTAAAGACTTAGATTAGCTTTTAAATTCTTTATTATCAGTAGTACCAGTATGTACTGAAACTATCATCTGAGGTGTGTACTGTGAAGTGGCAGTAGCAGTACATAGACCTATGAAGAGATAGATGCGAGTATCGCTATAGTACTAGTACCTAACCGACTCGAGAAAATGATAATACAATTATATGGTTAAGAATAATAAACAATTTTAAATCTAATCTAGGTGTTTAAATGCAATAAGACTTTAAATAATTAGTGAGCACTCTGGAATGTTGCGTTATAAAGGGTAATAGCCCCATAACTTTTTATTTATACTATGGTTTCGGATGGCAAATTATTTTGTTTGCCTAGAAGAAATCATCTCTACTTTATTGAGTGTAGGGCAGAACACGTGATATTCTGTCTGAAAATGGGAGGACCACCTTCCAAGCCTAAAGATATCTAAATGACCGATAGTGAACAAGTACCGTAAGGGAAAGGTGAAAAAGTCATTAAATGAACCTGAATCCTAGCGCAGATATCCAATTGGAGCTCATTTATGAGTGACAATGTACCTTTTGTATAATGGGTCAGCAACATTATTTATTTAGCAAGCTTAAACTAAGAAGTGTAGGCGAAGCGAAAGCGAGTTTTAATAGAGCGTGATAGTTAAATGAATAAAACCCGAAACCAAGTGATCTAGCCATGAGCAGGTTGAAATTATTGTAATAGGTAATGGAGGACCGAACCCGTGTGTGTTGCAAAATACTGGGATGACTTGTGGTTAGGGGTGAAAGGCCAATCAAACTTGGACATAGCTGGTTTTCCGCGAAATATATTTAGGTATAGCGTCGAAAGCGCAAAACTTTAACTTTAATTTAAGCCATAGTACCTATTTTGCGTACATGGATCTATTAAAGCTTAAAGTCATTAATTATTATACTTCCTGGTACTCTCTTTAGGAGATCCCATTTCATTCATACATTCATAGCCTTTAGCACCTTTATGGCACATACAACTAAAGGTGCACTTTATAATAGCAGTTATAATTTTAGAAATCTGAGGCCGCAAGGTAATACCCAGACGTTGCTGTCATGGGTACTTTGTTCTCGGCGCTAGACAATACCCTGTAGCGAATATTAGGGTCCGTTCATTGAAGTGTATGAATGATAAGGAAATATATTTTTATAGTGCTGGGGTAGAGCACTCGTTGTACTAGGGGGAGCTAAGCTTCTACCAACTACAAAGAAACTCCGAATACAGTACGTAAAGCTTTCGGCAGTCAGACTATGGGCGCTAAGGTCCATGGTCAAGAGGGAAACAGCCCTGATTGAACGTTAAGGTCTTTAAATGGTTTCTTAGTGAGTAAGGATGTCAGATAGTAAAAACAACCAGAAGGTAGGCTTGGAGGCAGCCATCCTTTAAAGAAAGCGTAATAGCTCACTGGTCTAGCTATTTGGCGCCGACGATGTATAGAGACTTAAGAAATCTACCGAAACGGCAATTGAATACTCTACTACTATGATACTATCGCCCGAGGTATGTACTAGCAGTATAAAAGTACAGCAGTACATGAAACTAAGAAGGGATAGAGTAAGTTACAGGGTGTGGTATAACCAGGGAGGTTATGGGCATCCAGATGTAACCAAGGTTCAAAGAGAGTAGAAATATAATATTCGAGGTAGCGGAACGTTCTGTAAGTCTGTGAAAGTGTATCGTAAGATAATGCTGGAGATATCAGAAGTGACAATGCTGACATAAGTAACGATAAATAATGCAAAACATTATCGCCGTAAGCCCAAGGGTTTCTAGCAGAAAGTTAAACTGAATAGATTTAGACGGTCCCTAAGGCATAAGCGTAAGCTGTAACCGATGGGAGATTATTGATAAAATTCAATATCTATCTGTGAATGACGAAATACGTAAAGTGTGAATAATAAATGGATTTTATTTGCTATGAGGTATTTCCAAGAAAAAGTCCAGATAATAAAAACCGTACCCTAAACCGACACAGGTGGGTGGGTCGAGTAGACTCAGGCGCTTGGGAGAACTACGTTGAAGGAACTCGGCAAATTGACTCCGTAACTTCGGGATAAGGAGTACTTTATTTAGGTTTAATTCATTGTGAGCGCGTTCAGAACACTATTCTCAGTTGAATAGGTTCTTTCCTCATTAAACGACATAGCCTTTATAAAGTGACACAAAATCGGGGGGAACGACTGCTTAACAAAAGCACAGGACTCTGCAAAGTCGCAAGACGCAGTATAGGGTCTGACGCCTGCCCGGTGCTGGAAGGTGAACAGGAGGTGTTTTCGCACTGAATCTAAGCCCCAGTAAACGGCGGCCGTAACTCTGACGGTCCTAAGGTAGCGAAATTCATTGCCATTTAATTGGTGGCCCGCATGAATGGCGTAACGATTCCCCCGCTGTCTCCAACGTAGACCCAGTGAAATTGAAGTGTCCGTGAAGATGCGGACTTTATACAGCTAGACGAGAAGACCCCGTGCACCTTTACTACAACTTTACGTTGTTCGTATTACTGACATGTACAGGATAGGTGGGAGCCTGTGAAGTAAGATCGCCAGATCTTATGGAGGCGTCCTTGAAATACCACTCTTGTTTGTTTTTACGACTCACCTGACTATTGAAACCAATAGTAGGGACCGCGTATGGATGGTAGTTTATCTGGGGTGGATGCCTCCTAAAAAGTAACGGAGGCGCTCGATGGTAAACTCAAACTGGTATTTATCAGTTGTAGAGCGCAATAGCATATGTTTGCCTGACTGCAAGACAGACATGTCGAGCAGAGACGAAAGTCGGATATAGTGATCCGGTAGACCCTTGTGGAAGGACTATCGCTCAACGAATAAAAGGTACGCCGGGGATAACAGGCTAATAACTCTTAAGAGCCCATATCGATGGGGTTGTTTGGTACCTCGATGTCGACTGCACACATCCTGGAGCTGGAGAAGGTTCCAAGGGTTGGGCTGTTCGCCCATTAAAGTGTGACCTGAGTTGGGTTCAGAACGTAGAACACTGCGTTGGTTATTAGTAATAATAACTGAGAATTAACTTATATCGGTGAAACCTTCCTTAGTATAGTGTGAACCCACTATTAACAAACTGGCTAAGATGGCAATACCGAGGGAAGGTCTTTAAATAACTCTAAATAAAACTATGAAATTAGAACAAATTAACAAATTACCCAATAATCAATTGTCATATATTGCTGGATTTCTAGACGGTGATGGATCTATTATGGTCCAAATTGTCAAAAATAAAACTTATAAATATGGTCACACTATTCGTGTAACTGTATCTTTTTATCAAAAGACAAAACGACATTGGTTTATGATTAAATTAAGAAAAATGCTAGGCTTAAAATGGTCTATCAGAAAACGTAATGATGGTATTTCCGAAGTATCTCTTACTGGATTTACTCCAATTAAGAATTTCTTGATACTCATTAAACCTCATTTAATCTTAAAACCAAGACTTGCATTATTAGTTTTACAAATAATCGAAGAATATTCTCAGGTACAATCTAAAGCTGATTTTTTAGAGGTATGTAAAAAAATAGATAAAACAGCTGAGTACACTGACTCAAAGAAACGAAAACACACTTATTCTTCGGTACAGAATTATTTAAATTCCCCTGTAGAGACTGAGAAAACTTCTTCATAAATGTGAAAGTTTTCCGATAGTTAAGAAATCCTCTTAATTATAATACGTTAACCCCATATATAACCTATTTGGGTGAAGATATAGTCCATACTTTATGGAAACATAGAGATAATATGCGTGAGACAGTTTGGTTTCTATCTACTGTATGCGAAAGAAAATTGAGAGGAGGCTCTTTTAGTACGAGAGGACCGAAGAGTATTGACCTCTGGTGTATCGGTTGTTGTGCCAACAGCAGTGCCGAGTAGCTACGTCAACTAAGGATAACCGCTGAAAGCATCTAAGCGGGAAGCTGACCTCAAGAAAATTCTCTTAGACACGTTAAAGAACATAACGTTGATAGGCTTGGTGTGTAAGTGTGGTAACATATTTAGCTAACAAGTACTAATCGTCAATATTTAGTATATTCTTATAACAAATAAAAGAATTAAAGTTGGGTCAATCCCAACTTTAATTATGATTAAAGGATTTATTAAATCCTAAGTCTCGTTTCAATATATATATATATATGAACGTTACCAATTTCTTCGACAATCAGTTGCAAGTCATATTACCTGAATTGTTTATTCTATTAAGTGTATCCACTTTACTTCTAGTAGGGGTACAATACTCTACTTCTGAGAAGGATGGCTACCCAGTGGTAGTTAAACCTATTGCTTGGATGGTAATTTTGGTCACTTTCTTAGCAGTATTACTTGTATTTAATAATTCATTTAATACTACTTTATTATTCAATAATTTATTAATCCATGATTCTTTAACTAACATGGTAAAAGCTGTCTTATTAATGTCTACAGGAGCTTGTCTTCTTGTATCTTTTAATTATATCCGTCAGGAAAAAGTACATGCTTTTGAGTTCTCATTACTAATGTTGTTCTCTATTCTAGGGTCAATGGTTGTTGTTTCTTCATATGATCTGTTAACAATGTATCTAGGTATTGAAATGTCTAGTTTATGTTTATATGCATTAGCTGCCTTCACAAGAAAGTCTGCTTTTTCTACAGAAGCTGGTCTAAAGTACTTTATTCTAGGTGCTTTTGCATCTGGTATTCTATTATTTGGAATGTCTCTTATCTATGGATTAACAGGAACTACAAACTATGAAGATTTAGCTAAAATTTTAATCGGAGTTTATGAATCAGGCCTTGATATTCCTAATGGATTAGTTGTTGGTATGGTTTTTATTATTAGTGCTCTTTTATTTAAAGCTACAGCAGCTCCTTTCCACATGTGGGCACCTGATGTATATGAAGGATCACCTACTATTGTATCTACATTTTTCGCTGTAGTGCCTAAGATTGCTATTCTAGGTCTTTTTGTAAGACTTTTAATGTATAGTTTCCATGATTTAATGGACTCTTGGCAAATAGTAATTCTTTTATCTGCTATTATGTCTATGGTGATTGCTGCATTTACAGCTCTAACTCAACGTAAAATTAAGCGATTCCTTGCTTATAGTTCAATAGGTCATGTAGGATATCTTCTTATTGGTCTAGGGACAGGTACAGTTGAAGGAGTTCAAGGTCTTTTTGTTTATACATTAATTTATGTAATTATGACTCTAAATGCTTGGACCTTCGTATTGTCTACTGAGTTTGGACATAAAAAAGGCCGTGCAGTCTATTTCACAGATTTAATTGGATTAGGTAAAATGAATCCCTTATTAGCTATCACATTTACTTGTACTCTATTATCTATGGCAGGGATCCCACCTTTAGCTGGGTTTTGTGCCAAAATGTATGTATTCTTCTCCGCAATGGAAGGTGGAATGTACTTAGTAGCTTTTATTGGTGTAATGTGTAGTGTGATTGGTGCATTTTATTATCTACGATTCATTAAAATTATGTATTTTGAAAAGTTAACTAATTGGGTATCTTTTAACCAAGTAAGTCGAGAAGCTTCTATCATTTTAGGATTATCTTTCTTATTTATTATTGGTTTCTTTTTAAACCCTTCATTGTTATTGACATTTACGCATAAAATAGCACTTCTTTTAGTAATTTAAGAATATACTTTCAGTTCATGAAAAGTATTGTCTGGGTAGCTCAGTTGGTAGAGCAAAAGACTGAAAATCTTTGGGTCAGCGGTTCAAGTCCGCTCCGAGACAAGTAACTACCTTACTAAGATTTAAATTAAATGACAAATATTATTATTTCTGGACCTTCTATCAAAGAGCTTAAAACAGTTTATAACCGATTCTTATTATTAGATCCTCGGATGAAGGTTGTACGATTGCCTATTAAATATAAAAAGTTTACCACAATTCGTTCCCCTCACGTAACTAATAGATCTCGTGAGCAATTCGAAGCTTTAACATTTAAGTGGGTTTTACTGACTAAAATCCCTTCCGATATAATAAAACGTTATCTCCAAACATCTGGGATACGTGATTCGAATCCTGGTGTACTTATGAACTGTAAAAAAAAGCAAAAATAAAAAGAACTATACACCTATAAAAGTTTTCCGAGATGACCTTATAAAGTAAAGTCTTATCTTTATATAACATTTCAACTTTTATAGTAAAACCTCAATAGTATAGTTATAAAAAATACCCTAAACAGTAATAAAACCTGTTTCTCTTTAGAAATATTGGTGAAGAGTTTTAATAAGGGGTAGACAAGGTGGTTTATTTTACAAGGTTTCTTACCTATAGAATAAAACCCAATAACATACGTTTATCATATTTTAAGGATTTTATAAACGTAAGTACCCGTAGCTCAATAGGCTAGAGCATTCGACTACGGATCGAAAGGCTGAGAGTTCGAATCTTTCCGGGTATATTTATTATTACAAGATGAAAAGTATTAATGAACAAATCGATAAAAAAAGATTAGTAGACTTTACAATAAAAATTGTAAAGATAACTAGAACAGTAGGGAATTTTACCCTAAATAAATCTCTGGACAGTTCAGAGGAAGTACAGATAAAAAGCGTAAGCCAACCAGTAAGTTCTTTAGTAACGTTGGATACCTACTCACAAGAAGAACTTATAGCTATCGTTTTATTGCTAGGAATCGGTTTATATTTAAGCCGAAGTTTTTTCCAAGGAATATTAATTAAAATACAAAAACGTATAGTGAATTATATGGAAGGAAATTTATTTCCTCATACTCCCATCTTAAAAGTCTCTTACGATAAAGGATTTTTTACCCTCTATTGGATGATAGCAAATTGGACTACTAGCCATACTATCATAAAACCTATGTTTTTAGTTTTAAATGAAAGTATTGATTCAATAATATTTGCCAGATTGTTGGCAATCATTCTTTCAATGGGAATCGCACTAATACCTTCGTTACTATTGACTGTTGTCGAAGATCTTAATGAGACAGTAAGTACTTTACATTTTAACTTGTGCGTTACATATAGAATGTACTTAAAAATAATCTTAAAATTATTTGTTATTCATACTTATGCGACTAACACTAAAATTAAAGAATTTTTAAGTTTTCTATTCTTATTTTCACTATTTATTGTATATTTATTTACAGATTATTTAATAGTTTTAACTTTATGGTTAACTATAATTTATTTCGGTATCTATAGTGACCGTATTATTAAAGAAGTCTTTTTAAGTAACCATATTTTCATTAAAAAAGAAATTTCGAGTTTAGGTGAAACAATCAAACCAGAGCAATTTTTGTTTAACTTTCGATTCTTTTATTGGCTGAATAAGTTACCTTACTTCTTTAACCAAGAAGCTTATACCCAAGGTTACTCGTTTGAGGCCATGGATCGGGAAGAATTCTTCCAGCACGTAACTATATTCAATGAGTGGTTAGAGTTTAGAAAAGAGGTAGAAAAGCATTTTGGAAACCCTAAGTTTAAAAAAGCAATTCTATCAGCGGCCTTAAAGGATAAAGGCTCTAAGGATGTAATAGTAATAACAAAAGACCAACTTATTAAAGCTCTAAAGGAAATAAATAAGGACATATATAGTGAAGAACAAAAAAAATAAACGTTGTTATCATTCAACACCTAAGTCTTATATGATGGACGGTGAGGGTGGAGCATTCGACTACCGGTATATATAAAATTATAAAATGTCAGAAGATATTATATTAAAATCATCAATTACAAAAAAGGCACCGGACCATAGTACCTTGGATTTCTTTGCGTACATGGATCTCGGATCGTCCGACAAAGCACTTTGCGCTATTATTTTATTGATAGGAATCGGTCTTTTTCTAATCCGAAACCCTTTAAGAAAAATGATAGAAAAACCAAGACGCATAGTGATACGGTATGCAGAAGGAAATTTATTTCCCCATACCCCCATCTTAAAGATCTATTACGATAGAGGGTTTTTTACACTATATTGGACTATTTTGTGGTTAATATGTAGGTTTACCTTTATAAAACCAGTATATTTAATACTCGTTGAACTTACCGATTGGAGTATAGGAGCTCAATTTTTTTCCATAGTCCTTTCAATGTTGATGGCACTAATACCTTCATTACTATGCACTGTTGTCGAAGATCTTAATGAAATTATTAGTGCCCTACATTTTTACGTGTGCTCCACATATAGAATGTATTTAAGAATAATTTTACGTATATATGTTTTACACATTTATACAATGAATAATAACATTAGGGTGTTTTTACGTTTTATGTTTTTATTCAGTTTATTCGCCGGGTATTTATTCACAAACTCTCCGGTAATTCTAAGTTTATTGCTTACCATTATTTATTTAGGAGTTTATTGTGAGTATATTGTCTCTAAGATATTAGACCGTAACCAAGTAATGGAAAATGTTAAAACGCCTATATATACAATCGATCCAGATATGTTTTTGTATAATTTTAGGTTTTCTTACTGGAAGAATAAGTTACCTTATTTCTACGATGAGGATGCTTATGAAAGGGGTTATTATTTTAGGGCAATGGATCCCAAAACATTCGCTAAACATGTGGAGTGGCATAATAGCTTCATGGATACTGTAAAAAAAAGTCTTAAAAATATGCAAGATCCTAGATATGGATACGTGCAACTATCTATGTGGTTAAAGTCCATGGATGCTATTAGTATTAAGCAAGAAGAATCATCGAAACAAACTCTTAAAATCCTTGAGAAAAGAATATTAAAGGAATACCCTCAGTCGAAAACAGTTATGGAGGGACTTAAGGAAGAAATTCTTGCAAAATACCCACATTGGCGCAAAGATTTTACAAAAAACGTAAAATTGAAAAACAAAGGTAAAAAAAGTAATATCTCTAATAGAGGTATGCGATCTTATCATGCAACACCAAAGTTATTTATGCCCGGATCCGAGGATACTGGTATAGATTCTCCATTTCCTGAGTTTAAAAACCCCGTTGATAGGGGTCCTTTTGATCAAAAGCTTGAGGAAATGGGAGTGAGGGCTGAAGATGGAATTACCGTACAGCAGGAAATGACTCCTGAAGGACTTAAATTCACGAATCAATATAGGCATTCTCATGCTGAAGATTTTGCATATATGATGCCTAGTTTAGATGCTGCAAAGTTCTATCCAAGCAAGGATGCTGTATTCCTCATGGGTAAAGATGATAGTGTTGTTCGCCCCTATGGTGAGACTTCTGCTGAAGCTTTTCAGAACAAGGATTCCTCAGCTGCTCTTGGTGGTGCTGCCCAAAAAGCAGCACAAAAAGTTTCAACTGGGGATCTTACTAAAAAGTTATCATCTAATGCTAGTGGGGCGGCTGCAAAAGGTCTGGGTAAAATGAAAAATCCTGCTGTATTCGCAGCCCTTATTGGTGCCGCTGTTGGTGCCGTTGCATTTGTGGGTAGCGCAGAACAAACTTACGCGCTGATGAAACAACCTGAATCATTTACCAATGTCGTAATAGAAGGAGGTCAAAAAGCCGTGGCAAAAGCCGTAGAAAAAGCACCTGATCTCGCGGAAGATATGGCTAGGGCTTACGACGACAACGACACACTCAGAGATTTGAAGGACACACGTAACCGGCCTCAACCGGGACCTAAAGGACTCTTTTCGGGTATAAAGTCTTTTTTAGGACGTGGGAATTAATACATAAACGTATTAATTTTTTGGAGTGTGGCCAAGCGGTAAGGCATCTGTTTTTGGTACAGAAAATCAAAGGTTCGAATCCTTTCACTCCAATGGTATAAAGTCCGCATCGCATTAAAATTATACCAGGGCTTATAACTCAGTTGGTTAGAGTATACGCCTGATAAGCGTAAAGTCGGTGGTTCGAATCCACCTAAGCCCAGTGAAAAAAAATAAGAATATTAGAGGCCTTAATTTATAACTTATGAATAAGGTCTCGCCCGGGTGATTAGCTCAGTTGGTAGAGCGTCTCGTTTACACCGAGAATGTCGGGGGTTCGAATCCCTCATCACCTAAACCAATTTCATAAAACCATTCCGCACTTATGATAAGTTATTAAGCTAAATACTTGTAATACAGGGAACCATGCTAAAATTGAAATAAAAATATGCCTTAAGGGAGGATGGAGCAGCTCGGTCAGCTCGTCAGACTCATGATCTGAAGGTCGTTGGTTCAAATCCAACTCCTCCCAATATCGCAAAGCATGCTTTTAAATCTCGTAACAAAAAAAATGATAGTACCCACCTATGTGGCTGCATTAATGGTAACATTAATCGTGGCATCGATCTTATGGTGGTATGCAAAAACCGTGGATATATTATTTGAGTATCCATTTACGAACCGGAAGGCAAATGCCCAACAAGGTGGGATTCTCGACATAATGACTGGATAGTCTTACTTATATTATAATAGGAAAATGTCAAACAGGCAAACTGAAAATTTAATTAAATTACTTGAAAATCTTCAAGATATACCCAACGTAGTCGTAATCGGTGGAGCTCTAGCATTGACTGGTCTTTTAGTCTTTAGGACCAGGTCAATATCATCACGCCAGGCAGGACCAGGAGTCCAGGAAAGTCATAATGGGGATTCACTCACAGTTACCGAAATTGATCCGGTGTTGGATCCCGTTATTGGTCCAATGGGACAAGAAGAAGAATCAAGTGTTCCTTTGGAAGAACAAGATACTACCTTAGACAATGTTCAGGAGACTAAAACAGCGGAATCTAATCCAGAATCTGACTTTGAATTTGAATCTAAGTTTGAGTCTTTCCCCGAACCTGAGGCCACCTTAATTGTTCCCTCTTCAACCAGGGAAATCCCGGAAAATATTTCTGAAATTGTTCCTCCTTGGCTCTGGAAGATCATACTTGATGCGGGTTCACATGCTCGAAACTTTTCCCCTGAGTATGAAGGGATATTATATATATTCGGCTTCTTTCTAGCTGTTTATGCTATGAATGAGTTTTCGAATGGTAGAATTCACTCAGAATTCCCAGGCCGTGCAGATTTGAGTAAAAACCAAATCTTAAAATTTATTATAGAAACTGGACAAAAACTTGGACTAGTTATTAATGGTAATAAGTAATATCTGTACTAAATTGGTTGAGCCCTTACTCCTTCCAGTTTAGCTAGTCTGTATAATAATTTTAATTTATTCTTATTTTCATTAACGTTTTTATTCATATTTTAGAAATACTAAGGAAAGAGAAGGTTATTCTATAGGCAATTCAGGCCTTAAAAGGTACTACCTTGTCTACCCCTTGGTAAAAGTGAACAGTCTTATAATTCTTATCTTTCCTATTTATTTTACGAATATATATGACTTATTTAAAGATTATATATTCACATAAAGGGAAATACTTTCGTCGTATACATCTAAGTGGATTCGAACCACTGACCTGTAGCTTAGAAGGCCACTGCTCTAACCAGCTGAGCTATAGATGCATAAGGGATTTATGAGTGTTTAATTCTATAAAGGGGTAGACAAGGTAGTACCTTTTAAGACCTAAATTGCCTATAGAATAAGACTCTGTTTTTAAAGAATCGAACTTTTTCGTTTAAATAAGAATTAGACAAACCATTACCCATTTAGAGTAATAGATACCCCTAATATTTTAATTTAAAATATTTTTCCAGTTAAGTTCACCTGTAAAAATAGATGAGTAATCACTATTCAGTAACTCAGTACACTTAGCCATTGTTGAAGAAGATTTAGTAATATTACATGTTACATAAAAATTATCTACGTTTGTAGGATTAATAATATCTGTCTTAGAATGAGCTAAACTTAAACTATTAAAATACAGATCATTTACACCTAATCGAATAGATGGTAATACTGATACTCTATTTAATGACTGTGCTGAAGGTACTTTATCTACCAATTGACTTAACAATTCATCTTTAGGTAAAGCCAAAGATACTTCCTCTGGACCATGACCTATAAAATCATTTAATGCATCCACAATAAACCAATCTTCACGAGCATATCCTGGTGGAGTTAAAGCACGTCGAGTTTTTTGTGGACGACCTTCTGTGTTAAAGAATAAAGCATCTTTTTCTGTATAAGCCGCACCTGGCAAGACAACATCCACATAAGAAAGATCTTCACTTCCATGGTGACCTTGATATACGATAAACGCATCAGGACATTTCTTAATATAATGAGCTAAATTATCTACACCAATACAATATAAGAAAGAACTCCAGGGCTTTATATCTCCAGAAGAATCTAATCCTAATTGAGCAAAACCGTTTTGAGAAGCATTAGGTTGAAGATAGTTTAAAGAAGATCTCTCTGAACCACTTACCTGACTAATATTACGGTCAATTGTAGTTAAAGCTTGGGCAGCTAAATTTCCAGAAGGACTTTCAACTAATCCAGATCCTACAATAATTAGAGGATTTTTAGCTTGAGCAAGGTCACTAGTTAACCAGTGTGTTCCATTAGCTAAATTAAATAAAGCATTTAAACCATTACCTGCATCTTCAGTCTTAAAAGTATAAGAACGACGACTACCTTGGTAAGAAATATTTGCTATCTTAAAATTACCTTGTAGGATACGCTTTCGGATACGTGCATTGATAATAGGAGCTTCTTTACGTAAGTCACAACCTACAAGTAAAATAAGATCAGATTCATCAATTGCTCCTATAGTGGAATTGAATGTAGAATTTTCTAGAAAATCTGAACAAATTTGACCTTTTCCAAATTCTGATGAGATATTAAATGAACCTTGTGATTGAAGAAATTCTTTTAAAGCAAAAGCTGTTTCCACATCCACAGATCCCCCTAAAACTCCAACCATATTTTGAGGCTTAATAGTTTTTAATTTTTTAGAAATATAAGTGAAAGCCTCTACCCAATCTACAGGTACAAGGTTTCCACCTTTACGAACCATAGGTCGTGTTAGACGCTGACGTTTTAATCCATCATAAGAGAAACGTGTTTTATCAGAGATCCACTCTTCATTAATATCCTCATTTAATCGAGGAATAATACGCATAATTTCTGTACCACGGGTGTCAATACGAATATTACTTCCTGTTGAATCAAGAGTATCAATACTTTCTGTAGTTTTTAGTTCCCATGGACGAGAAGTAAAAGCATAAGGCTTTGATGTTAAAGCTCCAACAGGGCATAAGTCAATAATATTACCTGAAAGTTCAGATTTAAACATTTTTTCTACATATGTTCCAATTTCTGTGTCGATTCCTCGAGAAGTAGTTCCTAAAACTTCCACTCCGGCAACTTCTGTTGCAAAACGAACACATCGTGTACAATGAATACATCTAGTCATAATTGTTTTAATTAATGGACCTAAATTTTTATCTTCTACACCACGCTTTTTTTCCATAAAACGACTTCGATCACTACCATATATCATAGCTTGATCTTGTAAATCGCATTCTCCTCCTTGTTACAGTAGCCAAGAGATCTCTCATCTCAGCCCTGATTCAAAACTGTACGTGAGACTCTCGCCTCATACAGCTCCTAGTGACTCCAGGATGGTTTACCGTTCCATTTGCTGTTTTATAAATTTTTCTTTGCAACCTGTTAACAGTTACATTTACCTCGATCCAGTCGATCTGGTTCCATCTAATGAAATTTAGACCGGGACGAGTTCTAACATCGGTTTCCATTATTCTTTATTAATTCCTCACGAATTTATGGTTCCAGGTTGCTTTCCAGAATCTGGAGAAAATTCTCAATTTATGAGTCACCTGAGTACGTGGGCATATGCTATCCATTACAGATAACCATTCGCTTTTTACTCAATCCTTCGCCTAATTAGCATGCAGCTGGTTGCCCACCTTCTTCCGTACCCATCAAATATATGAGTTACAGTAGTTAGGAGCTAATTAGGATTTCCTTGTTCCGTATTTTCAATTGGTTTGAGTTGTAGGGCTCACTGCTATACACCGGTGATCTTGTAGGAGAACGAAAAGACAGCGACCAATGTCTTTTCCAGATCACATATCGATATTCCGAATGCGGGGCTTTCCCCTTGCGGGCAGTACCAAATTACGCCCCCGCGTCCTATTCACGGTGCTTCAGTCACAGTGTTCAGTTACCTTAACCCTCGTACACTCTTGCTTGGCGTTCGTCGTGAGGCTTGGTCTACATCACTTCTCGCCTTTTAGCCGGGCTTCAGACCCAAGGTTACCATACCTTACGCATGCCGGCTATGCTTTCACTCCGTTCTCAGAAGGGTAGAACTTGATTGGACAGGACCTAGTAGTCTATTCAATCTCATCTACATTAAAAATACAGTTCAACACGTTTTCCTCGGGAGAATTCCCAAGTTTGAGAAGAACTCATTAACGATGTTGATTAATCTCGAATACTTAAAGTAAACTTCAATTAATAACAAGTCGCACGATCACAAATTGGACAATCTAAAGGATGATTTAATAAAAGAAATTCAAGTACACCTTCTCGAGCTTTTTTAACTAGAGGTGTATTAGTGAATACTTTCATTCCTGGCATTGCAGGGACAGCACAAGAGGCTTGTGGCTTGGGAGATTTCTCAATCTCTACTAAGCACATACGACAATTCCCTGCAATTAGTAAACGCTCGTGAAAACAGAAACGTGGGATTTCTAGTCCTAAGACTTCACAAGCTTGTAATACTGATGATCCTTCTGTAACTTGTACATTGATACCATCAATACTTAAGTTTATTTTATTTACAGACATAATAAATAAATAAAATAAATCTAATTTAAAGTGAAACTAAAAATTATTAAACAAGGTAACTTTCTATTAATTCTATTTTTGATATTTATCTCAATTTAATTGATTAAATATACTGCATGATCTGCATCACGCGAAACTTGTTGAAAAATATGCTGACGACGAACTGTGGTACGAATTTGCATTGTTAATACAATCGCCCCAATCATGGCTACAAGAAGAATGATACCTGCCATTAGAAATGCCAGAGCGTAGTATGAATATAATACTTGTCCTAAACTACTCATATTTGAGACTGAATCAATTCCTCCTGACCATTGAATATAATCGGTTGGATTCCCGTTGGAAGAAATTAATGGAACAAAATCATTATCCACAATTAAGATAACTTCAAGGAAAAAGATAATTCCAATGAATCCACCTACAGGGAGATATTGATAAACTTCTTCTACAACCTCTGAGATTTTAATATTCAACATCATCACAACAAAAAGGAATAATACGGCAATCGCACCCACATAAACAACAATAAAAATCATTGCCATAAATTCTGCTTCTAATAAGATAAGTAATCCTGAAGAACTACAAAAAGATAAAATTAAAAATAAAACAGAATG
>JACKZZ010000694.1_pt1 | contig 15483 bp, 9 predicted proteins | sample 8027871 | NCBI WGS metagenome assembly JACKZZ01 (sample SAMN15724774, study PRJNA655200) | protist metagenome | isolation source: fluorescence activated cell sorting (FACS) single amplified genomes of... | place: USA: West Boothbay Harbor, Gulf of Maine | collected 2000-07-19
AGTCGAAGAGCTGCGCGCCAAGCTTTCAGTTTAGAAAAAAGTGAGTTGGCAACTGAGAATAAACAAAATGCTTTGCTTTTCATTTATTACTCCCCTCACGACGCGTGCTCGAGAATGAAGCCGCTTGTGTTCCTCACATTTTCTTGCCCGATGTTAATGCCCACGCGCAACCGCGCAATTTCTTGAGTTTTCTCGAGATGGAACGAGTCGTGACGATTGCCTTTCTCCAGCTTGTGCAGAAAGTTATCGACATTAGATCGCTTGTTGTCGAAGTGCCTGCCCGCCTGTTTCTTGGCATCGGCGAGCTGCTCCCTCGACAAATGAACTTTCATCAAATCCATCTGCATCTCAAGCTCCTTCACCTTCTTCTCCAGAAACGAATGTTCGCTAGTAACAACGTTGAGGTAATTCGCTAGCCAGCCCATGGTGCTCAACTCCTTGTACCGCCCCACGGTATGCGCTCCCAGCGAGTCCAACCCTCCTGCCGTTCCCCTCTGATGGTGACCCTGCAATGTGGTCCTATCAAGATTGACCTTGACCGTTTTCTTCGTTCTCCTGATTTCTCTTTGTTCCTGTTTCATAATTTTTTCAACCATAACATCCTCACCTCCACTATCATCATCATAAAAATCCTCGTCATCGCTATCCGTATCATCCTCATCCTCATCATCTTCATGGTTCATCATACGTATAATAGCATTCCTTATTCTTGGTGCTTTGGCATCGTCAACAAACTCTCTAGTGAGTTCCGCAACACGTATAAGTTTTGCTGTAGCCTCTTTACTGCCGATATTAATTTTCTTCTTCTGTGGACTCCCTTCATTTAAGAGTAACGATACCCTACCTCCACCAGGCACAGACCCACGTTTAAGTATCCTAAAACGCCATCCATGAAACCATATCCTCATCTTAGCTCTTCTAAATTGATTCAATGTAAAATCTTTGCTTACAATTCTATGATCACACACATGTTTCCAAGCCTTAAAATGTCTGGCTAAATTCCCTCCATTCCACATTCTAATAACATTAGCCATAACCTTTTGTCCTCTAGTGACGCTTTCTTCCATATCGTTAGCTTTCCCTTGAAAAGTATTCAGCATATTCTGCGCAAGCACACTCTCGCTCTTCAACTTTCTTAATGATTCAAAGTACGGTTTACCCAATACCATCAACACGTTAGGATCGAATTTACTATCATCATAAACATCATCAAAGCCTTCATAAATGCCTCTCATCAACTCCTTCACCAACGTCGTTAGCAGCCCGTCATACCTTCCAAACACCGGCGTCAACTTCAGCATTATGTCACACACAACCGCAACTCTGTACTCGCTGGGCCTGGCCTCCATGGAAGTGTGAGCAACAGTTTCGTGCAACCTAGTCTCGCAAAGCAGCGAGAGGCTATTGTAAGCCTCTCTCTCGTGCTTCATGCTGCTGTAGTACGCAGACGTCATCTTCAACGATCTGACGTGATCGCAGAAAGTGACTTTCCCAGTGACCTTCCCAGTGACCTTCCCGCCCCCCTTCTTCTTCCTCTCCTCAGCCTGCTTGTTGATAGTGTTTGCAGCCTTCATCTGATGCACCACGACCAAATCATCAACCTGATCTCTGTAACTATCGTCATCGATGAAATCGTTCACGTCAACGCCCGACAGCGTTGACTCGTCGTCGTCCTCTCTAGCGACCTTCCGCTTCATGTAGTGCGGAGAGTGCATGGCTGATGATTCGTTGCGACTGCCACTGCCTTGTGCGCCCTGTGCAACACCATGTGTAGCACCCTGTGTAGCACCCTGTGCATCCTCCTCTGACTTGGCACGTATTTTAGGAGGTGACAGTAATAGCCTTATGTTGTCATCGAATTGTTTATCATTGACAGATTTGGTGTGATTGTTTGCACGATCACGATTCCTGCGATCGCTTGTATTGGATATTAGCGCGCTTATGTTGTTTTTGTTGCTGTGGGTGTTTGTTATTTTGACACCACCACGACGACGGTTGTGTGAATACTTGTTAGTGTTATTAGTGTTGTTAGTGTTGTTAACGTTGTTAGCGGTGTTAGCGCTGTTAGCGGTGTTAACGCCATCAACACTACTCACGCAATCAACATCAACAACATCAACAACATCAGATGCCAACAAGTTCTCTTTCTCGCGCCACTTGTTGTTATAGTCGTCCACCACGTCATCTAGTATGTTCGTGACGTGAATGAAATCTTGTAGATGTTTGGTGGTTTTGTTCATCGCTTTGGGATCGTTCGTGCATCTCTTAGACGCGTTCAGGAACATCTTCGACAAACTCCTCTCAACTCCACTCGAATGCTTATCATCTGACACCTTCGATTTCCAACTGTTGCCGTGTGTTACGGCGTGAGCGTCAGTGCTGTATCTAGTAGGACCAGAATACGGTCTTCGTGCAGAACCGGGAATGTGTTTAGTTGGTTTTGGACAGGTTTTTGATAGTGTGCTACTGTACATGTTATCGGATGATTTTGGACGGATCTTAGGAATGTGTTGCAATGCTGATGATGATTGGTATGATTGGGAGGAGGGGTGAAGGGAGGAGGGATTACGGGAGGAGGAATTCATGAATTGGGATGGTGACGATGATGACATTGCTGACGGCACAGTACGGAAAATACGCGCTGATTTAGGACGTGCTTTTACCGCTTGTGTTACACGAGAGAAATGTGCTGCGTGTGATGATTGTGGGACCTGAGGGGAGGGAAGATCGCCTACAAAACTGCCTGAAGCTAATGCAGGGGAAGGTGAAGAGGAGTCTATTGATGACGCGTAAGGATTATCATAAGCAGGGCTGGGGATTTGGTGAGAGAATTCATTGCTGCTGGTGTAATGAAGGGAGGAGGCGGGCTTTGCTGATTGTGGTCGGACGCGGGTAGTCATGGGGAGTGGGCTGTGGGCTGGGCTTTTTGTATTGTATATTCTGACAGGAAGGCAGAAGAGGCTGGTGAGGGGGTGGTGTTTGTAGAGGAGGAGGAGAAAGGTGGGAAATTTGGGATGAGGGTACAATGGAGGAGTGCGCGTCGGTCGGTGTTCCCGAGGAACCAGAGAGCAAAGTAGAGTAGAGGGCGATGAAAACAGGTGTCTGTTCAGTTCATCAAAAAATATTACTAACAAAGTCTGGACTCGCCGTTGCAACAACACAACCGCCCCCCTCCCCGTCCCCCCCCTCTGATCATATGGCCGACCGCGGCCGAGTGGGGCTCGACCTCGCCCCGAACAAGCGAATTCGGGAACAGCACATCAGCACCGTGCAGGCCATCCACACCTCCAGACTGGCAAAAATAGGGAGAGGCAATGGCGTGGTAGTAAACCACCTCGAAGACAAGTTCATGCGCACCCGCACCGGGGCGAAGACGATGGCCATCAGGAAGGAGCGCGTGGATCACATTGCGCTGGAGAACAAGCTGCTCGTCGAGCGCATGAAGCGCATCATCACCCACACCAAGCCAGTGTGGGACGATGGCCCTTCCAACTCATCCATCAAAATTGACCACCAGAGTGTGCTCAGACCCATCAAGACCAGCAAGAGCAAGCCAGGCAAAGGCGGTGCCAAGGCGAAGCCGGGTGTGACACAATCCGGCCCGCCTCCTTCCGCTGCCCAACGTCCTGTCTCGGCTACTGCTGCTGCTGCTGCTGCCCTGACTCCTGCTGAGCCTCCATCTGAGCTGGACCTCAATGCCCAGGACAAGCTCACAGTATACGAGCCCGCAACGGCCAGCGCACACGATGCCGTTGACGCACCCGCCTCGCTTGAGTACTCCGACGACTTTCAGATCAACGACAACGACCAGCTGAACCCGCTGAACTCGTCCCACAACGTGCTTGAAATGTCGCGCGGCTCCAACGCCTTGGAGTGCTCGGCAGTCAGCGTGCGGTTTGGCGAAAACAAGGTGTTGAATCTCGATGAATCGTATGCTACGCACACCGGCGCTGTGGGGAACAGTAACAACACGATGCCCGCTGACAGCGTCAGGCCCAAGTCCGCCACGGCGGCAGGTCGGAAGCCTTCGCTGCTGCCGCATCAGCGTCGCCCGTCAGCGCGCAGGCCCTCCACGGCGACGTCGCGCAGAGAATCCGACGGGGGCGCTGGCAAAGGGGTCCTGTCTCGCCCGGCATCTGCGGCGACAGCTCCCGGGGGTATGACTTTACAGGTCGACGACGACGACGACACATTCGAGAACCGGTCGCACCTTGAGGCCGAGATGAAGCGTCGGAGCAGCGTAGTTGTGAGCATCAGCGGGCTAGCTCGACTACGTAAGTTTGAGCGCATCGCTGCTGACAACGAAAAGATCGTCAACTACATGAGCAACGTCGGTGCCTACTACAGCAACAGCGCCTGGGAGGAGGACAGGAAGAAGCAGATGGACAGGATGGAGCGCTTCCGGAAATTCCACAGGAAGAAGGGTGCGCACGACGCTTTTAAGAAGGAAGGTTTGAAGAGCATGTATGCATACGCGGACCAAAACAAGAGCAAAATCGACGCCTGGGAGAAGAAGATGGAGGGCCGCAAGAATAACGAGAGTCTGCAGCGTGCGGCGACGTCCGCGAAGTTGAAAATGCAGAAGTCGGCCAGCTTGAGGGAGAACAAGCGGAAAGAAGACGAGAGACTGAAGATGGAATTTCTTGAGGTCCGAAGGAAAGAAAAGGAGGCGGAGGAGGCTTCGCGACTGGAGAATGAAAAGAAGATAAACTTTCACGTGAATTATCAGGTGAAAACCGTGACCGCCGCGAGGAAGGGAATTGCTATGGCAGCGAGTGTGTTCAACAGGGTGTTGGTTAGAAACGAAGAGAAGAGAGCCGCCGCGCAACGAGAACTGCTGCTGCTGGCGCACGCAGCAACTACCACCGTCATGAAGAGTATCTGTGTGAACAAAACAGACGAGCAACAAGGCGGAATTCATGCGTCTGACAAAATCGAAAGGATTAGAAAAACTCTGGTACAGTCGAACCAGGACGCGGCGATGGATGCGATGATAATTGCTAACAAGGGGAAGGAGCAGAACAAGCAGAGGGCTTCCAAGTACCAAGAGAAAAGCAGGGACGACTACCTCGAGCGGGCACTGATGCTGCTGGTAACTCAGCTGGGCGGAACTCGAGAGCAGCTGCTGGGCTTGGATCCGTTGGAACCAGAGTCGGAGGAAGACGGCAAAAGTGGCAAAATCCGATTCTCGCCCGGCAAGCCCATCACGGCCAAGGATAAGCGGGGAGGGAAGACCTCTTGGGACCAGGACCCTCTCATGGATTGGGAGCGCTACTCTATCAGACTGGTTAGAGAGGGAGACTACACAGGAGACAAGAAGTTGGAGTGCAGGGTATTGTGTGAGGTTGCCAGTGAGGAATATGTGAAAATAGTGTTGAAAAAGTGCGAAGATGAAGATGCTGGTGTAATCAAGGAGAAGAGAGGGGGTGGTGACGACCAGGGGTACGAGGACGACTTTGTGGCCGAGGATGACAACGGAACGATGATGACGATCATGCAACGAGTGCCTAAACTGGTAATAGTTGAGAGGGAGACTGCCATGAGCTACGTCCGCGCACTCCTGAACAAGGTGACTCTCAAGAAGAGTCTTTTGGTGTTCGAGCAGATCATGATCGGCAGCATCGTGCGCCACGAGAAGAGAGGGGAGGGAGTTGTTGTGGCCGTTGACCCTACCACGAGAAGCAGGCACGTGAAGTTTCAAAACGGAGAAGTCCACAGATACTTGGAGGCGAGCTGGCACAAGTTGAAACTCATCAAGGCCGAAGGTGTTCCCCATGATGGGCTCTGGGAGAAGGATTTCAAGTGGTCGATCGATTTGGATACAAATCGTATCATCTAGAAGATCTGCGTAATAAACAGTGTAATTGCTTTTTCTATATCAAAACCGACCCAAGAAAATATGATGAACACAAGCAGTTTCATTCCTGAGCACACGTCGTGAAGGGAGTAACACATAAAAAGCACTGCATTTTGCTGATTATCATTTATCCTCTTCGGTATAGATCGTTGAGCTCGAAAAAGCTCCAGTGATCCTGTTCACTCGTATACTATCTCTTCTTCTTTGAAGCGATTCCACCTCCGAATCATCGTCAGAATCCTCCCATTCTGAATCCTCTCCTCGCGAATATTCCCCATCGTCGATGCTTTCGTCCATATGCGTGACAGCACTGGCCTCAGAAATTCTAGCAAAATGACTGTTCTCGGCGCTCCCGACCTTTAACGTTAACATACTTGCTCGTAGAGTCCCGCGAAAAAGACTGTTTCTCTGCCTAGCTTTCTTCAGAAGCGAGGAGTCGCCCCTGTCCTCGTCTTCGGGAATGAAAGAGTCAGGTATGTTGGCTATCTTAGCCTCCGTGAACCACTTTGGTTTATTCTCCTTCCACCGGAACCAATTCTGCATGACCCACTCCTTCACTTCTCCCTCGATGCTCCTCCACATTTTTTTATTGCACGCTAATATGGCTGATTTCACTTCATCAGACGTATTTTCAAGAAAGTAATTCCTCGCCCACTCGGCGCCAGTTTCTCTGCTAACAAATGTACTCAAGTACTCTCTCTTCATGAGAACCAGAAAAAACACGACTGTTAAAAGCCAAGCACCGTTCAATAGGCATATCATATTCCAGACGCTATTTTCGTCGAGAGTAATTAGCAACTCGTCTACGTCTTTGAAGTCCGCCAAGCCAGTGAAATTCGAGTCCAATGTAGTTGATATTTCTATTTCTTTCGCGGCCCTCTCCTTAGAGAAATATATCCAAATAGCCACGAAACTGAAGAGAAACGCGTTGAACATGTTCAAAGTCCAATATATCCCCCCTAACTCCCCAGAACCTCTAAACTGAACGAGGCCAGTGAAGTCAGCAATTACCTTGATATATACCCTGAACCCAATGCTGATGAAAAGCTCAAACCTTCCTTCAAGAGGCAACCAGTAATGCAAGTCCGATCTTATAGCTTTCTGAGTCAAGTAGACGGCTGCGTCCGACATCATGTACCACACAAAATATCTACTATCCGCGATCATAAGAAGGGCCGCGCTGAAACTCCTCAGCAACAGCAAAAGCGAGCTGTTAAAGGTCATTACAACGAACAGCTTCGTCCTTGCCATGCCCTCATCGGGTATGTAGCCGTAGAATTCGGGAGCCTCCCTTCGCTTAAGCGGGTCAGTGTCGTAATCGTACGATAACGTAGCCGAAGTGAACCCCGTGGTCAGAGCTGATATTAGAATCGAGATTATTGCTTTATAGGATACTTCTTCGCCTCTCGTCAGCACCTTCAGCGCGACGTACACTTGCAATAAATTGCCCGGAATGGCTTCGGCGAACAATTCCGCGCACTTAGTTCCGACCAGCTCCGTCTTAGGGTCCATCACGTTGTACTCTTCTTGCTCCTTGCCAATAACCACGTTGTAGGCGTCGTAAGGCGCCTTCATGCCCGAGAGCACTATGGCTATCTCGAACGGCAGCTTCGATTTATTTTTCCAGTTCTGAACCGCCACGCAAAACAACTGTAGAAACATGCTCGCCACTATCATCCACGCCAGCATAACCCCGTAATGTTCCTGACCAGGCGTCCACCAATAGTCAAAGATAACGTTTATGTCAGTGACCATGTCCAGAACACTCAGCGCCGCGCCAGTAACCACTCGCCACACCAAACCCCACGGCGCACTCTTCAAAAGTTCTCTCGAAATCTCTAGCATCACATCTTGCATCCACATGTGCCTCCTAAACAACTCGATCATGCTCCTGTTCTGCTTCTCCCACTGGTAGACTCCAGCCTCTGCCGTCTTCCTCTGCCTCAGCGCCGGCGCCAGCGATCGGCCAATCCTCAGCGCTTCCTCCTCGCTCAAACAGTCAAGCTTGGTTTGCACAGAACTCGCTAACGCAAGTTTGCCTCGGACTGCCTCTTTAAGGAAAACCTTCAGCCACGGGAATTCCTTCGCCAGCTCCCTCAGCCCACAATGAGAGTCAATGATCAAGCCCACAGCTTCCCACGGTGTCTTGCCCTTCGGTCCACCCGGGTGCATTAGTCGTGCCCCTAGTGCCTTCCCGTCAGCCGCGTCATACTCTTCTATTCTTCGTAGCTCCTGGAAGTAGTTGTGTAGATCAAAGGTCCTATTCAGCTGCTGTACGAGGTAGAGGTTCATGACCGAGCTCACGAAAGTCGACAACTTTTCACTACCTCCGATGTCCAGCTGCAGCAAGTAATCAACTCTTGTCGTCCCCGCGCTGCCACGCGTCAACTTAAGCACGGTGGAAAATCGTGCCCTGGCTCTCCTCCGATCTTTCGCGGTGCTCTTTCTAGCGAGTCCTATTCGCAACCCGCTCCTTCGCACCTTCACGTTCTCCGGATACTTTTCGTGCGACGTGGGCTGGATCACGAATACAAACGTGTCCTCGTCCAACTGTTTCCACAAAAACCTCATGACCAGCTCTCTGTTTGCAAACGGCTTCGGAATGATCTTCACCATGTAGACAATCTTGTTGTGTTCGTTCGTCTCCTCGACTATTTTCTTTTCGATCGTGCCTGATTTGACCAGGTTGCGCGCAAAGAAATCCCATTGATAAGCCAGAACATCTTCAGGGCTGGTCCGCACGACTGTCCTGCTTCGCCCCCAAGCAAGTCGCTCGTCTTTAGCTTGCGAGATCTCGTTCTGAAACATCGAAGAAACTGACTGGACGGTCTTGGTATCGGCCTTGTTCTTGAAATTATCGAAGTGCGCGAGACCCTCGTCGATAATTTTATTCTCTTCGTCAGAGTACGCTGTCGCGTGCTTCTCAATCATCTCCACGATGACACCCCTGTTTGTTTTGTCGATATTTGCACTCTTGTCAAATGTTTGTCTCATCGTGCTGCAGTACTCGAAGCTTGCAAAAGCAATTTTGTTGCCGATTTTTCTTGCCACTTGCATCGGAAGCGCTCCGCCGAGATCGATCTTTTGCAGCATGGTTACTCGCGTTTGAGGCAGCCCTCCGAAATCTTCCAACCTCTGAAGCGCGTACAGAGTGGTGCTGAGAGCCCTCGCGTACTTGTCGCTCCGCGGAAAGTCTGCGTGCTCTATGCTTACCGCAACGACGTCCAGCGCGCTCGGTCCGTTCCATTTCCAGATCTGCGTCTGCACGACTTCTCTCGGCATTGCACCAATAAAAGAGTCATCGTAGACTGCGTGAAACAAGCTGCTGTGCCCGTTGATCCTTGTTAATGATCTCCGCCTACCGCCATTTTCTGCAGCGTTGCGGAGCGCCCAGCGGCTCGTCAACGCTAACATCCACGAAGCGCATTCTTCGGCGGTGGTGTCAACAACTGTGATAGCCCTAGTGACGCTAGCTCCGCCAACATTGCAGGCGGCTACCTCGAGGAAGTCATCCGAGGACGTCAAGGTCTCAAAAGCGGCTGTTGAAAAGTCGCCAAGCTCTTGCTTAGCGCGCCCCACCAATTCGATCTCGGCCGGGGTATAGTCCTGCGGTTCATCCCTGATGACTTGGGCAAGAGCACTCAGCTGCTCGGCGGCGACCTCCTTGTCGCGTTGGAGCGCTTGTCGCATTTCAGAGAGAACAAGAAGCTGCTGCGGTATCTTTTTGTTGACAACAGCAACCGGAAGGAACCCGCCGCCGTCCATCTTCTGCAGGAGCTCGACCTTGCACGAGTTCGGCCCCAGCGGCTCAATCTTGCAAAGAGCAGTGGTAAATCCCCGCACCGGCTTAAAATCTGCGCCGTAATCTACGGCGCAATCTCTGGGAATCGAAGAGGCCGCGACAAAGTAGCTGCCGCATTCGTCTCGGGAGGCGACAAAACGGATCACGAACTCCCTACTGCTCATTGGAAAGGGGAAACGCTTCACTGTTGCAAACGTGGCATCGTGAGGAGCACGTAGACGAAGAAGTATTCGAGCATGATTACCCTCTTCCACACTTCTTCTTTTGCGTGTGCGACAGCAATATGAGAAGAACCAAGCTGCGGTCTGTAGAGCAGGAGCGTCGACGACGACTCCGGCCATGCCTAGTCCGACGCTCCTCTCCCCCACCTCTGGAGGAGTGTAGGCCATTCTCATGTCGACGAGCGGATCGGGTGACTTGATCTCAACGAAGGTGCCGCGTTCAGAGTCGAGGGCGCGAGCTAGTGAAACCAGCTCTTTCTGTTCCTCGTTGAGCTGTTCGAGAGGAGGAGGAATGGCAAACACCGATCTCAATTCTTCGTCAACGCGCTCCCCGGCCCGCTCAAACTTGGTCCGCAGTTTTTCCACGTTGTGAAAAATTTCCTGCGGTATATTGCTAACAACTATCAAGGGAATGGCGCCACCCACGGAGGTTTGCTGGACCAGGGTTACTCGGCAGACGTTTGGTGCGAGAGGTATGATGGTCCACACACCGCTCGCCCTGCCTCTCTCGGCCTTAAGAGCGTCTTTGTTCGTGGCTATGATGCGATTGGCCTCGACGGTGGCGGCACCAAACTGATCGCACTCGTCCGTGTCCGCGAAGCCGACGGTGAAGGAACCGTCGAGTTCCCTTCTCCAGGTCCACATGTTTGAGAAAAGTCTGTTAACGAGCTGCTTCTGTGAGTAATTAACTGAAAGCATGATCTTGCTGTGGGAACCAGGGACGGCGATTTCTTTTCTTAAGAGATGTCCGTGCATCTTCACGTGTTCATGGATGCGACTGCAACTCATGAACAACCAAAGGTGTCCTAGAACATGCACCGCTGAAGTATCTATCTCGGAGATAGCCTTGAGGATTGGAGACGTACCACCCAAGACTTTCTTCTGGAAGCACTCGACAGCGCCGTTGACCGTGTTAGGGATCCTACTCCACGCCTCACTCGCGGCCTTGTCATCGTTGTGCTGAGCCACTTTGCTGATTAGGCTGCTCTCGTGAGGCTTCAGCGGCGGTGCCGATGGTACCTCGACAGTCTCGAAGTACTGAAGAGCAGCCTCGTCGACCTCGACGCTTCGTTCAAGGCGGGAGTGGAGGTGAGGAATGGCACCGATGATGTGGTCGAGGATGTTCCCGGGACTCGCGGGTTGATGATTTCTCTTAGCGGTCATTTTCGTTACCATTGAATTCAGAGGACTTGGCAACGACTTACTAGCACCACCACTGACACCTCTTCTAATACCTGGTTGTGATACTACCTTAAAGGTCATCGACGCTTCGAGGGTAACCTGGGAGCAACCGAATGGCATCCCGTCGATAGAGATGGTGCCCTTTAGGCCGGCGACTTCGGTGGAATCTTCTTTGATTTCGGCACGGCATCTGGAGACAGCCTCAGAGAACTCGGGGGTGCCAAGGTTGGAGACTTCCTCAGGAGTGACGGAGCGGAACGCGAGTGTTGTGGAGGATCCGGCAATGCCTAGCTGCGCCGAGGGCGTCCGCTCGTCATCGTTGAGCACTTCAACGAGGATGTGTAACTGTATGGTCTTCATAACAGATCTGGAGGATTTGGTAGCCCTTGTCCTGACCTTGTTTGCGAAGAACATCAGGGATGACGACGGCGTCGACATGATGCTCGCACCCAGCGAGCGCTTGTCGTTAGTGACGAGGAGAGTGCGGAACTCTGCCAAGAACAGATCCGCGATTGCTTGGGGGGAGCTGTGGATTAGCGAAGAGCATCTGTGGGTTTCAGTTGATTTCTCTTGCTCCGTGACCGGCTTGAGCCTCGTCGTGTGGTGCGTAATTAAGTCGTCCTCGACATCGTGAAGGCGGGAGGCAATGAAGCGACTGAATGAGGACGGGGAGGAGACTGGGAAGACCGGTTGGGGGTCAATCTTTAGGGGGGCGATGGCTGACATTAAATATGGCGTTCGGGTTATATCTTTGTGTCTCCGTAGTGAGAATGCAAAGCGGGTAAGGACTGCACGGTGCAGTAGTTTTTTTCTGATTGAATGAATATTTCGCAGATTTCATGTAGTAGCTACGAGCTCGCGAAATTTTAAGCTAAATCGAAAGAAATAGCTAAAGAATGTCTCTTTTACTCAAAATCGACCAATGTATGAAAGAAACTTGAATCGCAAACATTTTAGAGTCACCTCTTCCTGTAAAATCAATATCCCATTGTACAAAAACACAAAACAGAATTTACACAGTTACAGGTTGTAGGAAGGAGGAGCTCATAGAGGAAGTCACCTAGACTGGAATTGTCAACAGTTTCAGTCCATTCAGTGCCCCCCCTGACCTCTGCGGCTCACTATGAAACTCGGCGCAATCGCACTCACGACCCTCTTCGCCGTGACCGCTGCGCGCAATCCCACCCCGAACTTCCAGGCCTGCGTCGATACATCCACCAAGGAGTTTGCCTTCTGTGATCCCTCTCTCCCTGTTGACATAAGAGTTGCAGACCTGTTGGGTCGTCTGACTCTTGAGGAGAAAGTCTACATGACGCAGCCCCAGGAGAAGTTCGGAAACACTTGCGGAACGACAACTGGGGAGCTTGACAGGCTGGGGATCTCGCAGTACACTTGGTTGATTGAGGTGAGTGTGTCAATGTACGCTATTTTATTTACACCTCGCTCTTGTTAACCGCTTATCGTCGACCCAAATACACGCGCGTACACGCACGCGCGCACACAGACCAACAGCAACGTCGCATCCTCCTGCATGTCCGAGGATCACTGCGTAACGACCTTCGTAGGTCCCGAGAACATGGGTTCATCGTGGAACAAGACATCGTGGAAAATGAAAGGTTCTGTATTTGGTAACGAGATGAGAGCATATAATAATATTAACTGGCATAGGAGCACTAACGATGCCCACGACTTTATCGGTGTTACGGGATACGGTCCTAACATTAACATCGCTAGAGATCCTCGTTTCGGACGGAACTCAGAACTTCCAGGTGAGGATCCTCTGCTCTCGGGAACTTACGGATCAAATATGGTACAGGGTATGCAGGAGGAGGACGCCAACGGCCATCCTAAAATGATTGCTTATCTCAAGCATCTTACCGCTTACTCCACGGAGACAAACCGAGGACACGACGACTACGCCATCACGGATCATGACCTGTGGGAGACTTATCTGCCCGCCTACGAGAAGGCCTTCGTGCAGGGGAAAGCGTCAGGAGCCATGTGCTCGTACAATGCCATCAACGGGAAGCCGTCGTGCGCTAACGAGTACATTTTGACGGACGTCGTGCGCGGCATGTGGTCGCCGATGGCGCACATCACGACGGACTGCGGCGCGATTCAGAACCTCATGGGCAACCCAGTCAATGCACCGTCAGGGGAGGCAGCGTCCGCCATGGCCATGAACGCCGGCGCCGACATCGACATGGGAGATACGGTCATGACGGACTCCCTCGTCAACGCTACTAAAATGGGAATGATATCCGAGGAGACCATCGATGCGGCGTTCACGCGCGCGTTCACGCTGCTCTTCCGCGCCGGGCGCTTCGACCCCGTCGACTCCATCGAGTGGTCCAACTTCGACGCCTCCACCGTCAACTCCACTCTCCACCAGCAGATCTCGTACGAGGCCGCGCTCCAGGGCATGGTCCTGCTGAAAAACGAGGGCCGCTTCCTTCCCCTCGCCGCCAACACGAAGATCGCCGTGCTCGGCCCCATGGCCTCCGATCCCAAACGCTATCTCTCGTCTTACGCTGCTGATGAGATCTGCTTCGGCGGCGATCACCACTGCATGACGTCCATCGCCGACGCGATCGCCGCCGACAACGGAGCCGGCAGCACTACGACCGCAGACGGCTGCGACGTCAACTCGGACGACACCTCCCGTTTCCAGGAAGCTCTGGACCTCGCTGCGGCCGCTGACGTCGTGGTTTTGGCGATGGGAATCGACAACACTGTCGAGTACGAGGGCGTTGACCGCACGGACACCGCCCTTCCCGGCGTACAAGAGGAGTTCGCGCAGGCCGTTATCGCCCTCGGCAAGCCGGTCCTGCTCGTGCTCTGCAACGGAGGCGCGCTGGCGATCGACAACCTGGTCGACGGACCGAAGGCCATCATCGAGGCGTTCAATCCTGCGGTGCTGGGCCCCAAGGCGCTTTCCGCCCAAATGTTCGGGAAAGAGAACAGGTGGGGCAAGCTCCCCATCACGGTGTACCCTCAAGACTTCATCGAGAAGATCGAGCTCACCGACTACTTCATGGCGCCGCACGACGACAGTCCGGGACGCACCTACAGGTATTACAACGAGGAGCCTCTGTTCAACTTTGGTTTCGGGCTGAGCTTGACGGATTTCGATTTGGAGTGCCAGACGAAGATGATCGACACCATCGAGGTCGACTGCTTCGTCTCGAACATCGGCGACTTGGACGGCGATGAGGTTGTGCAGGTGTACCACAAGGTCGGCGACGACATCAGGGACCAAGTCGGGGACGCGCACCCGCTGCCGCTGAAGCAGCTGATCGACTTCGAGAGGATAAGGGTCGCGAAGCAGACCATGGACTGGGTGTCGTTCTCCTTCGACGAAGAGTCGTTCAAGGTCGTCGGCGAGAATGGCGAAAAGAAGCTGTACAGCGGAGTGCACATCCTTGTGTTCTCGAAGGGCTACGGCAAGGACGTCGAGATCGAGTTCGGCTGGTGACTGAAGGACAGCAGGAGCGTGCGGATAAAAAATAAAATTTAGGATGGTTCTATAAAACAAAACAGCGAAGTGACTTTGAATTATCGGGTCGGCACACACGCACCGTAGATTCGCCCAAGTTGATCTTTCCCGTTAACTCTCCCTCTCTCCTATTGAATTCTCGCCAGTACACAACGTAGATTGTGACCGCAGTCTTGCCTTAATTTAGTTAGTGACGACCTTAGGGGCGGTCTTGGCCAGCCAGTCGGTGTGCTCCTGGTAGGGGCCGGGGGCGGGGGTGGTGATCCTCCAGAGGTCGGGGGAGAGGTAGCCGTAGGTCTTGCACAGGGCGGCGAACATGGCCTTGATGAAGTTGCCGGTGGTACGGGTGTGGCCGGAGGCGGAGGTGTAGCAATCGGTGATGCCAGCGAAGTTCATGATCTTCTTGCCCACGGGGGAGGAGACGAGGCCGGTTCCGCGGGGGGCGGGGATGAGGCGCACGCGACACGAGCCGCACTTGCCGGAGACCTTGGTGGGCACGGTGTGGGGAAGGCCGTTGTTACGGCCCCAGTATCCACGGCGGATGGGGCAGATGTTGAGCTTGGCGGCCATGATGCCACCGCGGATGGCGCCGGCGACCTCGGAGGCGCACTTCCAGCCAAGGCCGATGTGGCCGTTGTTGTCGCCGACGGCGACGTAGCACTTGAAGCGGGTGCGCTGTCCAGCGGAGGACTGCTTCTGCACGGGCATGATGCGCATGACCTCGTCGGTGATGCCGGTCAGGAAGAAGTCGACGATCTCGGGCTCCTTGATGGGGATGGCGTGGAGGAAGATCTCCTCGATAGAGGTGACCTTGCCCTCCTTCACCAAGCGGCCGAGCTTGGTGACAGGGGTCCAGACCTCCTCACGGGGGCCAGCCTTGCCACGGCCTCCACGGTCTCCACGGCCGCGATCGCCACGGCCACGG
>JACKZZ010003927.1_pt1 | contig 15481 bp, 7 predicted proteins | sample 8027871 | NCBI WGS metagenome assembly JACKZZ01 (sample SAMN15724774, study PRJNA655200) | protist metagenome | isolation source: fluorescence activated cell sorting (FACS) single amplified genomes of... | place: USA: West Boothbay Harbor, Gulf of Maine | collected 2000-07-19
AAGAGCATCACGTGAGAGAGAGGGAGAGGGAGAAACATTTCGCCATAATGCGTGGCGGCGGTGCTTCGTTTACCAACGCGAATGTTGCCTTTGGCAACTACAGGGACACCTCTCTGGTAGGTGCTACTCGCGCCAAGACCTTAGAGCGGAGCAGAATTGAGAGAGAGAGACGCAAAGCGGAGATAGCGCGCGCAAAGCTAGCGTTGCAAGAGGAGGAGGAGAGAAACGCGCGGGAGCTGAGCCTAAAAGTGAAGCTGAGACAGATGAGCCGCAAGCAGAGGCACTTGGAGATGCAGACGCGGACAGAAGCCGCTTGCATCATTCAGGTGCAGTGGCGACAGTACGCCGCAGTGAAAAGTGAGGCGTTTGGTATGCTCCTATGGGAGAGTGCGGTGGTCATTCAGAGAGTGTACCGCGGGCACGCAGGACGAGTAAGATGGATGTTTGAGAAGATTATTGGAGAGACGAGATGCGCGTTGCACCTGCAGAGACTGGCAAGGGGCAAGATGGCTAGGAACCGGGTTGATAAACTTACTAAGGCGAGGACGGAAGCTGCGGTGCAGTGTCAGCGCAGTTGGCGGGGCTTTCTTGGGCGAGAGTTTGCCCGGATACAGCGCAGACATGTGGCAGCTACCAGGATTCAGTGTGTTTTTAGAGAGCATGCGGCTATTGAGCGCGTATCAATCAAACGGTTAGCGAAAGTATTGCGTGAGAGAGAAGCATCCGAGAGATCGCGGATGGCAATCGAGGACTTTAATAGTAGATGTATTGAAAATGAAGAGAAAGAGAGAGCCTTAATGGGCGTAGAAGACATTGTTTCGAGACAAGCTAGAGATCTGCGGAAAGCGAAACAGGCCGAGATCAATGGAATCCCGCTGCTGCCGTGGCGCCAGCGGACGGATAGCTTTAGAGACCTTGTGGAACTTCAAAAACGAGAAAGGCGGCAGAAACAAGCTGCAGAAAAACGCACAGCCCTTGAACGTGAAAAGCGTGCGGCAAAAGAAAGAGCAGATATGCTGGCCAAGGTCGAAGCTGAGCGACAGATGGCACTGCGAAAAGCTACGCAGGCCGCTAAAAAGCAGCAGATGCGAGAGTCCTTGGCTGCAGTAGAAAAGAGCAAAACAGCTGATGTGAACACAAGTCCTGAGACACCGCTTAGCAGTAGCAACAGTATAAGAAGCAACAGTAGCAATTCTTTATGCTCGAGTGCTCGTTCTGAAAAGAATGCAGATGCTGTAGCAGCACCAGTACCGGATCCAGAGGCCGAAAAGCGGCGACGGCGAATGCTGCGGGAAAACAAACAACGTATCAAGGCACTCAAAGCCGCAGAGGAACAAGCAGCTTTGAAAGAGCGTGTAGAGCGAGAATCGCGCACGAAACATCTCGAGCAGATGGAGATGGAACGGCTGGAAAAAGTTCGGCGAGGAGCAGTAAAGCGGGCTCGACTAGCCAAAGAGCAAGAGCAGCGCGACCGCGAAGAAGCAGAGCGCAGAGAACAAGAACAGCGGATACTGCTACTCGAGCGGCAGGAGCGTGAAGCGAAAGAGCGGGCACTCTTTCGCGAACGTATTGTCCGCGACAAAAAACGCAAGGCTCTAAAATTAGCCGAGGAGCGGGAAGAAGAAGCAAGGAAAATTGAGGAACGCAAACAAGAACTTCGTGCCAAGGCTGAAAAAGCAGCAGAAAAGACGCGGCTGAAACGACTGCAAATCACGGTTTTAAGTCCTCAAAAGCCAGGAAAATTGAAATCAGCAGCGTCTAGATCTAGCGCTGGTAATAAAAAACATTCATCTCTCAGCAAACGTCGCACGGCACCATTGCGCGAAGTTCAAGAGCTTCCACCTATGCTATCGCCTCTAAAGCGAGCGGCGCTAAGAAAGGGGATGAAGAAACGCAAGAGCAAGAAGAGCAAAAAACAGCAGTCGTTTTCGGATATATTATCGCGTACGGAGGGCCTTCTGCTTCCAAAGCTACAAGAGATGAATCTTGCAACAAAGTCGAGCGACGAGGATCTGGATATAGAAAGTATGCTCAGCGGATCAGGAGATGATCCACTGTCCCGAGCTCTTCGATGGAAACGTGAGCAGCTGGCACAAGAGCAACAGAGGCAGGAAGATGCAGAGGATGATCCTTTGGCGAGAGCTCTGGAGTGGAAGAGGTCTCAACAAGCCGCCGCAGATGCTGCCGAAAAGATTTTTCAAGATTCAGAGCAACGAGGGGAAGCAAGCAAAGTCCAGACACAAACTGTTCTTGACAACCAAGATAATTTGGTGCTCCCAATGGTACCAAGTAGTACCAAAATGGAAATGGACGACGGCGAGCTAGGTCACGAAGAAAAAGTTGCGCAAGATGGGCCAATGCAAGATACCAGTCGTTCAAATAGCAGCAATAACAACAACAATAACAACAACAATATCACTGCAATCCGCCATGGGTACGACAATCAGTCGTCTTGTGACGGACCTGCTCAAGAGAATGACGGGCCCGAGAGTGACGAAGAAGAATACGGCGACGACGATGATTTTGAGGAGGCCGAGCAACAGTTTGCTGCTAAGACTGAAAAGTCAGAAAGGAGCGAAGAATCATTTCAAGCACATGGCGCAAACACCAACAAGACCTATCGGCCTCCCTGCTTGTCCCCTCCTCCCTCTAGGGAACAAAAGTTTGAAGCTGATTGTGCAGCGAGGACCATTCAGTTAGCATTCTTGCGAGCTTCTCTATCACGCTAAAACTTGATTCTTTTTTCATTTTGCATTAGTATTAAATAGAAAGCCTTTTCCGAATAAATTATTCATCGCAGGCCATGTTCACGGTTGCGGTCACGGTCACGTGCGGTCACGGTCGGCTGTTACCAAGTCTGCCAAAACGTTGCTTGTAATCGGATTCGAGCCAACAAGATTTTCAAGTCTTGCAAAATGGTCATGCGCGCTTTGACGGACAGCCTCATTGCCATTTTGCATGGCGATTTGGTAGTGTTTTATTGCCATAAAGAGGTCCTTTGTGCAGCCTGAACCACGCTCGTAAGCTGAAGCAAGCATTAGATGCCCACGGGAGTCGTCTAGAGCAGCAGCTTTGCGCCACATTTCAGTCGCGCGAAAGGGGCATTTCAAGTTTGGCAGGTTTACCGGGTCGGCATGCTTACCGCCGCCATCGCTGTATACATGTCCTAGATTAAGTATGGCGTCGACTTGGTTATTTTTGGCTGCTTGCTCCCACCACTTGAGGGAATTGACAAGATCACTCATACCTCTGAAATGTTCAACGCCATAACTAGAGCTTGGGAATGGGAACTGGCCAATGAAAATCATACCCAGATTGACTGCAGCAGAAGCGTTCCCGCCCATTGCTGCGTGCTCGTACAACCGCTGAGTCACTCTGCAACTTGGTGGAATAATTTTACAGGGTTGAGAATACTGGTCATGTGGAAACACGAGCGCAGTGCCCAAACAGAACATGCTTGCAGGGAGGACATCCGCACAGTTTAAAAGCCAAAAAATACACAGCGCGTATCGGTTTCTGCTTTGGATGTGCAGAATTGTTTGCAGCAATGAATCACTGAAGCTTGTACGTCTTGAGTCTGAGCTTGTGCCACTGCCATGGTCTCCAAGTACATTTTCTTTCAATTCCAGCGAGTCGAGAGCATTGGATTCACCGTTCATGAAGAGGGTTTGGTCACCATCAGAGTCCGTTGAGCGGCCGCCCTCCGACTCCGAGTCGGAGCCCGCCAGTGGGCCGTGTTTCATATGATCATGATCGGGATAAAGCAGCAAAATGGCGAGATTCAGTGCAGCAAGTGGGTGGTCAAGCAAAGCAGCATAATGCAGAGTCTTGAGCAGAAAACCTCTGTGCTTGCACATCGAAGGGTCATGGCCGCCACCTTGTTTGCATTTGCATGATTTCACTGATAATTGGTGATTCAAATTCCAGGTACCCGAGGCGCGGTTGAAATCTAGAAAGTCAGAAATGCATTCGTGGGCATGCACAAGACGAAGCCATCGTTTAGCAAGTCTAAGAGCTTGGTTGACACTGGCACGACTTTCAGCTTGAGCAATGATGAAATCTCGGGACGCAAGAGCATACGGGAGAATCGGCTTGAGATATGGCATTATAAATGAGGCGTCTTCGGGTAAAAAGACTTTGTCTAGACTGCTTGGGAAATGCAAGCTAGCCAGGATGGCACGGTCATCGTTCAATGGCGGACGAGTTGGATGATTAATGAAATCAAAATTTCTGCCGCTGTCACGGTCCTGCCAGTGCTCATCCGAGTCGTCATCTGTTCCGTCATCTGTTCGATCATCTTCATTTTTCATACTGCGGCTGCTAGAGCCTGCCAGTGGAGCACTGGCAGAGCGCCGCCGTTCACTGATACATGTCCTCGGGGAAGTCCTATTAGGAGCTGGCTCCGTAGTAGTAAAATCAGCGCGGCCTCTTGCTAAAAGCGCATTTCGGATCGATGAAATATCAGAAGTCTCTCCTCCCCCACAATCAAGCTGCCACATACTGATCCGATTTTCGCAAACGAAGGACACCATTGAAGCAAACCACTCGATTCCTCCGTCATCTGCGTCAGTGCTGACTCGTTCGTGGCCAAACAACTTGAATTCAACACCACTGGCACGATTCGGTCGTCGCCCGGGCCGGACATTGCGCCTTCCGCGGTGCACCTCCATTAAGCGCACAAGATCCTTTGCAGATAGCCACTTGCAGATTTGAACGAGTACAGTCTCCGGCATCAAGGTGAATAGGTCACCCCCATGGCCGCACCCGTGATCGCTTGCCAGTCTCGTGTCACTGTCCCTGGCTGGCGAGCATTGGCAAGCGCGCTTGTCGCCAGCGTCCCGCGTACCCTCCACGATGCCCACTGGCATGACCGCAATCAACACCGCGTGCTCACGAACTTATAACCTTGGAACAAACCCTGGAACAACAAGCCTTGGAACAAACCTTAGAGCAAACCTTCCAGAAACCTCAAGTGGAAAGAAAGGTTGAAATCTTCAACTCCAGCCTGCCACCGGGCGGAATCGAAAACTTGAAATCGGCGATCTCAGCTCGAGATCCTTTTGTCGAAGGATGATCACAGGGTCGGCAAGCTCCGCCAACTGGTGCGTGCGGTCACCTCTCGATCGATCTCCACTTTTTCAAGATTCCTTTATCTCTCTCTTCGAGTCTCTCTCTTGATGAGCAGCAGAACCTATCGCCGGTCATGCGGCTAGTACTCCTCGGGGTCCTCTCTCTCTAGAACTCTTTACGTGGTCGGGAGGGAAGTTGAAAGGAGAGGAGAGAGAAGACTCGGAGAGAGGAGAGAGAGAAGAGCGCGTCTTGGGCGTGTTGTTGAGAGAGCGCTTTAAAGGCAGTGTTGTTGAGAGAGCGCTTTAAAGGCAGTGTTGTTGAGAGAGCGCGTTTAAAGGCAGTGTTGTTGAGAGAGCTTTATTATATATTAATGATCCCAAAAGAAATATCCAAAGATGGTTAATGTTGATTCCGTATAAAATAACTAACCAAAAACATGAAAAAAAAAATTGGACAAAAATAACTAACCAAATCTAACTAACCAAGTAATGTCAAACCCGAAATAGATCATGAGTACTATTCAATATAATTTGCTCAAGAAAGCATTGGTAAAACAATTACTATTAATGTCCATTAAAACAAACTTACCAGACACGAACATCAATCAAAACACGTCTAGTATCATAGAGGAGCTAAAAAGAGAATTTCCTTTGGTTGTTAAAGAAGAACCGTATGATTTTGATGGATATATTCACAACGCCATGCAATATTTTGGGACCGACGATAAATTTAAAATAGCGTATGATTTGATAGAAAGAATTGACATTACACAATTCGCGCAATGTCTAAAAAACACTCATATAACGGATACAAATATATACGACGTCAGAGATAATTATTTTATCTTAGAAAATATGATTGATATCTTTCATGAGTTGATCTCTGATTTTACTGATAGTTTTCGTGCTAGACGACATTATTCTGGAATAAACATGACAGTTGGCGGTGTTCTTAGTTATGAACATTTCATTAAATGTCATGTAATGATAACCGTCGATATATGGCTTCGATATGAAAAACTCATTCATCTATCTCAGTAAATTTACAGTCAATACACCTTATAAAAATAGTAATAGGTTCGTCACTAGACCTAGTTTGCTGTTCCCAAACTTTTACATTATTAGATAAACATTTTTTCTCTCTTGATGTCTGTCAATGATGTCTGTCAATGATGTCTCTCGATGATGTCTATCTGTTTTGATTGAATGACTGATTCGCGGATTTGTTTGAGTTTGGCCGGACATTCGCGATGAGTGTGCAAATGATCAAGGACTGCCATCTGAAGTTTACCTGGATTTTTTTTCCAACTTCAAATTAACAATACAAATTTACTTCTCAGCCTGAGCCTGCATAAAGTAGGATGCATCTTGATGCTCTCTCTCTTGATGCACTTTTCCTCACTGCCAGCGCTATGATGTAGTACCAATTCAAGTATGTTTTACATTAATTAATTAATTAAATAAAGGGACTGTGCACGGCTGGACAACAACAAGACTAGTACTAAACAAGGAGGTGATTGAGCCACTTTTGGCCCTTCTTCGCGCCCTTGTTGTTAAGGTTTGAGCGCCAAGCTTTGTCGTTTGCCATAAACTTTAGGACCTCCTCCTGCCGCTTCCTTGCCGCTTCTGCTTCTTGCTCCCGGTACTGCTGCAGCTGAAGTGCTCTATTCGCTTCCATTTGACGCTTTTGTGCGACGATCTTCGCTCGGCGCTCTTTTGCTTCCTTTTCTCTCTGTTCCACTTGCGCGCGCATGTGTTCTTGCTTTGCGAGAACCCTGCGGCGATACTCTCCTTCTTCAAGTAGCGCTTTGCGGCGGTTCTCTTCGCGATACTTTTCGGAGTTGTTCTGCAGCCATTCTGCGCGTTCTTTGGCGATCTCTGCCTTTGCGAGGCGTTCCTCGAGGGCGTGGCGTTCTTGGGCTGCTTTGCGAACTCGCTCTGCTTGTTGCTCTGCAATCGCAATGCGTTCTCTCAGCTCTGCGACAGCGGCTTCGTTTTCGCGTGCCTTGCGAGTATCAATTTCGAGCTGGCGAAGACGTTCCTGCAGTTTTTCTTCCTCCAATTTTGCCTTGGCTTCTCGTTCCACCCTCGCGGCCATCGAGCGGCGCTTCCGCTCTTGCTCTTGGCGCACTAACTCTTGTTCTTGACGTAACCGCTCTTGCTCTTCTTCTTCTTTCTGTTCTTCTTGCTGCGCGAGGAGTTGGCGGAGATGCTCTTGCTCTTTTTCGCGCAACTTGCGAAGTGCGATACGTTCGGCATATGTTGCAAGCCATGACCGAAATGTCCTCTGAATGACAATGGCATACCGCTCGAGTGCACCTGCACGCTGCATCTCTAGCGCGCTGTAGGCTTGAGGTTTGAGAAATACCTTGGTTTTGCCAATTTGGCAATCATTAGGGGCCTGCAGATTGGCGGCTTGAAAAATTTCCGACGCTTGGCGCGTGGCGCTCATAGAGGTCAATGCGGCGCTCGACCTCGACCGCAGTAAAATTTGGTATCGTGCTGCAAAGTCAGCGATGACTAGACGACTGCTAAAGCCAGCGCGTTTGACTTTGATAGCCTCAAGCACGCCGCTGTATGCAAGCTGGTCCTCGACACGCTTGCGATGGAAGTGGCCTGGCGCGTTGGAATCGTTAGACTTGATACAGCGAATGTAATGCGGCTCGCTGGAACGCACACCGGCAATGAGCTCCCGGAGTTGGAAGCGAAAGCTACTGCCCACGGTGGTGCTCTGCAGACGACTTGCGCCCTTGGTGGGCGGAGACGCCTCCCCTGATGTCTGGAAAAGTTGCTTGAAGATCGGTTCTTTGCTGGAGAACAGCAAGTCTTTGGCCTCTTGTCGAAGTTCATTCTTGTTTGCGGTGAGAAAGCCCTCCACGTTGTATTCGACGTCTCCAGCAAAATGAGCGACGGCAAACTGCTTTCGGCCCTGCTGGGCCGATGTGGCTTGGAAGAAAGGGCTCGTATCCAGTTTGAGCATTTTCAGCAGGAGATTGCTATCGCTACCTTTAGGGAAGAGGCACTCCTCATTGACAAGGCTGATGATGCCTCTCTCCACGAGCTCGATGCAGGGCATGTTGTCGGGGAAATCAATGACTGTCCAGTCGATGCCTTCTGCGGTGTACTCTTGCTGTTCGAGTGTGAACACGTACTCATTGAACTGGTTTTGAAGGTATTCGTTGGTGTAATTAATCAAGAGCTGCTCGAAGCCATTCGAGTTGAGCACCTCAAAGCCAAAGATGTCTAGGCAACCGATGCAATAGTCTGGGCTGAGATTTTTCCGCGGGGCCCCGTGCTGCAAACTGGTGTTGATACGGGCGACAATCCAAGCAAACATTCGCTCGTAAAGCCTCTGCGCGAGGCCATCACGAGCTGCTTCGGCTTCGTCCACACGGTTGGCCTTGTGATAGACCTCGGCTTTCTTAGCACTAAGGCGCTGAAAGCTTGTGCGCACAGCATTTTTGATTTTCCCTCCTAGGCCAACAGTGAGCACGCGCGTCGTGAGGGCTTTCTCGAGCTGGTTAGCGTCCACGTCCAGCAGGTCTGCGCAAGCTTGGAGTGCGTCGCGGCAGCGGGGATCTATGCTCGTGGAGTCATCGATGGGGTTTACGATAAATTGGATATTTCCCAGGTTGAGCACCGCTGAAACGAGCCGGAAACACGCATTTCGCTCTTGGTCCTGGAACCCCACGGCGTCGAATGCTTTGAGGGTGTTTTGAAACTGAGAGGAATCGGTCACACCGTCATCCCGCCAAAAGCACTCTGACATTGCGGTGTAGCGGCTATTTTCGATATCAGGCCATAAAAGGCTCTGCAACATATCCCGTGGGGCGGTGGCTAGCTCGTAAAATATATGATAGTTACGTTCCCCCCTGCGTTGGTGGACGACGCGGCTTTTCTCTAGCAAGTAAGTTTGAACAGATGCCGACGCGAGACTATGGACAGAGCGGTCAAAGTGAAGCCGGATCATCTTGCCAAAGCGCGATGAATTGTCGTTCCGGAGAGTTTTTGCATTTCCGAACGCCTCCATAAGAGGGTTGGCTTCAATTACTGCCTGTTTGATGCTTTGGGACCCCGTGGCACTAATTGCGCTGGCTCTTGCATTGCCGTTGGCTGCGGCGGTCAGGTAGTTGAGGACGATTTTCGTGGACACAGTCTTGCCAGCACCTGATTCGCCGGATATGAGGATACTTTGGTTTCGTCCATTTTGAGATACCATATTAGCAAAGGCCCTGCTCGCGATCGCCCACGGATGTGGGGCAAGTTCGCTGATACAGTCTGGACTGGTGAGATATTTCTCGAGCGAGTTTTTAGAGTAGAGCCCTGCGAGCTCTTTGAACGGGTTGACAGCCAGAAGAATTGTCCCGGAATAAGTATACATCTTGTCCTGGATAAAACGTTCGTGGATAGCAGAAAGCAGCTCGGCGCGGTTCAAGTCAGGGAGTACCGTCAAGTCATTGACGTTTCTTTGGGCAGTGGAGCTTCTGAATTCGAGCTCTTCTACGTTGCATTGGATCATTTCCCCGTCCTGCAGCTTCACCACTGCAATAGACCCTCCAGCTTGGAGTCTTTGCACCACTCCTTCGCACCATGACACTTGGGCATCGACAGCACTCTTTGCCCAAACGGAGCTCCCAGAGCTAAGCATCGTATTTTCTCTTGTTAAATTCTCCCACAGAGGGTCACTAGTGATACTATCGCGACAAGTGTCTCGTTGTGTCCGACTCAATGCAGCGCTTCTCTTTTGTGATTGCTTGGGTCCGTTCTCTCTCTCGTTTGACTCACCAGTGGCCTCTCTCGATGCGTCCGACTCTCGAGATGCAGCTCTGCTGATGACTGATAACAGATTACTGGTGACAGATAACTGGTCACTGATTCGAAAGGTAACTAACTAACTAATTAAGTAACTAACAACTTGGCAAAGACACCGGCCAACAATCAACTTCGATTCCCGATGCGTCCGACTCTCGAGATGCAGCTCTGCTGCAGACTGATGACTGATGACAGATGACAGATGACGGATTACTGGTGACAGATATCTGGTTACTGATTCGAGAGGAAACTAACAAAACAACTTGGCGATGGATCTAGTCTTCCCAATTCAATCTACTCAATCTACTGGAAGCGACTTTCTTTTTGACCCATGGCATTTTTGCACACACTGACACAAAACCCAAACTAAAAACTCAAAAAGCAAATGGAAATGGGTCGATTGTTAAAGGGAGTTTTAAAGGGAGTTTTGGGTTTTTTCCCTTTAATACCCTTTAATTTATATTAAGGGCTGGCAGTTGTCTGCCTCACCTTTTGAGGACCTTGGTCTTCCCATCATAACAAGGCTCAAGCTGCATGTTGATGTAGCTTATCAATCTTGAAGCAAGTCGCTCACGTGAAGTCCTAACTGTGAGCGCTGGACGTGCAATAGGTTTCACTGGGCGTGCGTGACCAGTGGAGAGCCGGCAGGTTGAGAACTGAAGAAAGGGTTGTCGCGCGCTCGCTTTGCTACGAGTCTTAGGGCGTAAAAGTTCCCCAACATGTACGCGTGCCTTTCAAGAGGCCGCTCGAGTCAGTGTCAAGGTGCGAAAGAAACCGCTCTACGAATAAGAAAGATGAGGCGTGTGCCTGAGGCCCTCATGAGCCCCTGGGGCCCTAGGAGGCCTCTAAGGGTGCAGACCTGGGTGTAGACCTAGGTCCGCACTTTGCGAGCTGCTCCTAGGCTGTGGTAGCCGCGGTAGTCGCAACTAGTCGCCATCAACCAAGTTCAAGTAGGAAAGCAGCAGCAGCAGCACCGTCTCTCTGACAAGCTTGACCAGTGTCCAGTTCCAAAAGAGTGAATGATGAAGAATTCATAATTAAACACTGCTAGCGTCAGGCTGGGTTCGGGTGGATCTTGGACTTGTTTCCCTTGGACGACTGGGGGGGCTGAGGCTGAGACTGCCGACGCGGAGGCTGAAAACTGTTTGGCCGAGCCGCCTCAATGATTGAAGCAAACGTTGTCCTGAATCTTTTAAAGTTGCCATCCAGCTTACTCTTGTAAACCCTTTTAACGCCTCGCTGCATCGTTTCGCCAAAGTGAGAGTCTAATTGCTGAATATCTGTGAATTTGAGCTCCTTCAGAGGACAGCGAATGGCAAACAAAGCTCGAGGATTGGTACAGCACATATATGAGTAAAAGAACAAGATTGGCAGCATGTTGAGGCACGGTGTGAGGATAAACATTTGAGTTGTTGTGATTTCGGTGACCAATCCGACCAGACTTATACGGCCTGCTTCTAGTGGGAAAAGCGATTCTGTGTACAGAGAAATGAGCAGGACAATAATCAAAGTCAGCGAACCCACGATCCAAACGAAACGGTACGCTTGTACAAAGCGACACCCTCGAAGATGCTGTGCATCCGATAAAATAGCGCACAAAATCGTTGGCAGGGTGAACAAAAGCACCATACAGCGGAAATCGCGGAGTGCGTAAAGGAGGCCAGCATGCAGAATCAATGCAGCCACCACCATATAAACTGGCCCAAAAGACCTTGCAAGCAAGCTCAGTTTGCATGTGTTGAGCCTGAGAAGACTAATTGTTGGAGCGACGCCAGCCAGACCAGCAAAAGTGGAAACCAAAGTAGAATACTGGTTCGTACCGCCTCCCAAAACATAGCAAGAGAGGGTAGCACCTACTATGCTTGCTACAATGCAAGCGACGTCAATCCGTGGGTCTGCCACTAGCATGGTGAGAGACCTTAATTGCCACCGCCTTGAAACGATATCGTGTGGGTCGAGCCGGATTGGATAATAGACTGTAGTCAAGACTCGAATTTTAGAGCCAGGATTGCATCGTGCAGTGTGCTCTTGAAGATCTGCACGAGTAGCCGCATAGTGCTCATGTAGAAAATTTTCTGCTTGCCGCTTGCTCGAAAAGGAATATTCTACCAAAGGGCTTGTCATTGAAACAGATCTTTCCGGAAAGTAGTGCTGCTTGTAAAGAAACTTGCAAGTCCAACAAAGTAAGACTTGCATCGGTCCTAGGTACAGGCGATGCATAAGAGATTCAGTACCTAAGTTGTTGATGTATATGCTAGGGTTGTTGAATGGGATGGATTCTTTGAAAAGCAACAAATAGGTTGAAAGAAACAGCATACAAATCAACCCCCAGCTAGCGCCAAAGATAGCAGCCGTACCTCGTCGAATGTTAATCGGTGCCGCGTCAAGGAGCGGAATGTATGATAGCGACCCGATGTGAATAAACATGTCGCTAAAATAGAATGGGTGTCGTCCAACAGAGGTAGCATTGCAATAATATGCCACCAACGCGCTGAGAATAACCATCACACACATCAGCATAGAATCAAATGTGTGAACAAGTAGTATTTTCGTGCTCCACACATTGAAAAAGGAAAAGCAAAGAAACAAGTATATAGCAGAGGCTCCACATAGAAGATTAATTCCAAGAGGTGGCTCTTCGATTGCTGCAGTGAAGCGAAACATGCCGACTATTGTGCTCGCAAACCACACCACTACGAGAATCGGCGTAAATTTGGAAAGCACTCGCCAAACGATGCTGCTCAACCTTTTTCCAAGCACTTTGGCCGCAAATGTATTGTACGGGTCGACTAATTTACTCTTGAACAAGGGGAGTAGCAGAATAATTTTTCCTTGTTGGTCGACCAAGTCGACTTGGTTTGTTTGGTCACAAACTTCCTCATCTCCTCGAGGTTCATTCAACTCCAGCCGGTGCTCGACATCACACAAGTCCTCGCCCTTCGCTTGTTCTTCTCCCTCGTTCAAATCATCCGCGCCATCTTTTGCACTCCTCACCTCAGGTGGCTCCCCTTCCATCACCGTGTGAAAAGAGAAAAGGAATGTTGGCCTCGTAACACCACGCGCGAGGACTTCCTTCTATTCCTCCTCGTCGGTCGCTCTCATTCACAAATGCTGCTCAAAACTTAAAATCCTTGCGCTCCCCCTTGTTTCTCTCCCTTTCTCTTGATGCTCTCTTTCTGCTGGCTGCGGCTGAAGGTGCTGAAGGCGATGAGAGTTTTCGAGAGAAGAGCGAGTGACCAAATGGAAAAACCAAATTGCAATGTTACAATGCTCTCTCTCTCTCTCCCTCCCTTTCTCTCTCTCCCTCTTGATGCTCTCTCTCTCTCTCTCCATTTTTTCGCGGGAAAAAATCCCGCTCAAGGAGATCTCTGTGTGTGTAAGTGATATACGGGGTTTTAAGGTTTTTCACCGAGTGAGATATATGACCGATTTTATCGAAAATTATGAAAAGTTACACCCCTAGTTAGGTTAGGTTAGGTTAGGTTCTTCCCTGATGGGTGAAGTCATGCATAAATGATGCTATGGACCATCATGGATGGTGATGGCGAGGCATCGACCTTGCAGTAGTAGATAGCACGAGTGGGAACTTGCCTTTGTTGACCAGTATGATACCTGAAGGCTGAAAGCAAGCTGGGCTGCCAGGCACGGCGTATGCGGCAGGCACGCTCCAGGCTGACTCAGCGACAAGTTTGCCGGTTTTCAACTTAGCAGGCACTGAGAAAACAAGATGGCTGACAGATGGCTGCTTGTTGATGGCTGCTTGTTGATGGCTGACGAAACGCTGTAACCTGCGCGCTCTCGAGTCGCCTTAATTAAAATGCTCATCAACGTAGATGTGCAGCTTGCTGATCAGTGATGCACGCATGCTGCTCTCTCTCTCTCGCTGCCGTCTCTCTCTCGCTTTTTCCCCTTTAGAGTTTTTCCCTTTTTTAAATGGTAAAATCAAGGACGGTAAGGGAAGGGTCTTTTCTTTTTCCAGCACGTTTTTCTGGAAGAACTTTTTCAGAATGCCTGCTTTAGAGTTTTTACCTTTTTTAAATGGTAAAATCAAGTGAAGGAAAGGGAAAAATAGGTTGTTTTTCTAAGATGATTGAATATTTTTCAGAATGCCTGGTGGGTTCACACGGTGACAGTACGATTGAAAGAGCGAGTGAGTGTTGGCGGTCGCAGTTGTATTATCGCAGTATGGTTGCACCATATTCATGGGCGCTAAGGGCCGCAGTGGTTTTGGCCTTTGCAGCCGCGGCTTGCCAGGGAATGTACCTGCCTGGTCTTCGCAAAGGTAAGTGGATGAAGGCATCAGTTACTACATGCATCAAGCATGCACTGCATGACGTGGTTTTTTGTAGTTTTAACGACGATTTGTTCAGATCAGCGGCAGTGATCAGGAGTACTACTTGATCTATTGGCAGTGCAACAGCAGTGCAGCAGTGCCATCTCTCTTTTGATTTTTGGCATTTTTTGACTCAGCTAACGAAAGATGTTTCAATTGATTTGAATAGTAGAGTTTGAAACGGGCGCCAAGGTTGAGTTGCACGTGAAGAAAATCACCTCTGCCAAGACCCAGAAGCGTGTTTTGCACTATTATTCGCTTCCAGTATGTGAGCCGGAAAACCGCCACACTCGGATCGAAAAGAGCCTGTATGACCTCCGAATGGACGTGGCAGAGTATTGCAAGGTTCTGTGCACCAAAGCGTATTCGGCTCACGAAGTCAATATGTTCCAAGAAATAATCAAGGACGAGTACAGTGTCAACTGGGTACTGGACATGCTACCACAATTAGTCCAGTTCCATGATGAAACTGGGCCCGGGAAAGCCATGGGGGCCGCGTACAAGAAGAGCTTCCCTCTCGGGTACGGCCTTCAAGCTAGTCACGGTAGTAGTATGAAAATGAAAGGCGACGATTCGGGCGACGACTCGGATTCAGCCAACACTGATAGTAGTACAATGTATTACCTTTATAATCACTTCAAGTTCAAGATCCACGTGCACAAAAACCCTTCGTTGTTCGAAGGATCCCGCGTGGTGGGCTTTATTGTCGAGCCGTACTCGATCAAGCACACCTCGAGCAACGGCCAGCTCGACTGCACCCCCAAGGGTGACGATGCGTCGCAGAGTATCATGGGCAATCAAGAAATAGTCGCATGGACCTACGACGTTGAGTGGATTGAGAGCGATGTGACGTGGGCGTCGCGGTGGGACAACTTCTTGTCAGTTACAAATGAATTGAAACAACAGTCAACTCTCACTCAGAAAGCAACAAGTGAGAACCAACTCGTGCACGAATCAAATCAACCACTTGACTCAGCTCAGCTTGAACAACAAGACCTTCGAGTCCTCGGCACCTAGCCCGCCCGGCGGGCCGTGTTCAATCATGATTGGGTGCAGCTCGCGTCTTCAAGTTAGTCGATCGAACGCTCCACACCATCCCGGGCCCGGGCCCCCTCGAGTCTTATTCTTAATCGCCATTTAGATGATTTAAAAATAAAAAAAACCTTTCTTCATGTTTGGGCCCGCCCCCATCATCCGAGTCATGATGGATGATCATGACAGTGATGGGCCCGTGTGTTTTGCAGATGCAATTTGGAAAGCCACTCAG
>JACKZZ010005933.1_pt1 | contig 15480 bp, 4 predicted proteins | sample 8027871 | NCBI WGS metagenome assembly JACKZZ01 (sample SAMN15724774, study PRJNA655200) | protist metagenome | isolation source: fluorescence activated cell sorting (FACS) single amplified genomes of... | place: USA: West Boothbay Harbor, Gulf of Maine | collected 2000-07-19
AAAATATCAGAAAAGAAGTGGAAAACATACGTGGAATTCGATTACCACATAGTACTCAGTTCTTCTCAGTAATACATAGATTGGACTTTTTAGAGGCATGGTCTACTACTGTAGAAGATTCAGCTAGAATATCTATGCGTCAAGCGCAGGATTTATCAGCAGATTATCAAGCATTTAATACTAACAGTACTACTGCAGAAAAGGACACTTTTACTGTTGTGGAAAGTTCAGACGATGAAAAGGATGAAAAAGATATAACATTTGATAATAAAGCTACAATCCTTTTGAATCCATTAGTTGAAGAAGTATATAAGAACTACAGTGAGTCTTTCAAACTCATAGAAGATATTGGTGATAAAACAGCACATCAAGTGAACATAGCTGTGGAAGCAGCGGTTACAACGTCGAACTCAAATAAAAATGCAACACAAGGCACTACTTACCCTTTGCTAGCGCATTTGATGAATAAAAATATTATAAAAAATATTCAAAAGATGTTAAAGGAAATTCAAGATTGTAAAGTAGAGAGCGTACATGAGCGTGTATTGGTTTACATCAATCAAGTGCAAACTATCGTACAAAGTGCACATCAAATCGATGGAGAGCAGTGCCGTGGTGTGGTCACCAATGAGCATACAACATTGAATATTAGAGCAGGAATAGAATCATTAAAATCATTTTGTTCACGTAAAGATAATTCAATACCAAGTCAAAGTCCAGCGGCGTATAAACGTTTAGAGAAGATTTGCAAAATTGAATTACAGAGTTTATATAAATCGCTAAGTAACCGCAATCAAGATTCATTAAATACATGGAATAACTTACAGAGAGCTATTGATGCTTGTACAGAGGGTACATGGAACCTATACTGTACTGAAAATAATGCTGCTCAAGATGGAAGAATGAACTCTGTAGCGTCTGTACTGTCTAGTCTTGAAGCGGCAGCTCGCGACTCATTAATAACACAAAATAAGACATTGGACGCAGTACAAAATCTACATGCGGCCGCATGTCAAGTTGAAGAAAATATTGCTGCTGTGTGTTCTTTGCCTATTGATCATAATTGTAGTGAAGACGGAATGGAGAGACTGCAAAAGCTTGTTTTACAAACGAAGTGCTTACCTGTAAGTGATAATAAGGTAAATTCTTTGTTGAGTTTGTCGACACAATGTCGCATTAGCGTCTTTACAACTGGTCTGCAACGTTTTGCTGATGATAAAGAGCACCAGCTTACATATAAAGACATCGAAGCTTTGGCACACTTGATACTCGCATGGTCTCCAAATGATAATGGTGATGATGAATACGAAAGCAGTCCCAGTGGTGCTGCAGCTATTTCATTCCTATCTAATAGAGCCATGTCAATTCTACGACATGCTTCTTTAGAAATTGATAATTTTATTACAAAAATATCAAATGATTGTCCTCTTTCTGATGATTATCTATCATCTGCTAAGAACACTTTTCAACAGTTTAAGACGTCATATTGGTCTGTACGTTGTAGGCATATATTAAAGCATCACGGTGATTTGAGAACAGCACAAATTTTAATAGAAGAAGTGGAAAGTGATAATAATATACCAAAGGAATTGCGTGTAGATTACAGTGCACAAAAGGCATCAACTGACTGGACCCTTTTAAAGGAGTTGTTGAACAGTAAGAGTAGTAGTGACACTGACGAGGCGCTTATAGAGAAGATTCATAAATTGATTGATGTTACTAATTTTGCTATCAATGAAACTAATTGTGATAAGTTAGATCCAAGTGAACAACGTCGTATGCGTATAAAAGGTGCGTTGAAAGCCTGGACTGCTGAAGTTGCTGAAGTTGATGGTGGAATACAAGCACTTAGTAAAAAATGTAGAGAATTATCGAAAGATGTCTCTTCTCGTGCTTTGCAAGATACAGAGCTTTTGACAACGATTAATTGTGGTGTATCTATTTTAAATGGAGTTTCTGTAGGACTAAGTAAAGTGCAGTCTATTTGGGCTAGAATGGAGTCTGGAATCGTGAAGAAACTTCCATTTGATGGCAAGGCTACTCCTCCTGAAAGCAAGGGAGGAGTAGGCTCCATTGGACCAGCTCGTAAGGCTCTAGCAGCTGCAATAGCGCTTTTTAGTAATGATGGAAATGATGACTCTATGGATGTAGACAAGACTTTGCCTAAAAAAGCCATGAATTGCCAATTGCTTAAACTATTGTCAAGTGAAATTGATCACTTAGATGACTCTTTCAGTACATGGCTACTACAGGCGGAAATGTATATGCCACAAAAAGCTACACGTAAAGCAACAAAACATCTATCTCCTCTAGAAGGCGCAAAAGAATTACTTAGCTTACCGATTGCTTCCGCATTTGATTCCCAACCAAGTAATGTCTTGCGTTCATGTGTGGCAAAATGTGAAACTTTCTTGCATTCGTTTAAGATGCTATTATTACCATTCAATGTTGATGATGGTGAAAGTGTTAGCACATCTGCATCTGTCAACAGTAGCAGCAGTTCCGGTAATGGCAGCTCAAATAGTGGCAATAGTAGTAATAGAGCCTATAAAGACAAGAAGTCGCATAAAGGTACTGGCAGAGCTGATCTCTTGTTCGAAGATTTATATGCTCAAAGTGATGACGACTGTGACAATAAGGATGATATAAATGATCGTGCACAGGTGCGTTTGGAAAGGCATATAAAATGTGTAGAAAATGCTGCAGTAGAAGCACTTGAAAAGCATGGTTCAACTATAGATCTTAATATTTCAAAGGAAATGAAAGTATTACAGTGGATTATAAAATTAATGAAATGGGCATTTTTCTGTCCAAAAATCCAAGGCAAAGAACGGGACATCAAGAGAGGCTGTTTAGATTTCGAAACAGAGGAAACAAGACGTCAAGAAGCTATTGAATTACTTGAAGACATCGATAGTGAGTATTTCAAAGCACTATATGATTGCGGTATTATTGTTGATGATGCCGATTTAAGCAAGTTAAGTGCTGGTATGTCCTCCTCAAAAACAAGTAATAACGAAGACCACACAACATCAAAATATCATTCTCGCTTCTACAAGCGCAAGATGAACATACCTAATTTTGTTGAATCATGTCATCCAGTTATTAGTCAATCAATTTCTTCCCTTGTTTACATTGATAGTATACTTGCCGATACTACTGAATTTACAAACAATATTTTTAATCAATTAAAAGGTATACGGAAAACTTATATTGAAATAAAAAATGAAAAATCTCATTCGTCAAGCGAAACCGATACGAAAACAATATCCCAACTAGAAAATACACTAATTAATTTGAGAGAAAAGGTTAAACTTCATAATAGAACACATACAGTAAGATGCCCTGCTTGGATTGAAGCAGAATTGAGAAAACCTCTAACATCAGCTGCAGATACTTCATCAAAAAAATCTAAAAAAGCACTTTTATCAAAAGGAAAAATAAAAGCACCTGATAAAACTGCTATAATATATAAAGAAGACGATGGTGTTAGTAGTGAAGATGAAGGTGCTAAGGAAGATAATTCATCTTCCGATGATAGTGACAGCAGCAGTAGCAGTAGCAGTAGCAGCAGCAGTAGTGACGACGAGCAAGATCCACATGATGCAACTTTTTTCACAACAAATGATATCTCTATGAATTCTTCTATATTAAGTAAATCATACAGTTTGCATGATAAAAGCCATTCAAGTGATTCAAAATCAAAAAAGAAGTTGCATGCAGCTGCTTTGAAACCTAATAAAACTGGATCATTGTCACACAAGCAACAACTTGCTCACGATAAACTTGATGATTATGCTCGAGGTAACAGCGAATCATACAGTGGAAGTGCGAAAGGGATAAAAGTTACTTCGTCTAAAGATAGTGTAGATACTGCGAGAAAAGCTGCTAGAAATGATAAGAAAAGAAAAGCAGCAGAAGCAGAATTAGCTTCTTTACCCCGTATTGTAAGGCGCAATGGTCGGGCTTGTTGTAATCCAGAGTGTTCAGCTACAAGAGCTACTGCACATCAGCAGCAACCAGACGAGCCTGTTATTGATGTAGTTGGTAATGGATATGTGTCAATCTGGGTGAACGAGAGTGACGGTTCTTTAGCTGAAACACCATCTCATACTCAGGAATTTGAGTACTATTGTTGTGCAGCATGTTCAGATGCTTGTGTTGAGGACACATTTACTGCACTATTACAGTATAGAAGACAATTATGTGCTGATACTAATTCTGGTAGTGCATTTGTTCGTACTGTTTTGGAGACAGCTGCCGCCGCACAACAGACACCTCCTACTGAACTTGACACGTCAGATCCGGATCCTGAACTCACAAATATACTGAAGACTCATGACGAACAAATTGCAAAACAAGATACTTTGTGGCAACGCTGTCTTAATGGTGATCGATTAGCGTTTGCTGGGCCACCAGTAGATCCTGCTGTACCACTTACATCTCATGTGAGACATAGTCAACTGACGCCCGTGCCTAATTCTAGTGTGTCAGATAGAGGTGATTCATTAAATACTAAACGCACGGCTGCAGCCAATGCATGTCTTGTTGCATCATTGAGTATACAGCAATGGAGTGCACATAGTTGTCAAGAGACACTGCGTGCTAATGTATTGCATACTATGGGTACTCTTACTCGTAAGCCTTTCGAGTCATCTTTTGTGAGTACTAGTGTCAAGCAACTGCCTTCAACAATTGACAAAGCACTTAGACACAAAGGTAGTACTGGTAGTGAAGAAGCTCAAAATGCTGCATCTGGTGAAATTGCAATGAACGCCGCATTTGACTATATAAAGAAACCAATACGGAGATCGACGAGTGTTGCTACTGATAGTATTAATGGAAGTGATGGAAATCAAACAGATTTTGCAGATGAAGGACTCGTTGCGCCACCTGCAGGTGCTCCTATAGTCGAATCTATGACTGTAACAACCAATCTTAAATCATCAAGTAACGGTCACAGCAGCAAACGTGTGCTCAATACAATTTCAAGCCCATCTCCTGCACTCCACAAGACAGACGACGATACGAGTCCAAATACTGAAAGTAATAATTCTAGACTAGTCCGCCAAAGCAGTTCCAGTGGTAGCGCAAGTGGTAAAAGCACAGATGTTAAAGTCAAATTTTTAGAGCCATATCTTCGTCATATGCCACTAGCTGCTCAAAATGCTTTTGAAATTACATCAGCTGGATCAGCGGAGAGAGATCCAGTACGTCGTGTACGTACTCGCGCTGAAGATATTTTGCGTAATGCATTAATACAAGGATTACAACCGTATGCACCTGCTGGAGAAGTGCTTTTCCATGCTTGCATACTTGCGCGTGAAATTGAAAATGAGTTATTCTCAAGTAAGGGCGGTACGTCTGTAGACTCAACAAGTCCCTATATAACTGCAATTAAAATGTTTAAGAATAATCTTTCAAAGACTCCATCTAGAGTGATTGAGAGACTATTTCATGACTATAATAAAGTTAATCCTTTACATTCAAGTAATCCTGATGTAAAGAAGAAGCTAGAAGATGCTATAGCCAGAGGCGAGAAGGAGGCCCCTATGGACATACCAGCTCTGTGTTCAATAGAAGCTAGAGAATTTATTTCTGAAGCAAGAAAACAAGCTCAATTAGAGCAAAAAAGACAAGCAATGATGGGTGCTCTCACTGAAAGTAGAACACAACAAGTTTCAGATGCGTACATACGTACTAACAGAGGTGGTGATTGGAGAGAAGGTATGACGGGCCGAGATGCGGAGGGGAATGAGCACACTGAAGAAGCAAGAGATACTGTAAGTTCACCGACAAGTAGCCCACATTCAAGCCCATCACTAGGTTCTAAGAGAGGTCGCAATAGTTCTGAGGTTGGAAGTGAATACAACTTCACAGAATATCCTGATGACTATTATCTCGAGCAGGCAGATACCCGTAGAGGTGGAAGTGGTTCTAGCAGTCATGAGTCATTATTACAGAGTACTGAAGCAGCTAAATCACATATACCAGGTACTATAGTCAATTGTGATGCTGGTACTCGACCAAAAAGACAACGTCCAGCGTCGGTCTCGGCATTATATGTCCCAGGCGTTGGCGCTACTCTAAAAGAAGTAATGGATCCAAATACAACACAAGCATCTGACGAAACATCGATGAATATGTCAAGTCCAGGTACATCTCCATCTGCTAGTCCTACAGCATTAAAATTGCGTGAAAATACTTTTGTTAATAGAGGTACTGCAGTTGTCTCCATGGCGGAACGCTTAAAAGCTTCAGCTACCCTTCCTGGAAACACCAATTGGGGTGATTTCGATACGAATAATGCCGTTGCATCACCAACTGATAATAGCGATACAGAAGATACTGATAGACATTCACCATCTTCAAAAATGATGAAACCTGCATGGGCCTCTACTGGTAATAATGATGATGATGATGATGATAATGATGACAGAAGGCATATTTTAGAGTACTATGAAAAGCCTCAGTTCTTACTAAATGATAATGGCGAACCACGTTTACAATTGAAGCTTAGTTCAAGTTTCCCACCTATTGAATGCTATGGTACTACACTTAATCCACAAATACAAGGAATGCTGTCAAATGATGATATCTTGACATGTACAAAGAGAGTCAATCCTGTAGATCTAGATAAGAGTATCATGCATAAAAGAGATAAAGGAAATAAACGCTACACCCCTGTCATATTTACATTTAAACATGCAGATAGTGCATGCATAGATGGTAGTGCACTAGCTGAATTCTGGCATAAAAATGCTGAGCGTGGTACTACAAAGCCTCGTGCTGGAGTATGTGAACTAATAAGTGGCGGTAAAGTATACATCGTTCCACCTCCACACAAGGAGAAAATGGATATTATTATGACAAACCAAATGGTGCGCGAGCGACGTCTATGGGATTTAGTCAAAGAAAAAGCTGCAATGCGTAAAGATAAAATGAATATACTCTTCGGTATAGTGGAATATACAGATGATCAAATTGATCCACAAGAACTAGGCTACGCTGGATATACTGATACCAGCAAGGGTTTGGAAGGTATTATGTCTAAAGCCGCCCTATATGTGTCTGGGTTACTTAGTGATGATCCTGTAGAAGAAATTGAGTCCAAAGGTTCTCGTCACACAAGAAACACACATATTCAACAGCAGCAGCAGCAGGAGCAGGAGGAGGAGGAGGAGGAGCCGTATGAGAGGCAACATCTCGAACAGGAGAACGCATCATACGACGAACCTACGCATGATGTTTATGATGACGTTGACAGTGGAGCTGCAGGCACAGCGGCAGCGCCCACCACAAACCACCAACAGCAAACAACCACAACTCCAGTACCGAACACAGAAGCAATTGCATCATATGTTGATATTGCACAGAAATTAGGTATAATGTTTAGAAGAGATCTTGAAAAAGACGCTAAACGTAAAGATCATAAGAAAAAAAATCCTACATTGATGGGAAAATTGAATGCATTAGCTGCAACAGAACAGGCAAAGACAATGAGCCCTTACGTGTTTGAGGGACATCCAGACCATGCTGCGTTCATGAAAGAGCTTTTGCGTTATGATGTATCATGAGGTAAGATTTTATATATTGTACAGCACACAAAACAGCCATATTTCACCAACGTTTCCTCATTCTTCTAGTACTTCATACTCTTCATCACAATAAACGAAATAATTTAGAATTACGCCCATTATTCATTTGTTTCTTACTTGCTTGTGTGTGAGAAGAATGTCGATGTTCGCGAAGCAACGTTAACTACTGCAGTCTGAGAGTCGCATCGATTTTTGTTTTGAATCTGATTATCAGGGCTTGTATTACTACTGCTTGTGCCACTGTTACTACTGCTTTTAAATGTGTCACTACTATTGCTACTGCAATCACTGGGACTACCGCTACTTTGCATTATATCTGTTTGAATTATGGTACCACCAAAGGTTGAATTGTACGGCTGTCGTTGTTGCTGTGGTAGTGGCAAGTGTAGCTGATGTAGATAGTCTAGCTGCTGCTGCTCTCGCGCTGATGACTCAAGAGACATGATATGCTGTTGGCGTTGCTGCTGCTGACAAGCCTGAGTGGCTTGGTCAAAATAAGGGCCATGGAGACTTGAGGACTGCGTTTGGTGTGGAGGCTTAGTACTTTCCCTTGTTCTCGTATTAACAACAGGTGGCAACTTAGACCCTGATTGTCTATGTATTTGTGACTTCATACCCGACTGCTGTGCTTTAGACTGGGAGCTAGGAAGTTGGTCTCTGAGTGCACTATAAGCTCTTTCCCATGCACTACATTTGCGTTGTTGCTCGACTAGTTGACACTGAAAATCTTGAAGCTGTCGTTCTCTTTGAGCTACTAGATCTCGGTTTGAAGTAACTAATTCCTGTGTTTCTACTAGTTGCTCTTTCATTGATTGTGAGTATGTATTCCAGCGTTGTTCTCTTTGATAAAGTTGATTTTTCATAGCATCAAGTTCTTCTTCTTTGTGTTGTAATTGTATGATAGCTTGTGTTATAAGAACAGCACTTGTTTCTGCTGCCACAGAATGAACTTCATTGACTTGATTTAAAACTTGACTCCAATCTGATGGTGTGTTTTTTGTAGTACCACTGCTCCCTGATGAAGTACCATTTTCTTTTGGTCCAGAGTCCACAGAGAATGCACATGCTAGAGAGCTTTCTAACAATCCAGAATTAATAACTTCAGAACCTACTACAACTTCACTCACATCACCCATTTGTAACCGAGTAGAACAAACTGGACAGCTGCATCCTTCACCAAATGAGTTCTGAGCACAAACTGAACAAAAGATATGTCTGCACGTCGTTCTATACCCTAAACCAGCCACTGTACCCCAACATTTATTACACTGAATAATCATAAAGACTACAAAGATCTAACATTTAGTGATGAATCAGTGTATCAATAGTGGAAGGGGTTAGAACTTTTCTTCAAATCTTTTGGCACGTACGCACGTACTAATTTCGGAAAGATCCATCGCTCTGAGTTGCAGTAATAGTTGTCCACCAACAGTGAACAAAGATGGCGGCTATGATCACAGCATTAGCGTGGGTACCTCGAGGTGCAGCCAGAGAGCGCCCTGTTCGTTTTGAGCTTAGTGAAGAGGAGTATGATCGCATTAGGCACTTGGCTTCTTTGGAGGAGGCAGGTGAAGTAGATGCAGATGAGGCAAGAAAGGGCATACTAGACAGTGATTCCGATTCTGATGCAGGAGGTAGCAACGCAGAAGAGCAAGAGTTAGGAAATGACGATGATTTACCGGCTGAGTATAACATGGATGACTACGATGCAGAAGATGCACAAGAATTTAGATCTAAACGCGGAGCACATACTGGTGGCGCATTTGGTAAAGATAGCAACGGCGATGATGATGATAATATGGATACAGTTGCTTTAATGGAAACTCATGGTGTTGCATTAGCCATGGATGCAGACTCTGAAGATGAAGATGCTGATGATGATCAGATTAATCCCACAGATTCATTGCTCGTTGTGGCATTAACTGAGGACGAACATTCACATTTAGAAGTACAGCTTTTAAGTGAAGACGGCAGTATATATACACATCACGACATAGCATTACCTGAATTCCCACTATGTTTAGCATGGTTGGATTGTCCACCATATCGGGAAGGCGAGACGGAAGGCGGAGATTTGGGCACTTTATCTTCTAGTGTCGCTGCTGAGCGTGCTGTTATTGAATCAGGAAAGAAAGAAGAAGGACAACGTACTGTTGGCAATTATATAGCTGTTGGATCATTTCAATCTGGTATTGAGATATGGAATCTGGATGTTCTAGACCCTATTGAGCCTGCTGCAGTTTTAGGTGGAACTTTACAAGATGAAGAATTGGAAGCATATCAACGTGCGCAAAGAAAAGCATCATCTCAAAAATCTAAAGGTAAAGGTAAAGGTAAGAAAACAGTACCAAATAAAGCCCCAACATTTGATGATGATGATGAGGAAGAAAAAGTATTTCGAGACGGATCTCATACTGACGCTGTTATGTGCTTGGCATGGAACAGTGAGTTCCGTCAATTACTTGCCAGTGGAAGTGCAGATCATACTGTAAAAGTATGGGATATGACCACAAGATCATGTTCACACACTTTTACTCATCATACAGACAAAGTACAATGTGTATTATGGCATCCAACGGAAGCGCACATACTGGCGTCTGGTGGCTTCGATAAGAGAGTATGCATGGCCGATTGCCGCAGTGGTACCATAGTATCAGAATTTCAATTACCTGCAGATATTGAAAGTATGGTATGGGATTCTATTCATCAATATATCCTTTATTGTGCATGTGAAGATGGTAGTGTCGTAGCCTTTGACGTACGAAGTACTGACGGCGCACCATTGTCCTCATGGCAGGCACACGCGAAGACTTGTACAAGTGTATCATGTTCTCCAGTGCTTGAAGGGTTCTTGGTGACGTCTAGTGTAGATAAGACAGTTCGAGTATGGGATACACGTCCGCTACACGAAGCTGCCGCTTTGGCAAGTACTGCAACTACTGAAGTAAAATCAAAGGGTAAAGGTAAAAAAGGATCCACAAAAGCGACGGAACCAAAATCCAATATTCAACCTAAAATAATTGCACAAAAGAAACTTAACGCTGGTAAATTATTTGCTATGCAATGTTATAAGGATTCACCATTTGTTCTAGCTGCTGGTGGGGACAAAGGCAGTGTCGCTATATGGCTCAGTGACGAGTGGGAACCTATTCGCAGTCATTTCGCAGATCGTATTCGAACTGCTGACGGAGCAAATAATGACGTTTTACGTGCACAAATCGGGAGTAGCGGTACCACAGCAGACATAGATTCCCTTAGAGAACCTATATTTGCCACACATGGCAGTGATAGTGAAGATGAAGATGATGAATCAGATATTGAGGGAGATATGGATGCTGCATCCTTGGACGGCTCTGCTGACGATCCTGCCGACTATGAAGACGAATCATGGATGGAAGAAGAAAAAATCGTTGCAAAAAAGTCATCTAAAAAAAATACTTCTAGTAAAAAAGGAAAGAAATAAAGACCTGGTTTCTATTCGAAGGGCACTGTCCTACTACTTTGCTGTGGTATCGTGAGGGATATTCAATGTTTATTTATTACATTATGATAACACTACATAGAATACATTGTATATACAATATATTATTCACTTTTACCTACGGCTTTACTGTACTCCATAAAGTTGCAATTGATGTCAAATCGCTCTCACTCTTATTGACATATTCTAGTACGTCATCCATATGACGCTTTATGCATTCAAGTTGCAATGCACTTTTTTGTTTGTCATGATTAACTTCTTTTTTATATCCACAATATGTCTGAATATGCATTGCGCACGTTTTGTTACATGCATGCACGCACCGCGTGAGCCTATCTCGTAAGAAGGGCGTACCCAGTGAAACGTCTGCCTCAGTGCTTCCATTCGGTATGTGCGTCATACCAAGAGCTTTATCACATGCAGCACATCGAATAGGCCACTGTTTTACCACCTTTTCTTTATTTGTATTATTTTGTCTTTGCCACATGGTTGCAATGTAAGAAGTATTTCCAAATTGGGGTAAGTCACTATATGTTTCTATGCAACACCAGTTCTTACTTAATTCACTTTGGAATGATCTAGTCCCAGTATCTCCCCATAACTCACCTATATATATAATTTTATTACCTTTAAAATTTTTTAATGCTTGTAATGCCATTGTATCATTTGGTGGAGGATAACATAAAAATAATGCAGTTGCTAATGAAGGATCAAATATATTGGTTTCTTCCTCTTGTATTCTAGAAGGAATTGATGATAACCCTCGTAAATCGATTTCAGTACCTTTCTGTACCGAAGTCCACGATGAAAATGTACCATGATATTCATTCATACTAGCTGCTATATTTGCGCTACTTCTACTAGCACTAGATAATGCAGTATACTTTCCATTTCCTTTGGATGGTTGCGCTGCTGGGCGTTTGTCCAAAGCACATACACGTAGCCCAACTTGCTGTCGTAAGTATGTCGCCCAATAACCAGTACCAGCTCCTATTTCAACTATATCACATGTTTTCATATTTTTCATAGATATAGAATTATCAATGTCATTATTATGAACAAATTTTGCAATTAATTGCAATACTTCTTTATTAGGACAAGCAAAGGCTGCCCACTGAGCTACCCGATCTCTGCAAACATCCCAATATAAATTACATATATCAGTACCAATAGGATCACTTCCTCTCATAGTGCCTTCATCAGGGCCAGGGTGTAGACCACTACCGATGGAAGCCGCGTATGCAAGCGTTGTAGGTAAATTAAATAATGGAGCTTCGACATTATTCCGCATGTGCAAATAATGCTCCAACGGGTTACTTGAGCGTAGTTTAAGTAACTGAGTATCATTCATCAGAGGTCGGTAGAGTTCCATCAAGTAATCAGCAGGGTCTGGTATGATGCCGTTTAGAGAGCCACCCACAGATGCTGCTACTGCCGCAGCAACTGGAAGCAGCTCCATATATAATCCATCGAGAGCACATATCAGCGTTAGCGCAGTTATGCATATTGCATTCCCTTTTATGGGATGACTACTACTTGCACTACTAGTACGTGGGCATAAAAGTGCTATACTTCTTTCAATGTGCTTGAGATGAACTGCACCAGGTCGACCAGGGGAAGCAATAGATAATGCTGCGAGAGCACACTGGTCATTTCTACTATTTTTTTGCATATCTTTTTGTAAACAATGTTTTAGACTACGAACTGCTGTGTAGCACATATCATAGAAGCTGCTACTATTGGGATTAGAATACAATGCTACCAATGGAAGGAATGAGGAAGCAGCACTCTCAGTATTTATATCAGCAGCTACTTCAACTCTGCGAGCACTATCTACGCCCCATAAACGCATTGTTGCTATAAGAACAAATGCTGTTCTCAAAGCAGCTCCAACTGCACCTAGAGTTTCTTTGCTTTTTTCACTACTATTATCTTTAACAACAGAGTATTTTAACACGCTTATTTCACCTTGCGCATCACGGACCTTTTTACCTGCACGAACAACTCTCAAACCACAGAGATCCCATGATCCTTCACTCTTTATCTTTCCCTTACGTGCACTTTTACTTCTCTTTACCGCAGTATCACCCTGAGTCGTGTGATCACGAGAACGCTTCTGTCCCCGATCTTGTGAAAGATGATGATTTTTTGTTTCTTTAGTTGCATGAGATCCTTGCACTGATGCTGTTGGCGCAGCTGCAGCAGCTATAGCAGCATCCATTCTCAAGTGCTCTTTATCCAACCAGAAAGAAATACTTTCTTTTCCTTTGGATTTTCCATAGTGTAGATGGGAACTGCCGTCAGGCCAACCTACGCCCTAGTACCTAGTGGCTCTCACCCAGACACACTAGAGTCATCTCACCTTTTGAATTCCATAAATTAAACAAATAGCATAACCTTTTATTCATTGTTATGAAAGTAGGGTCGCGAGTCGTTGAATTCGGAATGTAAGTGGGCTCTGACTCTTCATCCTAATTTGTTTCCCGATTTTTCATATTTACATGGTAATTTACAAATCTAACTCAAATCTCTTACATCACACCATCAACTCCTTATAACTATATTTACATTATTTTTCATAACCATGATCAGAGTGGTTTTTGTTGCCACTGGCATTGGCTTGGCTTACACCAAAGCCTTCGGTCTCTCTGATGAAGACAAGGAAGCTATGTTACGTGAAAAATATCCTGATATCATAAAACAAACATCAGCTAATCGCAAACCTATGGCTGATTTTTTTGCAAATATGAAGAAGGATATTGATTCATCGAAAAATAATGGAGGAAACGAAATATCAGCTACTGAGTCTGATAATCAACGCAAATTCGAGGAGCTTCTTCGTGGTGGTAAGACAAAAGTAAATAAACGCCAAGGCCCTAACGTTGGTCTAGAGCATACGATTCAACCTGTTGCAAAACCCGATGTAATCAAAATTAAAGGAAGAAAAGAAAGAAATCGAGAAAAGAAGAAAGCTGCATCTGAGAATGAAGCCGAGGGTGGAGCGAAAAACGGAAGTGGTTCTTCCTGGTTTTGGTAAATTGAAATTGAACATATATATATAGAAGGAGTGCGTGAGTGTATAAAGTGTAACTAGGCTAAAAAAATGTGCGAATGTATGATAATATACATAATAAAAATATTCTGCTTTGCTCCCATCATTCATAACATTTTCATTGAAAACTCTATTTGCATTTGTAATATGTACATATTTCGCAATCGCCCATTTAATACGGTCATTTTTCTCATAAATAATAATTAGGTAAGATAACCCTAACCACACCCACCCGGATGTGCTACCTGTGCAATATACTAGCTAGCTAGAATTATCAGCTATAATGGGTATGATTGCATGAAAAAATAATACACAATCGACACCCACCAACCTAATAAAGCATATAAAATGTATCTATACTGGTGCAACAGCACTTGCTGGTAGTGGCTTCATTTCAATAGCCTTGTTGGGTATAGCAGAATCAGAGGAATCATGTTGTTTAAAAAACGTAAAAGGGTCTTCTTCAACTGGAATGTATCTCATCCCTATACCAACAAACATAGAGAAAAATCCAAATGCAATTGTCCATAACCATTGGTTCAAATTTAAGTGTGATGTTGATGTGAAACTTCCACCATATTCAATAATAAGTACTTGCGATGCAATGCTGAATATGGAAACATATAAAAACATAAGATTTCCAGTGATACCTTTCAAAACGTTCCACTCATCACCAATTTCTCTAGCAGTATATTCATTGAAAATTTGACACCAAATAAATGCATTAAATATTATACTATTATGAGTATAGTCTTGATCGCTTGCAGCGCATTCAAGACATTTCTTTTGAAAGTTTTCATCAATATCTTTTGTAATTTTCATATAAACACCACCGGTCATATCGTGATCTTTCATCAAACAGTCGGATCCATATTCTTTATTATCAGTACATAAACTCCAAACGTCTTTGCAACTTACTGTAAATCCTCCGTAAGTAAAGGTATCTGTTGAATCACTTAGTGTAAATTTGAAGCATGGCTTAGTACTCATATCGTGCACATCGAACCACTTGGAACCACCGAATAGTAAGGCTAATAACAAGACAAGTTGATATCCACTTTGAGCAAAAATATTTCTCCACATAGGTCTACTGACAAGACTTGCGGTACGCTTGTAAGGTTTGCGTTGTAAAAGAGCAGGTGTTGGTTTTTCGGTACCTAGAGCCAATGCACCAAGAGTGTCCATGATTAAGTTAACCCAAAGCATCTGCACGGCAGTCAATGGTTGACCGAAACCAGCAGCAGCACCAATAAAGACGATAAGAAGAGCGACAACATTCACAGTAAGCTGAAATTGCAAAAATTTACGGATATTATCAAAAACAGAACGTCCCCACATAATAGCCTTCA
>JACKZZ010018614.1_pt1 | contig 15479 bp, 17 predicted proteins | sample 8027871 | NCBI WGS metagenome assembly JACKZZ01 (sample SAMN15724774, study PRJNA655200) | protist metagenome | isolation source: fluorescence activated cell sorting (FACS) single amplified genomes of... | place: USA: West Boothbay Harbor, Gulf of Maine | collected 2000-07-19
GAACTTATTCATAATTTTTTTAATGAATGTGCTTTTAAATTTATAGATAAACCTAATGTAAACTTATTTTATGGTCATTCTAATGATAAAATGGATGAAATGTTAAATTTAGTAGACTCCCCAGCTTTATTTTGGCTTGATGGTCATGTAGATGGAGTTAATGCTGATTGTTTATGGGATGAATTAGAACATATAAAAAATCATACTATAAAAACTCATACTATTATAGTAGATGATATTCCTCTATATTTTGGGGATGGTGAAAAGGTAAAGGAAAAAATATTAGAAATAAACCCAGATTATAAATTTGTTATTGAAGATGCCCTTAATGAGGGTAATGGGAAAAATATGGAAAATTGGGATTTAATAGCATATATATAGCAAATAATGAAAATATTTATTACAGGGGGAAGTGGAAATTTAGGAAAGGAATTAAAGAAAGTTATACCAAACACATACCAAATAGTATCACCTACTAGGGTTGAATGTGATATAGAAAATTTTCAAGAAATTCAAAATGAAATAGCAAAATCAAAACCAGATATTGTATTACATTTAGCAGGTTTTGTTGACATTATAGGGTGTGAAGGTAATATTACTAAAGCTATAGACACTAACGTAATAGGTACTATAAATGTAGTTAAATCTTGTTTAAATTTAAAGTGTAAATTAGTATATGTTTCTTCTGAGTATGTTTTTAAAGGAGATAAAGGAAACTATTCAATAAATGATAAATTAAATCCTATAAACATATATGGAAAAACAAAATCAGCATCTGAACATATTATTTCCATTTTACCTAATTACCAAATAATAAGAGCTCCTTTTATTAAAACTAAATATCCTAAAGTCTATACTAACCAATATTGTTCTAGATATTTTATTGAAGATATAGCAGAAAAAATATTTAATAACATAATAAATAATAAAAATAATATAGTACATATTGCTAATGATAGGAAATCATTATACAACCATTATTTAGATAAAAACTTAAATCCACTTCCTATTGAAATACCAGATAATATGAAAAATATAACACCTAAAGACACTAGTTTAATTAATAATAGTATTTAAAATGAAAAAAAATAAAGTAGCATGTGTAGTATATTATACTGACGATAGATATGATGGTTTAGTTTCTAATGTTAAAAATAGTTTTTTAAAGTTTAATAGTGAAGAATGTGATTACTATCAAGTAGATTATACAAACCAAGAAGAATATAATAATACATTAGAACATTTTGATTATGCTCCTGAAACATTTTTGATGCAATATATTTATGCTTATGAAATTATGAAAAAACATAATTATGAAAAGGTAATTATATTAGGGTCAGATACTATAGTTTGTGGGAGACTAGATGAATTTTTAGATGATAATACAACTCCAGTTTTAGCATCTTTAAATTATTGGATTCAAGAATCTACTGAACATTGGTTATCCCCTACAATGCAAGTAAAGTTACCTGATGGGTCAGAAGAATTAGATCATTTAAACATAAACGCTGATGTTGTCTGTTTTAATAGTAGTGATGCTTTATTAAAAGTTATTACTTTAAGTATGGAACATTATACTCATTTTTCAATACAAGGAGGGTTAAATGAATTAGCTCATATGGATAAATCCTATAAGGTAAAAATTGTAGATTCTCCATATCCATTAAGTAAAGTATCTTATAATTGTAGATCTAAAGGAGTTCCAAGAACGGATATGATAGAAAAAGGTAACATTAAAAATTGCTATCCTCAAAATGTACATGGGTTAAGTTATAATTATTTAGTAGAAAGAAATCTATTAGATGGTCAACCTAGTCCTATAAAATCTTGGTATGTTAAGGATAGTAAGTTATACACTCATGACCATAAACAAATAAAGGTATTTCATTTTGTAGAGGGATTAGGTGGTAGACCAATTGAAAAATTTAATGAATTAATTAATGATTTTAAAACAAATTGGTTTAATGAAGAAACATATAAGTTCTTTAAAGAACAATGTAATTGTAATCAATTTTTTAATTAAAAATAAAACTAAGTTATGACAAAAATAATAAACAAACCCTGGGGGAAAGAAGAATGGCTAGAATTAAATGAAAAATATTGTTATAAAAGAATTTATATCAATAAAGGTTATAAAACAAGTTATCAATATCATAATTATAAAAGAGAAACTAATTATTTAATTGAAGGCACAGCAGAGATATGGTTAGAAAATGATGATGGGGTTGTTGAAAAAAAAATAATGAAAGCTGGAGAATTTTTTAATGTAACACCTCCTAAAAAACATAGAGTAATAGCCTTAACTGATATTATTTTACAAGAAGTTTCAACCCCTGAAGTAAATGATGTTATTAGAATTGAAGATGATACTAATAGAAAAGATGGGTTTATTGAAGGTGAACATAAACAACCAGCTGTATTGTTATTAGCAGCTGGAAAAGGAGAACGTTTAGGAGATTTAACTACTAACATAAATAAAGCTTTATTACCTATTAATAATAAAGCTATTATATCTTCAATTATTAATAAATTTCCTGATAATTATGAGATAGTTGTAGCATTAGGTTATAAAGGAGATATTGTAAAGGAATATTGTGAATTAGCACACCCTAATAGAAAATTTATATTTGTGAATGTAGATGATATAAATTCAACTAATTCAGGACCAGGATATTCAGCTCTTAAATGTAAAGAATATTTAAACCGTCCTTTTTATTTAGCTGTTGCTGATTGTATTATTGATTCAGAATTACCTCCACAAGATGGTAATTGGTTAGGTGTTTACCCTACTTCGTATCCTGAAAAATACTCTACAGTAAAATCAGATACAAAAGGAAATATTTTAGATTTTGCTAATAAAAACCATAAGGGATTTAATGATGCTTTTATTGGGTTAGCTTCTATTTTAGAATATGATATATTTTGGAGTGAATTAGAAAATAATATGCAAAATGGAGAAATAGTATCAGCATTTTCAAATCCTCCTAAATATTCTAATTTTTCAATTAAAAGGTCAGAATGGTTAGATACAGGAACTTTAGATGATTTAAATAGAACTAAAAATTATTTTAATGATAATCCTCTTTCTTTACATAAAGAAACTAGTGAAATAACTTATAAAGAAGATAAATTTATTAAATTCCACCCTAATTTAGATAATATTTTAAATAAATCTAAAAGAGCAGAAATTTTAAATGGTTTAATCCCATCAGATTTTGCTAGTACTAATAATTTTATTAGTTATAATTGGGAAGAAGGTTTAACTTTATACACTTATAATGATATTGATTTATATAGAAAATTCTTATCAGTATTAGATTCTAATATTACAAAATCAAAAACATGGGTGGGTAATAAAGAATTATATAAATCTTTTTACATCACAAAAACAGAAAACAGAAAAAATAAATTTATAGATAGGTTTGGGAAAAAATATTATACTAAAAAGTATAATGTAAATGGAAACAATTATGATTCATTAGAAAATATATTATTAGGTATTAATTTAAAAAATTTATTTAATAATCCAATGTATAATTTATTTCATGGAGATTTACAATTTGATAATATTATCTATAATAAAAAAAATGACTCATTTAAATATATAGATTGGAGAGAATCCTTTGGAGGTAGTACTGAAGGGGGAGATATTTATTATGATTTAGCAAAATTGTATGGGGGTTGTATTATACCTTATAATTTAGCAAAAAATGATGATTTTATTAGATATACTGAGGGTGTAGCAATAATTGATTATGGTTTTAATGTTCCTGATGAATTATCTCAATTTAAAAATGAGTATGAAAAATGGTTAATTAATAAAGGATATGATTTAAATCGTATTAAATTAATGACAGCTATTATATTTTTAAATATGTCACCTTTACATAGTACAAACTTTTCAAAAATGTTATGGTTTAAATCTATAGAAATGTTATCTAATGTTAATAGATAAAAACACCCAAATATATTGTTCATTTTCCTCAAATCCAGGAAATAATGGTTGTAAATTTTTTAATAATTCATTTCAATCTCAAAATATAAACGCTATATACAAATCCTTTTATTCTGATAATATTGAAAATTCAATTAAAGCTGTTAAATCTTTGGATATTAAAGGATTTGCTGTTAGTATGCCTTTTAAAGTAGAAGTACTTAATTATGTCGATAAATTATCAAAAGAAGTTAAATATATAGGTGCAGCTAATACTATTCTTAATAATAATGGGAATTTAAAAGCATACAATACTGACTGGGTAGGTGCTTATAAATACCTAAATAAATATAAAAAAGATAGATTAGACTATATAAATATTTTAGGAAATGGAGGGTTTAGTAAAGCGGTACAATATGCTTGTAATCTATTAGAAATTAGTTTTAATATTATAGAAAGAGATCAATGGAGTTTGGTTCCCCAATTAAAAGGCATTATATTTAATTGTACTCCTGTTGAGATTTATACTACTGGAATGTTAATAGATGGTAGACCATCTACAACTAGTGGTAAAAAAATAGCTTTACTACAGGCAGAAGAACAATTAAAAATTTATACTAATGCTATACCCTAAAATTTATATAGGTCCTATGTCTAAAAATGTAGTAAATGCTATTACTGAGTTTTGTGATGAAACAGGTAATAAAGTAGGATTAATACCTTCAAGACGACAAGTTGAACATAATGGGGGTTATGTTAATAAATGGACAACTAAAAACTTCAGTAAATATACTAATAAATTAGTTTTAAAACGAGACCATTCTGGTCCTGGTCAAGGTTATAAAGATGATGATGGATATACTTCATTAAAAGAAGATTGCAATTTCTTTAATTTAATTCATATTGATCCCTGGAAAAAATACCCTAAATATAAAGATGGGTTAAAATGGACTATAAATATGATAGAATTTTGTTATAATATTAACCAAGACATTGAGTTTGAAATAGGTACTGAAGAATCTATTCGCAAGTTTAGTAGTGATGAATTATATAAATTAGTTAAAGATTTAGCATTTAATTTGCACCCCCAAGTATTTAATAAAATTAAATATTTAGTTATACAATCAGGTACTTCATTAAAAGGAAATAGTAATACAGGGTCTTATGATAAAGATAGACTTTTATCTATGTTGTCTGTTGCCAAAAAATGGAATCTTTTATCAAAGGAACATAATGGAGATTATATTCCTTCAAATCTAATTAAAGAAAAAATGAAATTAGGATTAGATTCAATAAATATAGCTCCAGAGTTTGGGTTAATAGAAACTCTTTCTTACATAGACGAAGGTATTGATATTAATAAATTTTGGGAAATATGTTATAATTCTAAAAGATGGGAAAAATGGGTTGATAAAGATTTTGATCCCATAAAACAAAAATTAGATCTAATTAAAATATGTGGTCATTATGTTTTTTCATCTAAAAAATTTAAAAAAATAAAACCTAATATTGATAATATTATTAAATTAAATATAAAAAATAAATTAAATGAGTTATTTAAATAATAGACCTAAAACTATTATATGTGATATAGATGGAACTTTAGTAAAACATATATCACCTTTAGAAACTACTAAACCCGGTTTTAAGATGCAATTATTACCTGGTACTCTTGAAAAATTAGCAGAATGGGATGTAAAGGGGTATAATATAATTTTAATGTCTGGTAGAAGAGAAGGGGCAAGGAAGGAAACTGAAAAACAATTATCTGAAGTTGGGATAATATATGATAAACTAATTTTAGGAGTAGGAGGAGGAATTCGTGTTTTACTTAATGATAAAAAACCAGATGGAACTACAGAAACAGCTTTATCTTATAATTTAACAAGAAATAAGGGGATTAGGCATTTAGAACTATGAAAAATAAATTTAAAATAATAATTCCATCATTTAATAATGAAGATTGGGTAGAATATAATATAGCTAGTATACTTAATCAAAATTATAGTAACTATGAAGTATTGTATATCAATGATAAATCTACTGATAATACATTTAATAAAGTAAAAGATATAATAGATGGGTTAGATAATTGGACTGTTATTAATAATAAAGAAAATAAAGGAGCACAATATAATTATTTTGAACATTTAAATACTTTTCTTACAGATGATAAAGACATATTAATACATTTAGATGGTGATGATTGGTTATATGATGATAATGTATTAGATAATTTAAATAAATTTTATTGTGAAAAGGATTGTTGGATGACTTATGGGGGGTTTGTATGTTGGGATGGTAGTAAAGATGTAAAACTCCCAAACCCACAATCAACCCCATACCCAGAATTTATTCATAAGTACAAAATGTATAGAAAAGATGTTTGGAGAGCATCTCATTTACGTACTTTTAGAAGTTTTTTAATTAAATCTGTAAAAAATAGTGATTTAAAATCTAACATAGATGGAAAATATTATTGGCATGCTGCTGATTTAGCCCACCAATTCCCCTGTTTAGAAATGTGCCCTAAAGATAAAATAGGAGTTGTTGATTTTTATACACACTGTTATAATGCTTCACAACAAAATAGCATAAGAACTCGAGAAAGGGAAGACAGCAATAATCAAAAATATGAAGAGGAAATAAGGAATAAAAAAATATATAAGGAAGGACTTAAAGGAGAAAAATTACCTCAAGTTAATATATTTGGTTCTCCCTCAGGTGGAGAATTATGTTCAATACCTACAGAATTTAGTTATTGTTATAATGTGTATAAAGGAGAATATGATTTAGTATTATTAAATGATATGGATATAGAAAAATATTTAGATGGAGAATATCAAATAGGTAATAATGTACCTGTTGTAGCCAGATTATTAGAACAAAGAGACTATTTTCAGGGTAAATTAATGAATAAAGTAAAGGAAAATTATCATAAATTTCATACTATTTTAACTTTTGATAAAATTTTATTAGATACACTACCTAATGCACGATTTTGTAACGCTGAAGGAATAACAGCATTTTCAGTTTTCCCTAATGCTATGAATATTCCTTCTTACTATCCTAAAATAGCAGGTGAATTTAATGTTAGTAAAACCATACAAATGTTTCCTAAAAATAATTTTAATAGAGCTATATGCATTACATCAGCAAAAGCATTTTTACCAGGACATAATGTTAGGTTAAATTTTGTTAAAAATTCTAAAGATAAAATTGATTTATTTGGAAAAGGAATTAAAGAAGTAGAAAGTAAATTAGATGTATTACATAATTATGCTTTTAGTTTAGCTATTGAAAATAACATATCTAAAGATGATTATTATTTTACTGAAAAACTTATAGAATGTATAATTACAGGAACTATACCTATTTACTATGGTTGTCCCAATATTGATAAATTTTTTGATATAAAGGGAATTCTTACTTTTAATACACAAAAAGAATTAGATAATATATTAGATAACTTAAATGAAGAAAAATATAATTCGATGTTAAAATATGCTAAAGCTAATTATGATAAAGCAATAAAAGAATTTGTATTGGACAATGATTCTTTATACAAATTACACTTAAAAAATATAATTAAAGATGGTACTACTATTTAATGTTTTCCTTACAGTTTCTAAGGCAAACCAAAATGTAATTTATGATAGAGGTAATTTACCTAATAATAGTAAATTAGATATTACTAAATATAGTTTAGCTAGTTTAGCGAAAGCTTACCCCTGGTCAAAAGCTATAATAAATATAGAATTAGATTCTAACTGTTATAGCGAAGAAGATAATAAAAATGTTTATGATTTTATTACTAAGGAATTTAAAGATATTGAATTTGTATACTCATCTAAAAGATGTGAACTACAAAAAGAATGGCAAGCTTTATATAATGTAATAAATAGTGATTTAATATTTTATTTAGGAAATCATGATCATATATTTATAGATTCTGATAATTCCTATTTAAAAGATTTAGTAAAAATAGCTAAAAAATATAAAAATTCAACTATAGTAACATCCCACTTCCCAGAAAATATAAGATGGGCTAAAAGTGGATATATAGAATTAAATGAAACAACTCCAAGAAAACTTAATAATGGTTATAAAATTAATGATAATTATTTATCTTATGAAGGAATTTGTATAGATAGTTTAAATATAATTACAAAATCCTTATATTATGATTGGTTTTTTACAGGTAATTGGGGAGATGAAGTAAAATTACCTAGAACTGATGGTATAGGAGGCATAGATTTACTTAAAATAAGAAATTATTTGGGTGTTAATTTACCCCCACAAAAAATAATTATACCTTATAAAGAACAATTAAGACATTTTGATGGGTATATGCATCAAAGAATAACAAATGATACTTGTCCTTCTTTAACTGTACCTGATGGATTCTTTGAAAATAAAATAAAGGTAAGATATGGTTATAACGATTATAAAAAAGGATGGGTAAATATAAATCCTCAAAATCAAAATTATTATGCCTCAGATAAAAATGGGGTAGATGATAAGATAACCTTAGATGATTTACCTTTGTTTTGGAAAGAAAAAATAATTGATATTGATATAAATTCAAATATAAATGAAGAAGAAATGATACAATATAAATTACAGTCTAGACTACAAATGGTATATTCTGATGAACGTTATAACCATTATGTAGATGACGAAATACAACAAAAAGTACTTGATACTTATTTATTAACCCACAAACAATACAAATTAGCATGATAAAAACAGTATATATAACCGGATGTTTAGGATTTATAGGATCCTATGTTACTCGTACTTGCCTAGAAAAAGGTTGGTATGTTAAAGGAGTAGACAAAATGACCTATGCTTCTAATATTGACTTATTAGAAGAATTTAAATTATATCCAAATTTTTCATTTATAAAATGTGATATAAATGATTTAGAATTTTTGTATGAATGTGATTATATTATTAACACAGCAGCTGAAACACACGTTGGTAATAGTATAGTTAAAAGTGATGACTTTGTTCATTCTAATATCAATGGTGTACATCATTTACTTGAATTATTAAGAAATTATAGAGGAGAAGGTAAAAATATTCCAACATTATTACATTTTAGTACTGATGAAGTATATGGAGATGTAACTGAAGGTGAACATTTAGAAACTGATATCTTAAAACCTAGTAATCCTTACTCAGCTACAAAAGCAGCAGCAGACCAATTAATTTTAGCATGGGCTAGAACTTATGATTTACCTTTTATTATAGTAAGACCTACTAATAATTATGGGGTAGGACAATATACTGAAAAACTAATACCAAAAGCAATAAAATATTTAGGTTTAGGTAAAAAAATTCCATTACATAATGATGGTACTCCTATTAGAAATTGGTTACATGCACAAGATACAGCTGATGCTGTTGTTACCCTTGTAGAATCAAAAGTTAAAAATGAAATATATAATATAGCTGGGGGGTTTGAACAAACTAATTTGGATACTACAAATAAGGTTATTACATTATGTCATCCTAAAGAAGAATTATCTAATTATAATTCTTATTATGATTTTTCATATTCACGACGAGGTCAAGATGTTAGATATGCCTTAAATGATAATAAATTAAGAAATTTAGGATGGAGTTCTAGAAAGGTATTTGATAATGAGTTACCTGAAATAGTAGAATATTATAAAGAAAATTTTATATGGTAGATTTAAAAAAAAGAATATTAGAAATAGCTTACAAACACAAATTAGGCCACTTAGGATCTTATCTATCAGCAGCTGGGATTATAGATGAAATATATAAAAATAAGGACCCAAATGATATATTTATACTATCCTCAGGACATGCTGCTTTAGCGTTGTATGCAGCTTTAGAAAAATATGAAGGTAAAAATGCAGAAGAATTATTTATAAAACATGGAGGTCATCCCCATAGAGATGAAGAAAATGGAATATATTGTTCTACTGGTAGTTTAGGATTAGGAATAACAGTAGCTGTGGGTAGAGCTTTAGCAAATAAAAACAGAAAAGTCCATGTTTTAATTAGTGATGGTGAATCAGCTGAAGGATCAGTTTGGGAGGCTTTAAGATTTATTAAAGAAAGTAATTTATCAAACATAGAAGTTTATGTTAATGTAAATGGTTATGCTGCTTATGATAAAGTAGATATAAAATATTTAGTTGATAGACTTAAAATATTTTTACCTACAATTAATATTAAATATACTAGTGTAAACCAATATCCATTTTTAAGAGGATTAAATGCACACTATCATATAATGTCAGAAAAAGATTATAAATCAACACTATGAGAAAAGAATTTGCAGAATTTTTACACGGCGAAATGTCGTATAATGAAAAAATAATTTTAATAACAGGTGATCTAGGATATGGTTTATGGGATAGAATAAAAATAGACTATTCAGATAGATTTTATAATGTAATGTCTTCAGAACAACTTATGGTTGGTACAGCAGTAGGCTTAGCTATGGAAGGATTTATACCATTAGTATATTCAATTACACCTTTTGTACTTTATAGACCATTTGAATTACTTAGAAATTATTTAGACCATGAACATATTCCTGTTAAATTAATAGGTGGAGGTAGAGATAAAGACTATGGTTATTTAGGATTCTCCCATTGGGCTGAAGAAGATATAAAAGTGTTATCTACATTAAATAATATCCAATTATATAAACCAAAAAACCCAACAAATAAATTATATAAAGAATTTCTATATAATAAGAAACCAAGTTATTTAAATTTAAAACGATAATGAATATATTAATAACAGGGGGTAATGGTTATATTGCTAAGTCATTAAGTAAAGGATTATGGAAGGGATCAAATAGATATAATATTACTTCTATAACAAGAAATGATTTTGATTTATCTAATAGAGAAGCTACTAACAAATGGTTTGAAGGAAAACATTTTGATGTAATAATACACACAGCAGTAGTAGGAGGTAGTAGATTTAAAAAAGATGATGCTGATACTTTATATCAAAACCTCCAAATGTTTTTTAACTTATATAATAACAAATACTGTTTTAGTAAGTTAATTCATTTTGGTTCAGGAGCTGAATTAGGTGTACCTAGTGATCCTTATGGTTTAAGTAAAAAAGTTATTAGTAGAATAATAGATGCTGAACCTTATTTTTATAATATAAGAATATATGGAGTTTTTGATGAAAATGAGTTAGATACAAGATTTATTAAGGGTAACATTAAACGTTATATTAATAAAGAACCTATAAAAATACATCAATCTAAATTAATGGATTTATTTTATATGGGTGATTTAATTAAATTAGTAAAACATTATATAAATGAAAAACATCTATCTAAAAATATAGATTGTAGTTATAAAAAAAGTTATTCTTTGTTAGATATAGCTAACATAATTAATAATTTATCTACTCATAAAGTAGAAATAGATTTTAAAGATAATAAAGCTAAAAATTATATAGGTACTACTACAGCAGATTTAAAATGGATTGGTTTAGAACAAGGTATAAAAAATACATATGAAAAATTATTAGATGAAGCAAATTAGTTTTATAATTAATACTGCGGTAAATGAACTAAATCATATTAGTTTATTATTAAAATCTTTAAAATTAAATCTTGATGGGGATAAACATGAAATATTAGTCTTTATAGATAATGATAATCAAGGTACATATGAATATCTTAAATCAATTAAAGATCAATATTATGATTTAAAAATAATAACTCATAAATTACCTCCTTGTATAGGTTATTCTAGAAATAATAATTTACTTGTTGAATTAGCTAAACATGATATAGTAAGTTACTTACAAAGTGATATGATTATATCCCCACATTATGATACTGATGTTTTAAAAGAGTTAAAATCTAATATGATATTAAGTGCTACTAGAGTTGAACCCCCTTTACACGGTGACTCAGTAGAAAAAATAACTAAAGATTTTGGCACTGACCCCTTAGAATTTGATTTAGATAAATGGAACAAATATTCAGTTACTGTAAAAGAAGATAAAATGATAGATTACTTTTTTGCTCCTATAACATTTTATAAAAATCTTTGGTTAGGAATAGGAGGATATGATACTTTATTTAGAAGATCAAGAGAAGACTCAGATTTAGTTCAAAGATGTTTACATAAGGGAATAAAATTAAAACAAACATTTGGAGCTATTGTTTATCATTTTACTTGTACATCATCTAGAGGTAAGGATTGGTTTAAGAAAGATAATATTGAAGCCCAAAATAGAGTAAAACTTCAAGAACAGGCAGATCAAATTGAATTAAAACGTTTTATAAGAAAATGGGGTGGGTTTAATCACGGTACAGAGAAACTAAATAAATATAATGTTGATTTAAAAATACAAAATAGTTCTAAAATATCACCTTATATAATTCAAAATATAGAACCTTTATTTTCTAAAGTTTGGATTGATGATTTTAATTTATATAAAACTTTATTAGATAATGTTTCAAAAGAACATGAACTAGCAAATAAATTACTTAATTTTACAGATAAACAATGGGAAAAAACATCTAAATATCATAATTTAATTGATTATAAAAGTATACTTGTATTACAGAATGATCATATATTAGAGTATGATAAAATAAATGTGCAATTAATAATTAATGGTGAAACATTAATCCAATCAGATTTTGAAGTAATAAATAATATACATAAAATAATAGAAAATTATGAAGAAGGAACTTATGAGTATGGTAATATTACTTTACATATTATCAATAAAATTAAAATAAATAATACAATATGTACTAATCCCGATTTTGATATGAATTTACTTAATATTTCTTAATATTTATAACTGTCAATCCCAAAAAACTTAATACAATGAAAGAAGAAACTGCAAAGAGAAAGATAACAAGTATTGAAATAAGTTATAGTAATAAAAGGGAGCTAAAAGAATTATCTAATAAAGAAGAATTTCGTGGTATTATAATGAGAGATTCTTTTAGGGCTATTAAAGATGCTATTAAAAATAATTATACTACAATAGAGTTATTTAATATAATAAATCTATCTATAATAATTAAATTATCATCTTTATATTTCCCAACAGCATTAAAAAGGATAAGTAATTATTTTGAAGAAAATGAAGAATATGAGAAATGTGCTGAAATTAAACAACTAATTAATAAAATAAAACAATGAAAAATATAAATAAATCAACAGGTTACTTTATAGTAACTATATTTTGGTTAGCAATATTCACTTTTTGCTCTCTAAAAACACAATCCCAAACTTTTGTAAGTACAACCCCAGAAAATAAAAATGTAATACTTGAAGAATTTACAGGTATTTATTGTACTTATTGTCCTGATGGACATCTAATAGCACAAAATTTACATGATGCAAACCCAAATGATGTATTTTTAATTAATATACATACAGGTGGGTATTCAACTCCAAATAGTCCTAATGATCCTGATTTTAATTGTTCATATGGAAGTGCTATTGCTAACAATGCAAATATAGCTGGTTACCCAGCAGGTTCAGTTAATAGAGCAATATTTTCAGGAATTACCCCACAAAATCCAGGGGGAACAGCAATGAGCAGAAGTGATTGGGCTACAGCCGCAAGTGATATTATATCACAACCTTCTTATGTTAATGTTGGGGTTCAAGCAAGTTATGATATGGCAACTGGTCTTTTAACAGTTAATACAGAAACATATTATACTTCAACTACTACTAATATAAATGTATTACACGTAGCAGTAGTGCAAAATAATGTACCCGGCCCACAAACAGGTGCTTCATCATTTAACCCTGGTGCAATAATAACAGGACCTTGGAATCCAACGTATAATCACCAACATATGTTTAGACACTTAATGGATGGTGCTAGTGGTTTAGAATTTACAACAACAACTGCGGGTACATTTATTCCTAATACACATACGTGGCAAATGCCTGCTAATTTATCTAATGGTCAACAAACTAATGGATTCTTTCCTAATTTAGATCCTACAAATTTAGATGTAGTTGTTTATATAGCTGAAGGCCCAGGTGAAATTATTACTGGTTTCCAAGCTAATGTAATACCTATATTTCCAAATGCATATGATGCTAATGTAACTAATTCAACAGTTGAAGATGTTATTTGTGCTAGTGAAACAGATATTTCAATTACATTTAGAAACTATGGTAATCAAGCATTAACATCTTTAGATTTAACTTATGATATTAATGGTGGAACACCTGCTGTATATAATTGGGTTGGTAATTTAACTTCTGGTGCTCAAGAAACAGTAACAATTAATAATGTTGTTTTTACACCACAAGCTAATAATATAGTTACTTGGTTAGCTACTAATCCTAATGGACAAGTAGATCAAAATACAACTAATAATTCTTCAACTTCTACATTTAAACATTGGGATTTATCTGGTGATGTAATATCTGGAATCACTGCTGGTACAATTGATGTATCTATATTTACTGATGGTTATGGAAATGAAACAACATGGGAAATTGTTGATGAGAGTGGGAATGTATATGGTTCTGGAGGACCATACTCAAATAATACTCAGTATAACGAAACAGCGTATGTAGCTATATTTCCAAGTTGTTTTGACTTTAAATTATATGATTCTTATGGTGATGGAATGATGGATAATGGAGTTGGATCAGTATTAGTAACAGATCAAAATAATAATGTTATATTTGAAGGTAACGCAAATAATTTAATTAATTTTACAGAATTAAATACTTATTTCCAAACAGGTATGGGAACTCTTAATTCATGGGAATGTACCCCATTTGGGTGTGCTGACGTAGGTATTGGTATGGGAACGTATGCTACGCAATTAGATTGTGAATCCGATACATCTAACATAAATACACCATGTTTTGTATTGACAAGTATAAATGAAATAGAATTATCTAACAAAATTAATAAAATCTATGATGTATTAGGTAGAGAATATAAATCTAGGGTTGGAGATTTAAATAATGGTTTGTATATTATCGATAACATTAAAGTAATAATCAATAAATAAATTATGTCTAGATACGGAATGAGTATGTTAACTGGTAGTGAAATAATAGCTAAAACAACAGCAGATGATTTAACATCGGCTTACACCCATTTTGCTAAGATAAAAAATATGCCTTTAGATAAATTTAAAAAAATATTTGTAGTAATAAAATTATAAATTATGGAATTTCAAGGAAAAAGCAAAAATAGTTATGAAAATAGTATGAAAGCAATAGGATACACTATTATAGGAATGGTACTATTATTAATAGGAATGACTTTATTTAGTAGTTGTGCTACTACTAAGGTAGATAAATGCTGCAAAAATACTGATAAAATAATAAAACATTACGAAACTAAACAATAGTGGGAGAATTATTTGAAGGTGAAGATGACATCCGGGATTTATTTAAACAGATGCTGGGAAGTGATATTATTATAAAAGATAATATTAAAGAAAATGAAGAAAAATTATTTGTTTTATTTGTAGAACAACTAGAAAAAGCTAAAAATTTAGAAGATAAAGTTATTGATATAG
>JACKZZ010020467.1_pt1 | contig 15464 bp, 14 predicted proteins | sample 8027871 | NCBI WGS metagenome assembly JACKZZ01 (sample SAMN15724774, study PRJNA655200) | protist metagenome | isolation source: fluorescence activated cell sorting (FACS) single amplified genomes of... | place: USA: West Boothbay Harbor, Gulf of Maine | collected 2000-07-19
GGCTCCTGTAGTAAAACTACCGACAGTACCTGTAGTAGCTGTAGTTAAAGTTCCATTAGAACCAACGTTTATAGTATAAGCTTGAGCTTTTAACTGTGATGATGAAGCTGTTCTTCTACCAAATGTAGCATATGAAACTTTATCAGTACCAAATTCATCACCATAGGTTGATACAATAGGGCAAATTTGATTAATATCATTCATATCAGAGGCATGACTACCTACTGCAAAGTTAGTTTGAGGATATGTACTAAATTTATCTCCAGAATTAGCACTGCGTATTATTATAGGTTTACGAGTACCGTTGTTTCCATTTTGTTTGACTCCTGAAGCCCATAATTGCATGTCTTTAAATAATTCTTGCCCATATGTAGCAGTTTGGAGCCAAATAGTTGAACCACCATTATAGAAATCCATCTTATCCATATCTGCAGGGGTAACTACTGCTGTATAATCCCATTGAGCTAACCTTCCTAATCTAATATCAGTTGGGTTAGATGCTAAGTTAAATACTCTAGTACCTACAAAATCACTATTTGCATTAAGAACTTGAGAAGCATAAACCCCATCCCCAGAAGATAGATCACCACTTTCAGCAATTCCATACCTCATGGGGGATAATAACCCAGAGTTTACTCTACCCCCATTGGGGTCAACTGCTGAACTATTAGCTCTCTGCATATCAGCCATAGATATATCTGTCATTCCTAATTTTCCTGGATAGCTGCTATCATCTGCTGAAGTTATTTCGTAAATACTCCACTGAGCTACATCCCCACCTAACTTAATAGTATTATATGGGACGGATTTTCTAAAAGTAGTATGAGCCATTATTTTTGTATATTTTATGCGAGTATAAATATTGAGTAAACTTGGAGATTAACGGAAAGTATAATATATTTATTAGCGATGGAATTTAACCAATATGTAGATTTTGTAAAAGTAACATATCACTTGTATTTAGATAATACTATATCTGAATCGGAAGCGTTCGAGTATTTGTGGGATGCTGATTCAGATGTTATTTATTTCGATGATTATGAAATTGTAACTGTATTTAGAGATAATGATGGAATTCTATCAACCATTACAGTAAACTCTGAATTAGAAATTTGGATTGAAAGTAACTACGAAGGATTTGAATGATTGACCCCGAAAGAATTTTTGGATTATTTGGCGCTTCCCTAGACAATGATAATATTGGTGGGGAGTTAAAGTCATACATTGATATAAAAGATACCCCCGAATATAAGGTAGGTATGTTTACACGTATCATAATGGACCATTTAAATTTTAACCATAAAGTTGCAGAATTTTTTTCTAAATCTCATGATGAATTAGAAGAAGAGGATATTACTCTAGCTGGGGAATTTGTTGTTTATCATAGAGGGTGGTATTATATTAAGGATATTGATTTGAAAGATAAAAGACATTGGTATGCTATTGAAAAAATGTCTAATCTAAAAACACTAACAGCCGTAGATTTATCTATTCATTATTTTGAAGAGCATGAAGATTATGAAAAGTGTGCTCATCTTCTTAATATTTCAAAAGCAATTGAAAGTTTTATATCTTAAATTTGCCCCCCAGATTTTTCTTTAGTACATTTAGGGTACAGGAGTTAGGAAATAAGGGATGGGGAGACAGAGGTATCCCTAAGGACCCAAAGGACCTAAAAACCCCTAAAATAATACTATGAAAAACAAACAACTGTACATTAGAAGAATTGAACGTATTGAAGGTGCTTTACGTGCAATTGAAGTTTCTTTAGGACAAAGAGATACTACAATCCAAACTATCAAACAACGTTTAGATGTTGTTAATGGTGAGGTTGAGGAGATCAAATCAATGGTGGAACGAGAAAATTAATTAAATAAAAGTTATGAAACTAACAGCAGAACAAATTCAAAGAAATTGGGTTGAATTTCTCCATAATGTTGATACCTACATTAAGGGAGATCGTAGACAAGCACTCCTTGACTTCTATAACAAGTATCAAGAACGTGTTATGTTAATGCCGGCCGCTCACAAGAAGGAATATCATAATGCCTTCCCTGGGGGGTATGTTGAGCATGTAAATCGTGTTGTACGTTGTGCTTTAAAGCAATCCAAATTGTGGGAGGAAGAAGGAGCAGATATGTCTACCTTCACTACTGAGGAACTTGTATTTTCTGCTATTAACCACGACCTAGGGAAGATGGGAGATGAGAATCATGAATCATACATTCCCCAGGATGACAAGTGGAGACGTGAAAAATTAGGTGAAGATTATAAATTTAACACTAAAGTTCCATTCGCTTCCGTCCCAGATCGAGGTTTATTTATGCTTCAATCTCACGGTATCCAGTATACATTTAACGAGATGTTAGCAATCCAAACCCATGATGGTTTATATGATGATGCAAATAAAAAGTACTTATTCGCTTACATGCCCGAACAAAAACCACGTACTTCGCTACCATTTATACTACACCAGGCTGATTTGATGGCTGCACGTATTGAATTCGAAAGAGAATGGTTACCTAAGTTAAAAGGTAACTTGGAGGGGCAAGGGAAGAATTTTACATTAGGATCAACTAAAAAAACTAACCCCCCAAAGCAGCAAAAAGCCCTAAGCTCTGTACAGAGTGAGGGATTAAAAAATATGCTTAATAACTTATGATTACCACAATAACCATTATTACGCTTTCAATTATAGTCCTTACCCTAGGGTATACTACTTTTAACCTTATGCGTAAAAATGAAAAAGCTGAGGATGTAATTAATTCATACCAAACGTATATAATAGATGTAACAGAAACTGTTGAGTTTATAGATGTACGTTTAAAAGAAATTGATGAAAAAGGTGCATTTAAGAGTGATGATGAAGTAGGTTTTTTCTTTGAGCGTATCAAAATGCTAAATTCTGCCCTAAAGTCTTTTAAAGTAGACTTATAACCCCAAATGGCTAAAAAAAGAAGACCTAAAAGTAAAAACTACTTTACTCACGACACAGAATTAGCAATTGTAAGATATAATAATGAAGAGGATTTTCAAGTCCGTTCAAAAATCTACGAAAAAGAAATTCATTATCCTTTTTTCAAACTTACTGAAAATATAATACACACATTTAAATTTTATTATACTGAAGTAGATGAAATTGAACACCTCCAGCATGAGGTAATTACTTTTCTTTTATCGAAAATCCATTTATTTGACCCATCAAAGGGGGCAAAGGCCTACTCTTACTTTGGAACTATTACTAAAAATTATCTTATAGTCTCTAATACTAAAAATTATAAAAAAAGAGTAGATAAAGCTGATGTTATAGAGGCTGAAGAGAATGAAAAATTTTCTTACTATATAGATGATAACCCTCAAAAAGATGAATTAAGTGAGTTTATTAATTTATTTGTAGAATATGTTAGTGATAATATCTATGATCTTTTCCCTAAAAAGAATGATGCCGAAATAGCTGATGCTATTTTAGAAATATTTCGCAAAAGGGAAGATATAGATATATTTAATAAAAAGGCATTATACATTTACATTCGTGAGATGGTAGATGTTAAAACTCCTAAGATAACTAAGATAGCTAATCAACTATATTCAATATTTAAGGGTAAGTATATATTTTACCTTGAAAATGGATATGTAGAATTTGACTAATATATATTTATAATAAACAAATAATATTATAAGTATGAGTAATCTTGACCAAGAGATATTTGGTGGTAAAAAATTTTCGGGTTTACTTGAAGAAATTTACAACAACCAAAAGAAAAAAGAAGCTCAAATAACAGCTTTAATAAGCGAATTAAAACCCTTAATACAAGATATAGGGGATGCTACCCTAATAGTTCCATTAATTAAAGAATATATGGATTTAGCTATTAAGAACGATGATGCTCTTATTAGGATGGCTACTATAATTCAACGATCCCTCCAAAAATCAACATCTGATGATAGTCTAACTATTACTGATGAGGAGAAAGAACAGTTATTAACTGAGATAAATAAAATCCACGATAAAAACAAGGACTAATGCCTATATCTTCAGGATTAAAACAATTCCAGAATTTAGGTAAAATTCAAAATTCATCACAACAAGATGAAATTAGAAACCTACAAGGAACAATACTTTCAGCTCGTGTTTCTTCCATAAATCAAGAAGGGGCAGGTAATGACGGTGTCATCTCTGTAGAGGTATTACAAGAAGTTGGTTCAACTACCTCAAATATAATCTCTAATATTTTACCTCTATTCCCCAACTATAAAAACTATCCTTTAGTTAATGAGGTAGTAGTGGTTATTGCCTTAGCTAATAGTGATTTTCAAAATAATTTTAATAGGTTAACTTATTATTATATTAACCCTATTAACCTTTGGAACTCACAAGAAACCAACCCACTACCAATACCAAACCAAAACGTTAAATCTTCTACCCAAAATAAGGGATACCTAGAAACAGAAACAGGAAACCCAAATAAACCTAATTCACAAGAAAATACTACATTTAAACCTGGTACATACTTTATAGAAAAGGGGACAGTTAATCCTCTATATGCTTTTGAAGGTGATACTATTATTGAAGGTCGTTTTGGTAATAGCATTAGATTAGGTAATACCGTTCCTAATAGTATAGCCTTTTTAAATAATAATTGGTCCATTACCGGATCATTAGGAGATCCTATTACAATTTTATCTAATGGTTTGCATAGTGAATCACCAAGTTTTAATTCTATTACTGAGGATATAAATAAAGATAGATCATCATTATACTTAACATCAACACAACAAATACCTCTTGAAGTTTCATCTCAAAATGATTATTTATCATATGAAACCCCACCAACTTCTCCTAAAGAATATAACGGAAAACAGGCAATATTAAATTCTGGTAGGTTAATATTTAATACAACCCAGGACCATATCTTGTTATCATCCGCAAAAAGTATTAACCTTAATACCGTTGAATCTGTTAATATAGACGCGGCAACTCAAACCGTGATACAGACACCGGAGTTATACCTTGGTGGTATTAAAACAGCACAACCCGTGGTTTTAGGCGATGATTTGGTAGGACTATTAACAGATGTTTTGAATGATCTAAATTATTTAACTCAAGCAATTCAAAATCAAATAGGTGTTCCTATAGGATCTCCTTTAGCACCTCTTAATTTAACAGCTCAAGTTATAAACCAAAAAATAGGGGGTTATAAAACACGTCTTCAAAATTCATTATCTCAAACTACTAAGACTGTATAATGGCTATTACACCAAAAGGCATACAAGAGATAAGAGCTAAGAGAGCTCAACTTAAAAAAAGTAGAGAAGAACGTCTAGCTTTAGAAGCAACTGACCCTGAAGTAATTAATAATGCAGTTACAGAAGATTCAAAACCCCAAGGTCAAGCTAAATTATCATCTTTAATTCTAAAACAAGGCCAAAAACTTGGAAAACTATTTGTCCCACTAGCTATAAATTTAATTAAACAATACGGGATAGAGCAAGCCCAAAAAGAAATTGAAGCCCAAGATTTATCGGTAGAAGATTTAAGAGAAAAGTTTTGCCCTGCAGATTTACCGATTGCAATTAAAAAACGAAACGATGCCGTAGAATATTTAAACAAAACTGGGGATAGACTAGATTCACTATCTATAACAGTTGATTTTGGAGCTAACTTTGCAGGATTAATTCAAGGCTTAGTTAATGTTATTAAACGTGGTCAATCTTTAGCTAATACTGCTATGAGTGCTATCCCATTTGCTTTACCTGGAGCTGTCCCTACTGGTATTAATATCGCAGGGGGTGTAGCTGATAATTTAACATTTAATGAAGATGGTACTCCTAAATTACCCCCTTTAACAATTACAGCCTCTCAAGTATCCCCCTCAGTAGCATCTACACAATCAATAATTTTAAAATGTGTTGAATTATTAGGGAGATTAGATATACTAATTAACCTATGCGACCCAAATGCTAATTTATTACCTTTAAATGATTCTATCTCGAATGTTATAGCTAATGAAGCATTAGCCGAGGCTTCTCCTAATGATACTACTTACAAGGGATTTATTTTAGAAATTGAAACAAAACCATATACAGATAGAGTAAACCAAAATAGGGCTGTAGGAAAAAATCGTTCAGGGATTATATTAGTCTCAACAGGATATTCATTTGCCTCTGACCCCCAAGTTCTTCTTACTGAACTTAAATTTATCATTGACAAAGACGATTTAAAAGCTTATTAAAACAATATTTATAACCATGAAATTAACAGAATTAAGAAAAGTAATTAGAGAAGAAGTGAAAGCTGCTATCCAAGAAGAATTAAAAGATATTCTTTTAGAAGCTGTAAAAACTCCTAAGACAAATATCTCTGAAAATATATCTTCTTCTAAACCACAGGTTGATACACAATCCCAACAAATGGCCCGTCAAAGTATTATGAGTCAGATGATGGCATCTAAAGGAAATCCAACATTAACTACAAATAATGTTAATAATTTCAACCCACAAGGAACAATGCCCGGGGGAGATTTACCACAAGGAGATGTTAATTTAGACCAAATAATGGGATTAATGAAGGGTAAATAATGGCATACAACGCAAGACAAATAGCACCCACAGATTTTAAACCTGGAACTGGAGTAGGAGTATCTATCCCATTTTCATCCCCGGGCTGTTTTTCTTCAACTTATACTAATAAAGATGCTACAAAAGCAAATCTTATAAATTATTTCCTTACTGAACCTGGTTCCCGTTGTGGTAACCCTGAATTTGGTGGGGGTTTAGGTAAATTTATATTTGAACAAATTGTAGATGATAACTTAGATTTTCTTAAAGAAGATATTGGGTCGAAATTAAATTTACATTTCCCTCAAATCCAAATTACTAATTTAGAGGTTACAGCTATAGAAGATAGAAACCAAATAAATATAGTTTTAGATTATAAAATTTCTCAAACTAACGACACAGATACAATCGAAATAACTTTATCATAATGGCTAAAGCAAGAGACATAAAGTATTTAAATAAGGACTTTAATAGTTTTAGAAGTGCTCTAATTAATTATTCAAAAACTTATTTTCCTACAACCTATACGGATTTTAGTGAAGCATCACCAGGTATGATGTTTATGGAAATGGCTTCATATGTAGGTGATGTTTTATCCTTCTACCAGGATAACCAAATCCAAGAAACATTTACCCAATATGCTAATCAAACCAACAATTTATTTGATTTAGCTTATATGTTTGGTTACAAACCTAAAGTAACAGGTGTAGCTACTACTGAAATTGATTTTTATCAAAGGGTTCCCTCTAAGGGCCCAACCAAAACCCCAGACTTTAATTACGCTCTACTAGTAGGAGAAAATGCTCAAATTAAATCAAATGTTTCTTCTATAACATTTTTAACAGAAGACCCAATTGATTTTACGGTATCATCTTCAATGGATCCTACAGTAATTACAATTTATGCCGTTGATGGGAATAATAACCCAACAGAATATCTTTTAAAAAAAAGTCGTAAGGCAATATCCGCTACAGTAAATTCTACAACATTATCATTTTCAACCCCTGAAGAATTCTCAACACGAACAATTTCAGCAGATAATTTAATAGGTATTTTAGACATAGTAGACTCAGATGGTAATATATGGTATGAGGTAGATTATTTAGGTCAAGAATTAATATTTGATTCTATAAAAAATTCTAACCCTAATGACCCTAATTTTTATGAAGATGAAACTGTACCTTACCTACTACAGACAAAACAATCAGAAAGAAGATTCGCCACCAGGTTTATAGATAATACAACACTTCAACTTCAATTTGGAGCAGGAAAAAGTACGGATACAACCGAAGAAGTAATCCCCAATAGTGATAATGTAGGTTTAGGTTTAACCTTTGAAAAAGATAAACTTACTACCGCGTATTCACCATTAAACTTTATTTTTAGTAACACATATGGTATAGCTCCTTCTAATACTACTCTTACAGTTAGATATTTAACAGGAGGAGGAACGTCAGCTAATGTGCCTTCTAATTCCCTTACTTCTTTAACCAACCCTGAAGTTGTTAAGTTTGTAAATTATTCATCAACTGATCCTACAGGTGATTATCAACTGGCATTTAACTCACTAGCAGTAGCTAACCCAAATTCAGCTACTGGTGGGGGTGATGGTGATACAGTTGAAGAGTTAAGACAAAATACAATTGCTAGTTATGGAACTCAAATGAGGAATGTAACATTAGATGATTATTTAATCCGTACATTATCTCTACCTTCTGAATATGGTAAAGTAGCTAAAGCTTACGTAGAAAAATCTAAAATATCTTCCGATAACAATAATGTTTTAGACCTATATACTTTGGGATTTGATTTAAATAAAAAATTAATTGCCCCTAGTGACGCTTTAAAAAAGAATATTAGAACTTACCTTTCAACTTATAAAATGATAGGGGATGCTATTAATATTAAATCGGCGTTTTTTATTAATTTAGGTATTGATTTTGAAATCATAGTATTACCAAACTTTAATAGTAATGAAGTTTTAAGAAATTGTATCATAACACTACAACAATACTTTAACATAGATAGATGGCAAATAAACCAACCTATAATTTTGAGGGATGTGTTTGCGGAGTTGGATAAGGTACAAGGTGTTCAAACAGTAAAATATATAAACTTTGCTAATAAAACTGGGGGTTCGTATTCTAACTACAAATATGACATCCCAGGAGCTACCATTGATAACGTGATTTACCCTTCTATTGATCCTATGATTTTTGAGGTAAAATATCCTAATAGTGATATTACAGGTAAAGTAGTAAACTTATAATATTATGGCCATATATAAACTATTCCCAGAACAAGATAATACTTTATACTCAATGTATCCCTCAATGAATACAGGGATAGATCCTATTAGTCAAGTATTAAATCTTAATTTTGCTATAGATACTTCCCCCTCAGTAGCTCGTACTTTATTACAATTCAATACTAGTGAAATTGTGGATGTTGTAGATAATACAATATCAAATCAATCTTTTGATGTATATTTAAAATCTTACATAGCAACAGCTCAAGGAGTCAATGAAGACTCAGACCTCCATGTATACCCTGTATCCCAATCTTGGAATAATGGTACTGGAACTTATTTAGACCAACCCATAACTACAGATGGTTCTTCATGGAATAGCCCAGTATTGGGGGGTGGGGATTCTTGGTACCCTGGAGATACTATAATTTCTACTAGTTCTTATGATCCAACTTATTCGGTTCAAGGTGGTGGGAATTGGTATATATCTTCTTCTGTTGCATCTTCACCGGCACAAATTAAATACCCATACAGCCAATCATTTTCAATGAGATCTCCTAAGGATTTGTCATTAAAGGTAACTGAAACTGTTCATGATTGGTATAGCGGATCCATACATAATAGTGGATTTCTTATAAAATGGGAAGACGTAATAGAATTTAACCCAAACAAGCAAATACAACCTGTACTCCAATATTATAGTATAGACACAAACACAATCTACCCTCCAGAACTTGAATTTAGATGGGATGATTATGTATATTCGACATCATCAGCTATAAACGTACTTTCAGGATCTAACTTATTTATAGATTTAGACGAAAACCCAGGCCAATTTTTCCCAGAAAGTATAAATAGATTTAGATTAAATGTTAGAGAAGAATATCCTAAACGTGTATTCCAAACATCTTCTATTTATACTACTCAACATTATTTACCTACTTCTTCTTACTATGCTGTAAAAGATTTAGATACAGACGAATATATAATTAATTTCGATTCAACATATACTAAAATTAGTGCTGATGGTTCATCTAATTATTTTGATATCTACATGAATGGTTTAGAACCTGAAAGATATTACAAAATCCTAATTCAAGTAGATAATGGTACGGTTAAACAAGTATATGACAATAATTATTACTTTAAAATAATTAAGGGGTAATGAAACAAAAAATATCTTTAAATAAACAAGTATTTAATAAAGCTCAATACTCAAGAGTTATAGATACTTCTTTTACACAATTAACCCCGGAACCAACAGGGTCTATTGCTGTAGAAGATGTTACTGTAGATGAGTTTTTTATTCTTTATAATGATTTATTTTTTGATATTCCCCAAACCGGAAATAATTCCCACGAGACTTTAATTACAACTAGTACCGAATATATAGGGTATGAACCCTTAAATGAAGAATTAGAGGCCCTACAACAAGAAATAACTAATCTAAGATTAGAATTAATCCAAGCTAGGCAAGATTTAGCTACTCAAATAGAACAAAACACTAATGTCTAATTCTACAGTAACTCAAATAAACCCAGATTTTCTCTTATTAGAAACCTACAGTGTTTCTGATGAAAATCTTATTGCTACCGAAGAAATCTCTTCAGCTTTTAATCCTGAGGTAGATTATTCTGAGTATTATATTTATGGGTTAAACAATTCTTTACTTTTCCCACCTATAGAAGATGGTACTCTCCCATATACGGGGTATTCTATCTTGGATAATGATATTTATATAAACCCCTCAGAAGATTTAATTACATATGGTTATTCTCAAGGGAGTTATAATGTAATTTATAATTTTTTCTCCAACCGATTATCATCCTCATTAAGTAGTAAATATTTTATCTCCGAAATCTCTTCGGATAGGACTGAAATACGTTTGAATTCAAATGATATTTCTCCTGAGAATATAATCTCCTCTTCTTTAGAATTTATTAATGAAAGATCTCAAGATGAGTATTACCCTGATTTTTACTTAAATTTTGGTTCTAATAGAACAGCTATAGCTAATAACATTGCCTTAGATGGGGAAACTGTATTAATTAAGCTTTATGAATCCTTACCAACCCAATTCCAAGTAAATTCTACTTTATGGGTGGTAGAATCTGTAGCTGAGTCTAAATCTTACAATGTAACATTTGACGAAGAAATTTTAGAAGAAGAAGATACTTCAATTTCACTAAAAGGTCCTAACATTAATTTAGATTTGAAAGATCAAATTAATAATAGTACAGAAACTATCTCTTTAGACCAATTAGATTCTTCTACACTTACAGGTTCTTTCCAACAACTTAAAAGTTTATTTCACGAAGAAGGAATTCAAATTAATGTAGATTATAGTGATTATTCTAATTTTATTAATTTTTCTTCTATTGAATCTAGAATTGAAAATTTTGAGTATAAACTCCAATTAATAGAATCATATACTAATTCCGCAACATCTGGGTCAAATGTTTCAAACACAACAGCTGTATCAGGGTCTAAGGTATATTACGAAAATCTAATAGATGATCTTATTACTAATTTTGATGGGTATGAATATTTTTTATATTTCGAAAGTGGTTCTAAATCATGGCCTAAGGTATCATCCAATTTACCTTATCAAAATTTACCTACAACCGATGCTAGTGCCATTAATTGGTACAATACCCAAATTAATGAAGCATCAAAATATGATGAACTAAACCAGGATAATTTATTTTATGATATTCCTGAATATTTAAGAAATGACCCTCAAAATCAACAATATATAGATTTTGTTGAAATGATAGGTCAACACTTTGATAATATTTGGGTTTATTTAAAGGATATATCCAACAAATATAATTCTGATAATAGGATAAATGCTGGTATATCTAAAGATTTAGTAGCTCAAACCTTAAGGGATTTTAGTTTAAAAATCTACCAAAATAATTTTTCGTCTACGGACATATATTCATCATTTTTAGGGTTAACCCCTTCTGGGAGTTTATTCCCCTTCCCTGAAATGACTGGTAGTTTACCTACACCTGAAGGTTTTGAGTATGTTGATACTTTAATTTCATCATCAACGGACGCGGTCCCATTGGATGACGTTAATAAGCGCATATATAAACGTTTATATCATAATTTACCATATTTACTTAAATCTAAGGGTACAATCCAAGGGTTAAAAACACTTCTTAACACCTATGGAATCCCTGATACTATTTTACGTATTAGTGAATTTGGAGGTAAAGACAAAGACAATTCAGATGATTATGATTACTATTATCATAAATTTAATTATGCATTTGAAACAGAAGGAGAAGGTTATATTTCTTCAAGTTGGATTTCATCCCCAGAATTTGGAAATGTATACCCTTCAACACTAGGTTTTAGGTTTAAAACTCATGGGATCCCCTCCGAAGCTATTGACTACAAGCAAGTATTATGGACTTTAGAACAAGACCAATCATTAGATGGTTTCTACGGAGATCCAGCTTATAGTGCTAGTTTTTATGGATCTGGGAGTGTAGCTTCAGGTAGCCTTCCAGCTATAACCTTAAGATATGAACGCTCTGCAAATCTATCAGGATCATATAGTGGTTCAATAGCTGACCCTTATAAAGAATTCTCATATGTAGATTTTTACCCTGATATTTCTCGCCCCACAATTACGGCTAGTGTTGAACTCCCAGTATTAGATGGGGGTTGGTGGAGTTTAATGGTAACCAGAAGCATCTCGGGTAGTGATGAAAGTTACATGCTCCATGTAGCTAATAATATATACGACGGTAACACGGGTACTCAAATAGGGTTCCAAGAATCTTCATCTGTTTATATAACTTCTAGTAACTGGGAAACTGATACTAATTCTTACTTTGGTAATAAAGACCTAGTCTTAGATATTGATGCTAATGATTACTATAGATTCTCAGGATCATACCAAGAAATAAGATATTATAATACTATAATAAGCGAAAGCGTTTTTGAAGATTATACTATGAATCCTCTTTCAATAGAGGCTAATCAAGTAGTTAGTAGTTCTTTAGATAATGCTCCTGATAAACTTTACTTTAGAGCTTCATTAGGTGGTGATTTAGACACTGGGTCTATGTCTATACACCCTAAAGTAACAGGTTCATGGATTCCTTCTTCCTCATTTTTTGGTGGCAGCGATTTTTACATAACTGAAGGTACTGGATCTTTTGTAATCAATAGAGAACATTATTTATTTGATCAACCTGCTGTAGGTATTAAAAATAGGATTAATGATAAGATTAAACCTCAAGATTTAATTTTACCCTCTTATAATGCTGTTCAAAACGTAGCCATTCCAAATGAGAATACCTTATCTAGTTTAAGATCAATCCAACAAGATAAAACTAAAGACCTACAGTATACTAATAATGTAGATTTACTTGAAGTTACATTTTCACCACAAAATGAAATTAATGATGATATCATTTCTCAATTGGGTCATTTTAATGTGGGTAACCTTATAGGAGATCCTAGAGAAAAATTAACAACAAACCAAACATACCCTGAATTAGATAAACTTAGAGAAGACTATTTCTTAAAGTATGTCCACGAAAATTATGATTTTAACGATTACGTAAGGCTAATTAAGTTCTTTGACAACTCATTATTTAAAATGGTTAAAGATTTTATCCCTGCAAAAACATCATTAGCTTCAGGTATAACAATAAAACCCCATATACTAGAAAGATTTAAATACCCCCAACCTCAAGCACAATGGGAAGACATACAATATTCAGGATCTGTTAAATCTTTTCCTAAAGGATATGAAACTGGTTCTTTATTAATCCCTAGTGGTGGTAGTGGTGGTTCATTTGACACCTTTAATAATATAATTAGTTTTACCCAAAGTTGGGATGGTGTTAATTCAACCCCTTTAGGTTTAGTTCCTTTTACCCAATCCGATGCCCCCGAATTTATTAATGGGGAATTTAGTGGATCAAACATATTAGTTTCTAATGGGGAACTCAATACGGGGTGTGATCAATTTAAAAAAGTAGACACAACTGCTTTAACTTACGATGTTATTAGTTTAGGTAATAATGATGGTGGGGTAAATGCTTTCCCGACTGTTCAAGTACCTTTTAATAATTTTATTTCCAATAACATAGCATACGGTACAGATGGGGATGTCGTTTTATGGTGGAATGCTAAATTTATAGGACCATCTAAAATTCCTAGTAATTTTGACTTCCAATACCAAATAGAGGCTATTAAAATATTTAAAGAATCTAAAAATGGAGTTGATAATAGCTTACTTTTAGGAGACGTAACTAATCTAAGGTTAGCAACATCCCAATTTGTAGTAACCCCTGCTGTGGGAGACAGTACTTCTACAACAACCTCTAATTTAAACATCACTGTTACAGCTATTTCAGAATACCCTGATTTTTACTTATATTATGTAAAACCTGTTGGGGTTATTACACTAACTTCCCCAAATGGAACTCCAGCACCTATATTAATTACTACTCAAGCTGATACAGGTACAATACCAACCCCGTACATTACTAAAGCATTTAATGTAAGTGATTGTAATGTAACTTATGGTAATGCTACTGAAATTAGACCTGGTACTTTATACCAAGATGTTGACTATTCATCAAACGCTACTACCCCAGTAAACTTTGATCAGATTATGTCTGGTAGTGCTACAAAAGCTAACATCCCGGATTCAAACTATTCTACAAAACGCATTACTTTACCTCGTTATGGGGGTAGTAGAAGTATTTCAAATGATTTTAATTTAACCTCAAGTATAGGAGGTTTAGGCCAATTAGCCAATGTAGAACAAGATCGTTCTTACTTTACATATTTTAATTACATTGGGGGTACTTCACCAGAATGGGGTAATGAAATAAAGGATAGAACAGGATTAAGTCTTAGATATTATATAGATTCTGAGGGTAATGTAATAGAACCTGCTAATGATTCTAAAGGAATTAATTTAAGTATTGTTAGACAAACATTTACTGAAGGTGAAGTAGGTGTATTCTCATTTGATGACCAAACAGGAGCCTCTTTAGATTCCCAAAATATTCAGGGTGAACAAACTATATTTAAAAGTGGAAGAAGAATAGTACCTATCATATATTCTCAAACCTCTAGTGTTAGTGAAGAAAACCCTGATGGTGGGGCTACCGGTTCACTTCAATTTATAGTAGGAAATTCTGATACATTAGCTTCGGTTCCTACTATAGGTTCATATGAATTAATTTCATCAATGCCCGAAACAACTATTACAACTCTAGGAAATCTATCATACCCTGATATATCTAAACAAGATGACGATGTAAACCTACCAGCTGCACTTTTTGATACTATTACATTTGATAATATTAATGGGTATAGTCCTGGTGAATTAGGAATAGAAATTATACTTAAAGCACAGATTTCACTAAAACCCAGTACCGTAATAAGAACGGGTGTGTTTCGATGGTTTAAAAATGGTGACCCTGTAGGCAGTAATAAGTTTTTGGATGCTGGTGTATTTGGAAATTATGACCGAACTGGCAGTTTGGAGTACACAGATACTAATGTAGAGCCTGGAGACTATTTTGAAATAAAATTAACCGCTAAAGGAAATAACAATATTATACTTGAAGGGGGTGGAACTAACAATATCCGCACTTCTCAAAATATTGCTCCTTCA
>JACKZZ010012779.1_pt1 | contig 15453 bp, 12 predicted proteins | sample 8027871 | NCBI WGS metagenome assembly JACKZZ01 (sample SAMN15724774, study PRJNA655200) | protist metagenome | isolation source: fluorescence activated cell sorting (FACS) single amplified genomes of... | place: USA: West Boothbay Harbor, Gulf of Maine | collected 2000-07-19
GCTTCTTCAGGATAATGATGCAGTAGATACTGCCATACATTGTCACCGTCTGAATTTACAGTCCAAATGTTTGCTTTATGCCGGTCGATCAAAAGTTTCACAATTTCCAGATGATTTCCAACCGCGGCCCATATCAATGGGGTATTGCCCTGAAGATCTTGTTCATCAACATTTCTCCCATGCTTGATCAGCATTTCGACGATTCGACCATTGCCCACTATGACCACCAAAATAAAAGTTGATTCAAATGAGATAATCATGGATTTGCTATAGTGAAAATCAAATACGTACAAATTGAGGCGTGATGTAATGGGTATCCAGGAATTTGGGCTGCATTAATACCATTTGACAATAACTGGCGGACCATTTTCTCGTCCTGATCTATATTTAATGAATCATCAATCGGATGTTGGATTGCACTCTAGAGACGTACTAACTTTGGATTGCGGTCATTAAATCAGCTTCATCTTCAGCTGTTGGATATACAGTAGTCAATGTGGAGTCACTTGCGAAGGTTTCCTTCGAAGGGGGGTCAAAATATAAAGATGGCATCACATATCCCACTTTATCTAATTGAAGATGCACTTTTGGGTTTGTATTGAATAGAGAATAAACCACACATCGGTATGAGCTTACCTTTGAATGCACCAATCGAATGTGGAGATGCTCTGATGTGACTGCAGAGCGTGACGATGAAGATAGTGCAATGGCACCGCATGACTTCTGTAGTTTTCCGAGATGAAATCAAATGTGAGTTCAGAAAGTTGATTCAAATGAGATAATCATGGATTTGCTATAGTGAAAATCAAATACGTACAAATTGAGGCGTGATGTAATGGGTATCCAGGAATTTGGGCTGCATTAATACCATTTGACAATAACTGGCGGACCATTTTCTCGTCCTGATCTATATTTAATGAATCATCAATCGGATGTTGGATTGCACTCTAGAGACGTACTAACTTTGGATTGCGGTCATTAAATCAGCTTCATCTTCAGCTGTTGGATATACAGTAGTCAATGTGGAGTCACTTGCGAAGGTTTCCTTCGAAGGGGGGTCAAAATATAAAGATGGCATCACATATCCCACTTTATCTAATTGAAGATGCACTTTTGGGTTTGTATTGAATAGAGAATAAACCACACATCGGTATGAGCTTACCTTTGAATGCACCAATCGAATGTGGAGATGCTCTGATGTGACTGCAGAGCGTGACGATGAAGATAGTGCAATGGCACCGCATGACTTCTGTAGTTTTCCGAGATGAAATCAAATGTGAGTTCAGTCGAATTCAAGGGTGATAATCAGTTTCAAAATATCAGAAGTAGCCGATGCTTTGGAGCCTCAGAATCGAATGATGACGGTATGGACAATTCGGACAGGACCACTAGTGATTAGGATACCACAGGCAGGACTTTGGTGGGTTTGTGACGTCAAGAAGGCGGCCTGAAATTGCGATTTTGATCGAATGGTTCCCGCCCGGTCACTTTTGGTTTTGTTCCTCAAAAACTGTTTTTTTTTATTTTTCGTTTATTCGGGTTCAGGGATTTTTTGAAAAAGATCGATCAATGCCATTTTGTCAATTGATCATGGATGATTCACCTGTTGATCCATATATGGTCGTCTCCATATTGGAACATGAGAAATTTAAACCACAAAGAAAAGCTACCCACATTCGATGGTATAGTCCAATAATCTCTTAAAACCACCTTCGGTAATTTCTTTTTGTCTTCTGAAGATATACCGTCACCAAGAGTCCATCCATGGACTCCGACGGGAGTTCAAAAAGGGGGACCAATGTCACCTTCTATATGGCTACCAATGTCGTACAATGTATTAGATTATCCAAGCGAGATATTGGAGTTGTACATGAAAATGATTCTCACCGAAATGAAAGATTGGAAATCGCACCTTTCCAATTGGAAGAAAATTGAATAGATTCGATAGCGCTCTCCACCTTGCTTCAATCTATTCAATTTTGCCCCATTTCATATTCATTTCAGATTTATTCATATTCACTTCATATTCATTTCTTGAGTTGTGGCAATTAATTGATAGACGTACGACGAGAAGACTGAGAGATTAAACCAGGATTATACAGAAATGAACAAATTTAGTTACGAGGATTAGACCAAATAAATAAACAAAACTCCCTGCCCCCCGAGTCAGATTCTCAAAATTGAAGAACCACTCGATCAAAAAAATTATTTCAGGCGGCCTAACCCCCGATGTCACAAGTGCCCGTCCTCGACAACGGACATCTTCAATTGAAATCGTGTTCAGACTTCTGACGTTTGAACTCACCAATATTGAATGATCAGATTTGTATGGTAAATTTATGAACATAGGTTATCAATTGTATTAAAACAACAGAGCAAAGCATGTGGCGAGTACTGCTAAGGTTGTGAATGTCGATCCCAACGTATTGGCACCACTGTTATCTCCTCCTCCCTTGAGATTACTACTTCCTGTGTCCGTGTCCGTTCCGCTATCATCTGGAGGTGTGGATGACTCAAGTTGGCAGACATTGTTTGATGTTTTCACATGTTTCACCAAAGTCAGACCATTTAATGTACATTTAGGCCAAAGGGGCAGCGACGCCCATTCATCCGCAGTATCGACAATATATTGATTCACTTTCGCACAGGATGCCAAGGCACAATAGGCTGCGTTTTTTTCATCTAATTGTTTGTTCTCATTAGTAATACCCGCAGCTTGCATCTCACTATCGCAGTCTTCCCGATGGGTAATGTCGACATTATCGAGTTGAATTTTGACTTCGTCTCCATAACGGGCGATTTCATGTTGGTAACATTCTCGGGCCCATGCTGAGGTGGTCATGGTAGTCGCGAATGTCAGGAGAATGGAAGCACTGGCCGTTTTCATATTGAAGTGATGTGGTCGAGCAAAAGTAAATTGAGAAATGAATGATTTGTTTTCTCACAAAGAGGCAGACTTCTTCTCGTTCGAAGAAAGATACGCGCAATCGGGAATCTTCATTGTGACACATCCTGATACTTCTCAGCACGGAGGTATGTACGGGATGATATCATCATCATCATCCTTCGTCCTGACACCCGAATGGCGAACATCAGCGTTTACAGATTCAATGTGGTGAATTTGAACTTAAGATATGATTGGTATGGACTCCGACAATGATTTTCGAAACGAAATACGGTCAAATCGGATGGCATCGTATACCTCCAAGTGTTGATGGACGTAAAAGTCATAATAATTCTCAAAGAAGAGGCTGAACGACGACAGCTGTACGAAGAGGATAGACACGCAGTGGATTGTTAATACATTTCCAACATGATACTTATTCGTAAATCAATCAAATTATAAGGAGCACACTCGAGAGATGATGCTTTTTACATTTTCATACCCACAGTGCGACCACGACGTCCAGTAGTTTTGGTATGTTGTCCACGGACAGTTAGTCCCCACCAATGACGTAATCCTCGGTGAACACTGTGGTGAGATAAAAAGGGATGTCAGTAACGAGTCGTCATCGAGGCAGCACAAGAGGTAAGGTAGTGAAAACGTACCGAATTTTCTTGAGACGTTCCAAATCATCACGAAGACGTCCGTTCAAGTTATTCGCCACAGCTTGGGAATTTTTACCCGTTTTAAAGTCCTTCTTGCGATTCAAAAACCAGACGGGGATTTTAAATTGCGTTGGATTTTGGATGATCGCGACCATGCGTTCGATTTCGTCATTCGTGAGTTCACCGGCACGTTTGTTCAGATCCACTTCGGCTTTTTTACAGCACATGATCGAAAATCGTCGACCACAACCTGGAATGGCAGTCAAAGCAACCCACGTTTTTCGGCGACCATCAATATTGGTATTCAAAATACGGAGAATATGTTGGAAATCTGGAGTAATTACAAGACTCTATCATACATGGGTGTCACGTCAATATATCCATCTCTTCTCGATAACATCTTCACTCATATCATTTTGATGTGATATTGCGATGGTACAACTGAATGCTATCACATGACAACGGAATAGAATGACATAAAGACCATCGAACACGAACGTACCATGGTGTCAGATAAAATAAATGATTGAATGAAACTCGTGTGTTGAATCGCTATCTATGGCAGTCGATTGACTGGTCCTGCGTCTCTTTCCTTATTTTGTCCTTTCTTGTCTATTTTGTATAGTACTTTACAAGTTTAGGACAAAAGAGCGGCCGATGAAATGATTGGCCTCGATCCGCGAACACCAGTCATTCCAGGACCGAGGCGATCTTAGTCAGAATCTTAGTCGGGAAGTGCGCTTCTTTAACTGTACTATTCATTAATCAAGTGAAATAAAATGAACTTCATCGATCGCCTCGACTCAAGTGCCCTATCATTTTTTCCCGCCACCGCCATTATAAAATTGGTTTGAATTCAAAATTTATATGGATGCACATACACGTCGTCATATCAAATAGCGATTATATTTAATGCATGCCACCCTTGGACACAGAAAACCTTCTTGGTCATTCTTTCACCATGGAAGAATCTGAGCAATATAACATCAAGGAAAGGTAGCGTTGGATAACATTGGCGCATAAAATGAAATACTGATCAACATACAGGGTACTCTACCCTAAACCACTCATGAGTCAAATTGCCAATCAAATTAAAATACCTACCGCAGGTCGATGCAGATGAAACCGCTTGTCAACATTATTTGCATATAACTTGAGAAAGAAACAAAGGTCTGAGAAAAATGGATGATGCTAAATTAAACGATGTATTGGCATCATATCAACAACGTCATCGATCAAAGGTAAACGATGAAGGCAATCCAAGTGCCTCATTAATCTCGGACAAGCAAAAGTCGATGTCTTTATCCCCTCGATCACGATATGCCCACGAGCGTCAAGAGAGCGGAACGTTCACGTCTGAGCTCATGCTTATGCTCAATCCCCATCGAGTGTCTGAAATTAAACAAGCATTTACGAATGAATCGGGCCGCAGCCGACTTTTGAATCTACACCAGTTCGTCAAGATCATCATGACCACGGTGCAAGATTTTCTTCTCCCGGCCACGCCTGAAAACACGCTCTTGACACCACCTTCGGGTCTCCTGACGCCGGCCGAATTTTCTCAAAACTGCTGCGAAATTTTTCAGCAAATTGATACCGACGGTGACAATTGTGTCGAGTGGAAGGAGTTCTCGGCCTACCTCGTGAACATCGCGTCGTCGAATCAGGTCAAACACAACCTCCAACACAAGAAATATCGGCAGCTGAGTCAAGGTTCGAGGACACCACCACCACCCACGGGTGGTGGTTTCAAAAAGCCGCTTCCGCTTCAGCGTCGTCCCATGACCAAACTGCTGCACATTCCGCACTGCAATCTCATCGCGGCACTGGATCAAGCTTCACCTGTCGTGAATTTATATCACAGCACCGGCGTGAATGCATATCATGCTCAGCTGAACTTATCTTGTGTCCCACTCGCACTCGTGAACTTCCCCGAGCGTGAGTCGATCCTCGTGTCCGGAACGAATAAAACACTGACGCAAGTTCGATTGTCCACACCAATCAAGGCCTTGAACTTCCAATCATCATCGATGTCAGAAAATCCTGCGAGACCAACCCACGACGTCGTCGCGACGTGGAAAACCAATCAACCTCAATTTTCCCTCTGTTGGATTCCACGTCATGACGTTCTCTACGGGGGATCGTATCAAGGCCAGCTCGTGGCCATGACACTTCCAACTTCTTCATCGAAGAATCACTATCATCGACGATCTGGACAAGACGTGACACTGACACACCGAGATTCTAAAAAAGCCCACACGGACGCCATTAGCTGCCTCCTAAATCTCGACCACCTGAATAATGTCGTGAGCGGAAGTTTCGATCGCACGATCTGCATTTGGGATATTTACACTGGCCAGCGCCTCCAGCGCCTCGCGGGACACCAACGAGGCATTTCGTGTCTGACGTACCAAGAACCGCATCAGCTCCTCGTGTCCGCCGCGGCGGAGGAAACGTCGGCCTTCATCTGGAGTCCGTTCATTCCGACACTGATTCACACGCTCGTGGGGCACAAGCACCATCTCGTGCACGTCGAGCGCGTGTCGAACTCCGATCACCAGATCATGTCGGCGGACACAGGTGGGGTCGTGAAAATATGGGACATACGGACGTATGCGTGTTTACAAACATTCAAGCCGAGTCAGGACGAGGACCAACGACCGACTCTAACTCGGGGCAGGTCGGAGGAAAAGAAGAAGGACGAGTGCACTAGATCCTCGAAGCGCAAGAAGGATGGGTTCACCAGTGCCCTCGCGTATGCCAACGTCGAATATGAGTCTCGCATCGTCTTGGCGAATAAAAATCTCGTGAGCTTTAATGACGGAGGTGAGGTGAAGCTGAACCCCGTGACGAGTGAGTTTCAGATTCGCTACCTGTGCTTTAACACGAACTTCATGTCGTTGCTGACCGTCACGGGAACGAATGACGTCTTGATTTGGGATGCGCTCACGGGGGTATTGCAACGTACGTACAAGTTGGATCGTGGTTGTTCCGGTGCTAGTGCCTATCAGTCGCCTCCGGGAAATCATCTCACTGGATGTGATATTTCGGCCATCTGTCTCGATGCACGTGAACGTCGGTTTATTCTCGGGCGTGTCCAGGGTCAGATTCAAGTCTACAATTATCGCTCCGGTAGGTACACACTTCCGATTCGGCGTGGAACATGTGAATGTATGAATCTGTGAATATATATGCATGCAGGAATTGAATATTCATGACATGACTCGAGACTGCTGATGAATGATTTCTCACGTGTTGGTTTTTTTAAAACTACATCAATCCTCATAGGTGTCTGGATCAAAAATCTCCATCGACACGAAATGGAAATCGTCGCGCTCGTGTATTGTCACGACGTGCGCCAGATCCTGTCGGTGAGCAAAAATGGCGCCATCGGCGTCCATCATGATTTTGGATTACAGACCGGCGAGAGTTCGCTCTTGCGAATCATGGACCCCGTCCAGCAACATCCAAACATCACGTCCGTGGCACTCTCACGTCATGACGACTTTCTCACTCTCGGAGCCGCCGACGGTCTTGTTCAAGTCTGGGGTGTTGAATCAGGCAAAGTCCTTCAAGAGTTTACCCTGAATCCGAAGGCACCCGGCATATCCTCCCTCGTGTGGTTTGACCCCGAAGAGTCGTCCACATCATCCACGACGATACTCGCGGTGGGCACAGAGGAGGCTGAAATTTATCTCTACGCGATTCAACCCCTCCGATTGAACCACGCACCGTCTCCGCTGTGCCACTTTGTCCAGCGTTTGGAACAAAAGTGTGCCCCAAATGTCGACATTCGAGGATTTAGTGAGCTGGACTTGATCAAACGCAAGACACTCGCACGTGTCCATGGGTATACACTCGAGAGTCTCGAATCCCTCCTGCCGGACATTCCTTTCGGTTCGGCGCCTTCTTCGTCCACGAGTGCTTCGCCCGCCCCAACGGAACAGCCGGGGCCCGTCACGCGCTTGATCTGGGAGGGCGCCACGCGGCAGCTCGTGAGTGCCAGTGAGGAAGGCCTGGTCTTTGCCTGGACACTGAATTTCAGTCCGGAACTGCATCCAGATCCTCCCGCGGCCACCGAAGGGATGAATCTTCGTCCATCGCCGAATCCGCCCCGGATGCCCCGGAGTTGTCATCCAACCCTGGCCTTCGTCCGTCGGGTCCACTCGGGCTCGATCGTCGATCTCGTGGCGCTTCCGCCCACTCTTGATGGTTTCGTGACCGCATCCGCGGACAACTGCGTCAGTGCCTGGAGCTGGAGTGGCGTACGATATGGCACGCTCGTGCCGGACCGCGTCATTCCCAGCGTGGCCTCACGTCAGCCGGATTGGGACGTGCCCGCGGACACACGCGCGATTCGAGAGGCCAAAGCTCGAGAGGCCCAAGAGCTCTTTCAACTTGTGCAACTTACGTCACTCCGTAGTGCCTGGGATATTCCCGTGACAGACGAAAAAGAAGGGGCGAAAGTTGAAACTCTAAATCCAATCATGGATAGCATCAAATCCAGTCACCGACATGGCCGTGTGCTCGAATTAATATCGAGTAGTAGTAGCACCGGACAAACACTGCCGTCGCCAAAAGTTAGAGAATCTCAAAAAAAAGTTCAACTGGAAGCGTCGTTGAAAGCTCGACCCAAGGCAAGATTCAAAAGTATGGCGTGGAAAGTTTCGCATGTTTCGAAATTACAGCTACTGTTAGAACAGATGCGAAAACCGATCATCAGTGAGGAAGGTCCGGCCTCATTAGAAGAATCCCAATCCCAATCAGTCATAACAGGACTGGTTGAAGCCCAATCTAAAAATAATCGAGTCGTCGTCTATCCAGTAGTGAAAAAACCCGCGAGTCTCGAATGGAACGATGACGCAGCTCTGGAAACGAAGGCATGGTTGCAGCCGCCGGCACGAAGGGCGCTGAAAAAATTACAGGCTGCGATGCGCATGACGGCCACATATGATGATGATCATCATCATCAGCGACCTAATACTCCATCACGGAATGTGAAGATTCAATTGAACGAAGGTGAAGACAAGTCCGAGTCTGAGGAGAAGGTTCACAACGTTGGTATTGAACGCGAAGAGGAACGAGTCATAGCTACGCCAGTTGTAGAAACAACAAAGATTTCTTGATTGAGTAGAGTCGAATGACCGAAGATATCAACTAAAACAAAATCCGGTGTCCACCCCGAATCCTATCATCATTATCGTGTGTCTTTCAAAGGATGAAGCATTCGAGATTTCAAATCATCGCTATTCTTAACCGATTATAAATCCATCGGAGTGGCATCTTCGACGATGATATTGCGTTTTGGCATGGGTGTAAATGTAGAACTGATCACAGCTACAAAAGTTGGTTCATCAGATTTTCTCCATCATTCGTCATGTAAAACTGTCATATACGTACTCGTGGCACCACGTGGAATGTTCGTGACAATATCACGTTTGATCAGGTTTCGAAGATCGTGCACATCATTCAATGTGCGATAATTTCGATCGACCAAGACTTTTGTTTTACCATCGACTTTCGTAATCGTCGTCAGATCGATGTTGCTGCCCGATCCCAGGTCATTAAACACACCCGAATGAATCGCGGCCTCGACCAAGTCTTTCGCTTCTGCGAGTGTCATATTATCTTTGTATCCAGATTCAAATACCGCCATGGCCGCGAGTGATCCTGAACCCATCGTCACGTAAGGCAATTTGTCCGTACTTCCATGAGGATAAATGCTGTATAAGTGTGGACCGGTACAATCAATGCCACCCAATACCAAAGCCGCAGAAACATGACCCTGGTATTGAAACAAACGTCGTTTTAGTAGTGTCATGGCCGTCACGACACGAGATTCGGTGCCCGTGGTCATACGCAAGAGCTCGAGTTCACTTGAAATGATACCCGTGGTATTTTCCGTATCCGCGGCCGTCCCGGCACCACAACAATAAATATTCGGGGCCATGTAATGGATTTTTTCGCAATTTTTATCCATCACAATCGTTCCACCTGTTGCACGAGTATCCGCACCTAGGACAATCCCGCCTTCGTACACGACGCCCACGATCGTCGTTCCGGTTTTTTGAAATTTCATCAACGGTTGCTTGGTTGGATTATTGGATAACATGGCATTTCTAGGATCTCTTGATGAGTGTGTTGAATGCTATTTTCGGAATACCTCCCCATATCTTACCGACGACATAAATCGAAGTCGAATCCACCTTGTGGTTCTTCTTCTACTTGAGTGCGTTGCGTGCGATTCGATGTGTTTCTAAACTCACTCATGGTATCTTTGGGAAATGAGGTCGAGTAGAATTCGTGTCCTGTGAAGAATGGGGAAATGACGAAAAAGACGAGTGTCGGGGCCGCTGACCGTGGGGAGTAAAATCCAAAGTGGATTTAGTACATCCGCCCCTTTCCCCATAGACACGCGGGATTCCAGGCCGTCGGACTCGGGCCAGGCTACGGCCAAGTGACTAAATACAAGATGAGTCAAGATTGACCAATCAAATCACACGAAGGATCTTTTAAGTCAGCCCAAGCTAGTGCAAAAAAAACTGGATATACGTAGTACGATCAAACTTGATCCTACACAATTCATAAACGACACGCTTCCGAAAATGACCAAGGCCTTGGGCGCACAACATGCTTTAGATTCTCGTGGAACCACAACAAGTGGAAGAAATGTCCAGCTCTATTGGCTTGTTTTATTTTGTATCAGTGCAGAATCTTTTACAAGTTGTTTTGTTCCAAATTGGAAAGTACGTTCGCGCGTGTGGAACATCAATCTCTCTCCTACCTTTGTCAATCTCTTCGGTGCATTTCTCGAAGGAGCGATTTCGACCATGGAAAAACAAAAATTGAGTGACACGGTCAAGCCCATCAGTCGACTCTTTCGAGGTGGATTTTTAGGCGTCTTTACATCCTTTTCCTACGTTGTGGAACACGCGTCACGTGACAGTCCCCTCTATCTCGTGGGTACGGTCATCGGTGGTTGCTCTTGGTATATGGCAGGTCGTCACGCAGTGTTATATATCTTGGCCACACGATCCTTGAGCAGCAGCAGCAGCGTCGAAGAACAGCCCACTAGCCTTTTAGGGTTTCATCCTTCGGGAAATATTCACTCGGATGCGTCTGGTGAAGAGAATACCCGGATGGTCGTTCATACTCTCAAGTGGGTCTTAGTGATGTACAACCTCGGAGTATTAGGTCTGGCTTTTTTCGGACCTCCTGGATTCGTCCGGGAGCCCGATCATCCACTCACACTTTGGAGTGATAGTGACAACTCTGTCGTTTCGGATGGTCCAGAACTTCTCTTGGGCATGATCTGCAGTGTCATGGGTATATTGTGTTCACGCGGCATTGCTCAGCTCGATCTAGTCTCGTTTTTTGGTTTGGGTAAGGTTTGGAAGTATCCGTGGTTTCGAGCGATGGACTGGAGTACATGGAAATGCAATGTCTGCTCCGTCTACTTGACTCTTGGTGCCTATCGGTGTATGATCCTCTTTCCCCAATGGAAGCACAATTTCATTCTCGTGAAATTCATCACGTCTTTCTGCTCTAGCCTATCGTGCTTTTCTGCGACGATTGGCAATACCATGGCTCTTTGGTATGTCACTCCAAAGTTTGCCATGGCCAACATGGCCATCCACGTCATGTCAGGATTGTGTTTTGTTCCGTTCTTTTGACTCGGAGAAATGTGATCAAAGTCAAATGTATCTAGTCCACGTCAGACGATTACGATCTATACTTGTGGTACGTATATTCCTAAGGGTTGCATCGATCGTCAAAGGGGGACGACCATTCCTTCTTCCTCCTCCTCGAGATCTACATCTTCCAGCGCGCTCTTCTTCTCGTGCATCTCTTCTTCTTCTTCTTGTTCGACCGTTTGTGATAATAAACTACGACTATGGTGCTTCCGATGTAAATGATCCAAGTCCAACCTCCGAAGCCGTGTCCATCCACGTGGTCCAGCAACACCCAAGACCATGCCCAGCACGAGACACAACATGGATGAGATCCACCACCACCCATCATCCTCTCTGATGGTTTCAAAATTATGACCATCCAAGATCTGTTGTTCTGCGAAAGAGACTTCACATCGCTCAAGTTCAAAGGCAAATGCCGCAGCCTCGAGAAAGTCATCCAGACGACAGAGTGCACTTGACTGACCTGGAAGAGTCAGTGGTTCACCTTGATACAACACACGAATCCAATATTGTGCATCTTTAGCTTCATACAACTCTAGCACGACATGACTGGCGTAGGCTGGCCAGTGGTCCAACCACTCGGGGCCACCGAAAGCCCCCAAAAACATACTGATGGTATCATCATGGGCAGAAATCAGCGCCAAGCGAGGCCTGTCCGATGATGAATGACCGAGTCTCGAAATCATGTCTCTCACGAGTCCACTCGTCGCGGCTTTGGCAAATTCTCCATTTCGATAGAGTGCCTCGAGCGTGACCTGGTGCTGGACCAGTTGGAGTAGATCTTGAACAAGTGCACGAGGAATGTCGGGTGACGTCGTTAAATTCTGACACAAGGACGTGATGAAGCAATCAAAGAGCAATAGTGGAGAAGCCGAGGTGTTGATGTACTGCCCGAGTTGCTCGAGAAGATGATGCTGCTTGAATGGATTCATTCGACGCTGATACGTTCGATCGGAGGTTTTGCGGATATGGCGCATCCACGCGAGTCTTGGGCACGTGCGCACATTGACATATAAATGGGAGTTTTCAAAATCTCCAACGTGCCACGGAATGACTTTTCCAGTGGATGCATTAATATTCATTCCCGAAAACATGGCATCGATCATGATCTATGTTTGCCATGAGGACCTAGATGTATTTTTGTACCAGTACATCGATACTATCTGACCTGTCCACTCATCATCGTTCGTGGCTGATCATCACTGGAGAGATAAATATCCGATACATTCGACAGACTCACTTGCTCTTCGGATCGAAATAAAACTCTCGGGCCCTTGCCCACGTACGCTCGACGAAAGACCTGGCCATTGTGCATCTGTTGCAAATAGCCCTCATCGAGTAAATTTCCGATTTCACAATTGCCACGTAATACATTCGTGCCGTTGTCAAAAATCTTGTCAAAATATCGAGACGACTGGATCGGATGTGACGCTCGTTCGAGTGCCGGCAATACGTGGAAACGCACGTCACAGGTCCATTCGGGATCATAGCCTTCCCAGCACATGCCACTATTACAAGGTGTGCGTGCACCTACATATGTAGTGTTGAATGGATTCTAATGAACACTGCATCGAAATCTGCGTATCATATATACTACGAACCATGACGAAGGATAATTTGAGCTTGAACGAGCTTCAGTCCATCGTCCTCACCTTCTTTGGACCAATTCGATGGGACTTCTAGTGCTTGAATATCAGTCTTGTTTTGAATGTCATTCAATTTGGAACAATAGAATGGAAAAACTGTTTTCTCTTGTGGGTCACTCGAGTGAATATCCACGAGGTAACATAGCACTATCAATGTTGGCCAAAGATACAACACAATCGATGGCATGACTGAATTTGAATTCACATCAACATTTCAACTCAATTTCAACTTTTTGAAAATCTTATTCCGGGGAAGTTATACCGGGCCCGGGTAATTTCCCCGGGAAAGACGGAAAATCATGCCGCGCATCCAAAAAGAAAAGATCCATTGATGACATGCTATGTTTTCTATATCGATTACATAGAAATCTATAGATCACTTCATTCGATCGATATATAAATGTTCATTTACGGCTATTCATCGAAACGAGGTTTTCTGCGAAATACAAAAATCCGTTGACATTTTCTTCCCCACTCTTGCGAATATGATAGTCCGGCATCGCGAAGCTATTTCCACGTAGCTCGAGCGTAAATGACGGTCGTTGTCGAAATTCAGCATACTATAAAAAACACTGCACCGTCAATCCGATCCGACTCGTAGAATCAAGCGCTAGTTGTCGTACCTGATAATCTTTAAACGTGCCATACGTCGTCGTGCGTCTGTGGTCATAGTGATAGTCCTGGGCATGCACCAAGTTAATGGCACTGGCCATTCCTTTGGCCAACAACACCACTTCACGCTCTGCTTGTGCTGTCACATAAACTGAAGCTGCATAACAATGTACATCAATCGAACCTAGAATTTCCCCATGCTTTTCCATATAGTCATGAATGCCCGCAATTTCAGGTTCAGAATACGCTTGGGGACCACAGTAGACTTGGGACGTCGGTCGAGACGATGCACCAGACCCACAAAATTTAGACACTGGGCCATAATTTCGATTTAAATCCACTCCAAAGCTCTGAAATGTGTTTTCGTCTTTTGAATGAGGTCGTCGATTTTTACGCCACATTCGATCCAACGTCCACGTCGTGTCATATCCGTCCAAATTGATCACCGGTACGAAAATAAAATCGACCTGATCGAGCAACGTCTGGACACGGGATCGAACGGCGTCTGAAAATAAGTCCGGACGCACGAGTACATCGACGAGATACGTCATCATGTAAATGACCGTGGGTGGAGAAATCCATTCTCGTGCATGGAGCATACCTTGAATATAAATTTTGGATTTTGACGTCGTCGTCGTATCATGAGTCCCACTACTCGAAGACAAGTGAAAGGCTGGAATGGTCTGGTTCTGGACAGTAGAGGAAATACGAAAGCGTGAGAGATAGGGCCGTGCGTGGTCCTCGAGACGGGTTAAATAGTCCAGAATGTCCTGCGTCTTCCAAAAACAATCAAAAAAATCATCATTGACCCACAAGCTCTCCGAGGCATTCATGAAATTTCTCTCTTCGCGATATAAAGCCACGCGTGCATGACATGCTTGAATGTTCTGTCGTTCGTGTTCAATATAATGAGATATGTTCGTGGGGTGGGACGTCAAGAAACGAGATGATTCAGGACTCTCATTTTCAAGTACAGCCTTTAGCTTTGCAAGTCCGTTCGATGAGGTTTTCATGACAAAGCGATGTGCTTGACCTGATTTTGATGCTTCTTCATACATGTACAAATCCAGATCATCCAACGGAATCGATTGCATCGCGGCGAGGGTAGCTTCGAAATCCAGAGTTTCGACTTCAATGACCGTCCCATCATCTACTGCCATCGCTCGTGCACATAGCATGTTTATCAAGATGATAATTGCGGTGAGTAGCATTCTTACAACGCGTTTCTTACTATCGTATATTGCTGATCGGTAATCGCGATGAGATCAAATTTTCATAATCTTCTCATTTGAACCTGACAGAAAGTGACTATAGTGGACCAATAGATTTGATTGGTCAATATATTAAATAATATTATAAAGAGCCAATCAGTGACGTTAAACATGATTTGGTGGCATCGGATTGGTCCATCGTTTAATTCCCTTGTAATTGAATCAATCGATTACTCTCGTACGCGAGTGCGCTGATGCTAATGCGTCCTTTCTTATCGATGAATGAGGCCACACGCTGCATTTCTTCGGGCGTAATATAAATAAACTTGCCGCGATCGTCAATAATACCCGTAATACGCTGCATGTCCTGCAATTTCTCGACTCTCTTGATCACATCTTCTGTATGTAATCCATATTGAGCTGCTAAATCTTCTAAAATCACGACCTTTTGCTCCTATGTACGTTTTTTATGGTATATGAAATCATGAGTATGATCAAATGTCACAAGTGCACGGAAATGATGGCCGCACCTTGATATAATCGACAAATTCTTGCAAAAGCGTTTGTGATTCTTCCGAATTTTCGTCTACTTTTGATCCTTCTTGTTCAACGGTAATCATATCTTTCCATTGATCAAAATCTGCCTGATCTTTGGCTGCTTTTTCTTCTTGTATTCGACGTGCTTCATCTTCTAGTGCTTTGTCTTTGGCTTCTTGCTCTTCTACTTTTTGACGATAAGCT
>JACKZZ010022545.1_pt1 | contig 15447 bp, 9 predicted proteins | sample 8027871 | NCBI WGS metagenome assembly JACKZZ01 (sample SAMN15724774, study PRJNA655200) | protist metagenome | isolation source: fluorescence activated cell sorting (FACS) single amplified genomes of... | place: USA: West Boothbay Harbor, Gulf of Maine | collected 2000-07-19
CAGTCAACGGTACTGCCCCGGGAATAGCAGCGAGCGAAAGTGCGGGGTTCCCTTTTGTCAACGGGATCGCTCCTCATTTCGGGATCCGGGTTTTCGACGGCCATTTCCTAACACATCAACTCGCGCAATGTCTTTCTCATTTAGAAGAGGTAGATGGGAACGAGCGCCGTGCCAAGGGCCTCACAAGTTGGGTTTCCGAGCAGGTTTCGGCTGATGGAATGAAGATTTCTGATGACCTTCTTTCCGAGTTCGAGAGGACGAAATACCGGAAGTTTTTGTATAAAGATGGACCTGAGGCTTTGAGTCGGCTGGCACAGGGAGGTCCGGAGGCTCTTAACAGGTCTAATAAGGTGGATGTGAAGGTTTTTATGCAAAAACTGTCCGCGAAATTGGGGAATCTGAAGACGAAAATGCAGGAGGACGCGCAGAGGTTGAGGGGGAGCAAGCTCGACAAGTATGCGGCCGTGGGGGCGGCCACCGCCCACAGCGGTCTGGCCAAGGCCGCCGAAGGAACCGCTGCGCTCCTCCAAGAAGCATTGGGGGGGACCAGTCATTCTGGGCAAATTCTAGCCGCAATCGCGTCAACAGCTGATGATCTCGGAATGGGGGTTAGCGAGGCAGTAGGCCCGAAAGAAAGGCAAGACCGCCGAGAAGCCCTCGTAAACGCGGTCCGGAAGATCGAGAAACTCGGGCAAACTGGGGAACTGGGGGCTGGCAAGCCCGAAACCGTCAGAACGTTTGGCGGGATTCTCGAAGAATTGGTCGAGATTTTCGAAAAAACTGGCACTCCCGCGCCCGACCTCGAGAAGCACGTCTGCGTGTCGACGGATGCTCCCCCAGCACTTGTGGCGACCCGATTTTACGCTACCTATCAGTACCTCCTGCACGGAACGGCCCGCGCGTTCGCAGTAGCCTACGATGGGAGCACATACTACGGTTCACACGAAGCGGCGGAGTGATTATTAGGCCTATATATTATGGGACGCATGAAGCCGCGGAGTGATTATTAGGCCTATTTTATAGACTTTGAAAATCGAATTAAGGCCGTCAAGAGGCTTCTAACTTTAATATACCGAGAGAGCGTAACTGCTCCTCTATAGAGATATTTTTCAACTTGATTGGTACAAATCCCGGGGCTGGTAGCATCCAGCAGAGGGATACTTGCATCGAATACTAGAGGCATAAGCCGATTACTCTCATATAACATCACATAGCATAGCACCGCCCTACAAATTACGAAGAATCGGACATATTACATCGTCATAGGCCCGCATATTAATCCAATAAGACTTAGAAGAAATCTATGAATAAATGCGATTAATCTACCTCTCGGCAGTACAAAGAGGCTTTCCAGAGCTGAGTCGCAACTTAGTAAGAATAATCCAAACCAAACCGTGAATATAACGTTTTCCACTTAGTAAGAATACCGTGAATATAAATACCGTCCATATAACTGGCTACCATAGGTTAGATAGATTCCTAACCTAGCTACCATCGTTTATTAGTAACCATCAGCATCTAGACCCAGTACCGCTCCTAAGTACATCCACGGGCAGCACCACCAAATTTTCTTTCAATTAACATAGCAAAGGCCATATCAATGGGCGAAGACCATATCAAAGGGCGGCTGGCAAGGCCTCTTGTCAGCGTCACCTCATAGAAAAAGTAGCAAGAAAAAATAGGGCAGTATTAACTAGTACTACCAAAACCCTCATACATCCAGCTACAGTACGCTGACAGCAGGCATTTTCTTTCGAGACCTTCATTGCTGCAGTATTAGCTGACATAATCATTCATGAGTCTCCCTTGGGTACCATCAGGAGATTTGCATACACATAAGGTGCGACGTAAGGCACATAAGGTGCGACGTAAGGCACATAAGGTGCGACGTAGGGTGCATGATCCAATGCATCAACACATGTTGTCGACGACCGCCCGCGGGTGAAGCGACAATAGGTAATCCACTCGCAGTGGGAACTGGCTTCACGCCGCGAGACTTTCCCTTGCAACAATCATAAAAAAACGGATTTACGAGTTTCGACGACTCAATCGACGATTTTGGGCGAGAGGGTGTTCTATCGGTGGATTCCATCGGCGGCAGCAGCAGAAGCTCTGTGAGCGCGGTGAGAGAAATAAGGGTAGCCTAATCGGGGATCGAGAGAGGAAACTCTACTGCAAATGTTTGCATGCCCAACCTGTCTCAGTTTTATGTTTTTTTAGCGACAAGAACGGGCCTTTCGGCCTAATATGTGTTGGATAGCGTAGAGAGTAAGACCAAGAGACTGAGTCTGACTAGATATTTCATTGAACAACATTGCATGATTGTGTTAAGCAAGTGCAACTAATACTTTTTTCCCAAAACCGTTTGCATTTTGACGTCCCAGCACACCGCAATTTAACCAAAAAATGGGTTCCGCCATGTCCGACTCCTTTAACGATCAGTGTCCGATCCACAGGAATCCCTTCGTTCGCTCCTGTACAGCGTTGTACATTTTTCTCCGCGTCCTAGGGCACGGAGAAGCATTAAGACCGCCGATTTCTCCTGGTCCCGAGTTCAGGGACGCGAACTGGCGGCCCGCTTACACATGGGCACCACCCGGGGAGTCGGGGTCCGGTCACGGCGCAGCTGGGGGGATTTTGGATCTGATTTTCGGTCCGAAAACGGGGTGGATTTCCGGGATGGACGGTGAGGGGTACTACGCCGGAGCTGACGGAGACCCGAATCGGAATTCTGACGAGGATTTCGGGCGCTTCTCAGGGGTTCAGTACAATGGAAACAGGCCTTTTGGGCACGGAAAATCTTCTGGCCAGTACGGAGTTTTTGATGATTCTTGGGGTGCCGCGGTGAGCGATGTGGTGGTCAAGCCTTATCCGGGTAGTCTCTTGCATCATGGGCTTCATAAGCGGTTGGTCGCGGGCAAGAGAAACAGTGATCTGGAGTTCTGGGAGGATCCCTTTCTAAAAGGATCCGATGCCACAGCCGGCCCTCTACGACCGATGAAGTACCAGCTCTACCTTCCGAACTCCTTTTATCACTATCCGCCGAAAAACTCTACTGGTGGCTACCCCTTGGTAGTGTTTCTTCATGGCGCCGGGGATGGGGACTTTTCCGTGGGCAATCAGCAGTCTCTACCAAGACTTCTCGACCCGGATAATTGCTGGAAACTCGAATTCGATCAGCAACAGTACGAGAACTGCACGTTTTTCCAAGGAGGACGCTTCTCTATTCCTGTGTTAATGCCCCAATCCGGGGTTCCCAGCAACTGGAGTCCCCCTATCTTCGATCAAGTCCTCAGGCTGACAGAGTGGTTGGTGAAATCCACGTCTGCGCCAAACGGGATGAGTAGGATCAATAGGGATCACGTGGTGTTGATAGGCCAATCAGCGGGCGGTCGAGGGGCGTTAGAGTTCGCTGCTCGTCATCCAACGGATTTTGCCGGCGTCGTGGCGATCTGTCCCGCCGGTCTAGACAAACAATCTCTGTTAAAGTGGGTGGATGACAGGGGGAGTCGGCAGAGTCGGAGTCTTAACCGGGTTCCTCTTTGGTTAGTTCATTCAGCAGATGACTCCGTAATCCCAGTTAGCTACTCTGATGAGTTGTATCAGGGTTTGAAAGGCGTTCGAGAGTCCGTGGGGAAGGTCAAGAAGGGCCAGCGCTCCATGGTGAGGTGGATCCAGCAGAGAAACGAGTATGGGGGACCGGGGTTCGGGCCTCTTCCCGCCGCTTGGAAGCCCGGAGTGGGCCCCACGGAAGTACGTTACACCCGCTATGAGAAGGCGCCGGGACCCCCGATTCCCGAGTTCGCCCATTTAACGGGACATGCTAGTTACGACTTGATCTTCAGGGACAGCGAGTTTTGGCGCTGGATATGGAAGGAAGAAAGGCCGTGGCACTCGAGTCCATAGGCTGGAAAGGCCGTGGCACTCGAGTCCCTAGACGGAGAGGCCGTGGCATCCTAGACGTCAATCTCTTGTCGGTCACAGAGTGAGCCTTTCGGGACACGAACTCGAGACCCTTGAATCCGGACACAAAGTGAGCCAGTGCAACCTGTCTAAATCACATTAAATGACGTCCTTCCTACCGCGAATCTCGCTCTTATTCTGTTCCTCTGTTCCCTCTGCGATCCACCTTATCTCGTCTAACTCGTGCGTGCTACTACCCCCTTTTTCCATGATTCCCCCGTGATAACACCATCCCCACCGCAACTACCCTTCCTACCCCCTTATTCTCCCTCAGGATCTGTATACCCGCAGAAGAAGGGTATTTAGCGCCTTGTATTCGGTTAATGGATTCGAACATATTATAACGCTCAGTATTGCACTGCGCTGAAGATAGGTTTTGTCATTTCAGGGCGCTCCCAGGTTGCGATTGGTCTATGCTTGCGTAAGCAGACACAGACCCTCCTGAGCTAGGTAAAGAACCCTGTCAAAGTAGTTAGAAGAGCCGTTTAGAGTTGACTAGTATTAGAACATAATTTGAGTTTTAGACCGCATTTAGACGAATAGATTACACAAATCGGCCGTGAAAGACAAAATTTCACGCCCTTGGAATTTCAGACCACATTTAGACTAATAGATAACAGGAAACTGGCCGTGAAAGACAATATTTTACGCCCTACTTGTGAATACACACACATTATAGGTCTTGGTTCTTCGTCGCTGCTGGACCTTCTCGCCCCCTAAAGGTTGCCGGATCTTCGCCGCGGCTGGGCCCACTTCTTTAGGTCTATTGAGCAAGATGCTGTCTGCTACCAAAACCGCCATCGTGACCGCCGTTGCGGGCGCCCTCTGCAGCGGGGCGGACGCCCTGGCTTTGAGGGCTGTCGGGTACCCGAATTCCAAGAGCGAAGTGGAGAGGGGAGGGGCGGAGCAAACTCCGAGACCCAGGCCCACTGGCATTCCCGGGGACCAACGCCAAGGTGCCGGTGATCCGCAGCTGCAGGGCCTCCGTCCTCCCACTGCCACGGGCGGCTATGAGTCCAGCTCGACAGAGGCGGGTCGGCCTCGCTCCAGGTTCACGGTGAGCCAGCAAGCGGCCTCAGTCACCGCCCCCAAAGAGGATCAGAAGCCAAATGTCGAGTGGATGGAGGAGGCGCAGGCTCAAGCGAAAAATGTCGCGTTGATTCGGGAGGTGTTGTCGAATGTAGCCCGACTCCTGCCACAAACCGTTGATTTACAGCTGGTCTACGCGGCCAAGGATAACTTAAGCATGATTTCGGAGTGTGAAATGTTTTTGGGCGATATCGGGGAGCGCCTGGCCGCAATGTGTGATACCAATAGCCTTAATAGGGACCAGCTGCGATCCCTAATGAATAAGGCGCGAGAATCAGATGATTTATTTAGTAAGGTTCTTGCTGGGAGAGGTCGCATCACCGTTAAGGCGTTCATAGTGTGGTTAGGGAACAAAGAGAACAACACGCTATACCCTCTTCGGGACGGGGGCAACACACTTGAAGAATACTTCGAGCGGCTGTACAAGTACTTTGAGTGTTCCCCGGAGTGCTCCATCATCTCCCTCATCTACATCCACAGGGCCATCGAGATGAACCCCGGCGTGACATTCGTCTGCAACAAGCGCCTGGTTTTAGCTTCTCTGACCCTGTCGACGAAGTACATGAATGATAGCGATATGCACGCCGGGAATGGGTACTATAGTAAGGTCGGTGGCACCACACTTCAAATATTGAATGGCCTCGAACAGGAAATGTTAAAGCTACTCAAGTTCAACTGCTACGTCTCACCGAAAGATTACGAGGCCTACCGCAAAGTGGTCGAGGCGAAGCCGTTGAACGTAGACGACTTGAACAGTTTACTACCACCCCGCCACTCGCTGCCCCCGTCCACACCGGTCGGCGCAGCTACTCACTAACACCACTAGGCTCGGGTTCCAGAGGCTTTCGCGCCACTGGTTGGTGTCAGTTACTCCTTTCCGCCACTGTAACTATTAACCAGTTACGCTTCCAAGAGGCATGATCACTTGTTTTCACCGAGAAAAAATGGCCACTTGTTTCCGGGCATTGGGGGGCCGAGTAGGCTGCACGCTAAAAAAGAACCAGCAGCACAAGTGCGCACATTGCGGCCGCGGCCAGAACCACAAAAGCGCTAAGAACGCCGTCTATAAGTCTAAATCTACAAAACTCAATATACTAGTCAGAAAATCGGCCAACTACTTAAAACTCATCTAAAGCACTATAGCACTACTAGTGTGCCCGGACTCCTTTTCCAGACCGCCCTTAAAAGCGGGGTGGGGGGGATGTTCGGCCGCACAGTGTGCCCGGATTTCTTTTTCAGACCGCCCATAAAGCGGGGTGGGAGGGATGTTCGGTCACACAGAGCCTCTTAATGGGACAAACGACATTGCCTTGGAGTAATCCTTGGCGGTGCCGCCACATTCTATTTAGGCACGGCTCCGCGGAGGCCGCACGGACAGCGGGCCGACGCGCAGCGTTTTCAAGCCAATGACAGAGCTACGCGATCACAAATGGGTGGCGGATACCCGCGGAAGAAGGGTATCTATAGCCTTGCATTCGGCTAATGGATTCGAACATATTATAGCGCTCAGTATTGCACTGTGCTGAAGATAGGTTTTGCCATTTCAGGGTGTTCCCACGGAGGTTGCGACTGGTGTATGCTTGCGTATGCGCGAGCGGTATCGTGGCGTCAACCTCTGCAGTCTTAACATCCTTTCCCGATAATCTTAGCACATTTTCCCAGTCTTAACACATCGTGTTCGTGATTATTTATCCAGTCTGTTGAACATCGTTTTCGTGATTCTTGGACGTTTATCCCTGTTACGATATTCCCGTATCTACCTCTCTATACCGGCGTTATTCTTCCGTTTTTTTGTTACTCAGTTTCGCGTTCAGTTGACCCATTGTTGGGGCGCTATCACCCTTCTAGTTCCTCATTATTTTTCCTCTCTCCCCTGTTTTGACACGCCCCCCAGAAACCGGGCAACCCGATATTAGTCCGACACCAACTTCATAAACCCGATACTCCCGACACCAACTTCAGGACGTAAAAGAGTGAAGTAACTGTAGCGAGCGACAGCTCTATTCAGTAGGTGACTAGACGAGATAGTTTCAGACGCGAAACTGTGCAGCCGTTGAATCACTCCGAATTTAGTCCTAATAGAGTATCGTGTACTTTGAATAGAGTATCACGTGTATCGTTTGACTAATAGCGTAATAACTACTCACCGTAACCCGTACGGAACTTCGAAAACCGGGCAAAATGTCTTCTTCCCACAGCGCTCATGCGGATTCCGAGCCCCTCGACTTCGCGGGGCTCTCGTATCTGAGTTTCCCGTTTATGGGTTGGGTGGGGGTCGAAGGAGGGTCCGGAGGGTCCCTGTTCTCCTGCTTCTCAGCCCCGCGATCACTCCAGAACAATGCCAGCACCGATAAAAAGCAAAAAAAGACCGCCTCCGACACGATCTCCCTCGAGGGCTCGTCCGACTGTGGGATCCAAGCGGGGAGGGACCTCCGTCGTATCCTCTCCGCCCCGGGATTCGTCGAGTCTCACAAGAACTCCCGATTCAGTCCGATTACGAGAGCCGTTTTTACTGTGTTTAAGAGGGATATCGCTGTTATTGTGTTAATGAGGTTGGCCGTCTTCTTCTTCTGCGACCAATTAAGATCTTTTGTTAACGGAAAATTCGACGACTCCCTGAAAATCGGAACGGACGCGACCCTCGGGGGCAGCCGCAGCAACCTCCTGACGTGGGCTTCCCTCTTTGTCCTCTTTTTAGTGATTAAATGTCTGGGAGCGGCTCACAGAAGGTATCTGGGGGAGAGAATCAGGGGTAAGATCGAAGTCGCCCTCACCTATCTCTTCTACTGGGACAGCACGGAGGGGTGGAGGGAAGAACTGGGAGGAGGAGGCAACGGTGGAGAGGGTGAAGAAACTGAGGGGGGAAAGGGTGAGAAGAAGGAAAATCTCCTGGTTTCGACCGTTATTGGGGATAATCTCCAAGACATGAGCCGCTGGATGCTCCCTCTGACGGAGATGATGGTCATCCCCGTTACTATTCCGTATGGGATTTGGTCTGTCGCCACGGAAATGAAGAGTGAGGGCGGTCTCGCCGGTCTCCTCCAACTCAAGTACGCGATTTTCTTCGTGTTTCCCGCGTTTGAGTTGATGTGGCTGGGGCTGGATTTCGTCCTCCTCGCCCTCAAGAACAGCTACTACACCGCGAGGAACCGGTTCGTCGCCGCCTCCATGTGTTATTTGTCCACTCCGAAAGCGGTGAATCTCTTCCTTAATTGGCGCAAGGTCTATTTTCTGAGGGAGGTGTGGCCGTTGAATCAGGCACTTGAGGGAGGGAGGCTGAGTTATCAGCTGCTTTATCACTGGTTTCAAGCCTGCGATGTTCCATTTGAGCTGTTAATGAAATTCGCTGTATACTACGGCGCTGCCTACTCGGCGTCTGGGGATTCCTCCGGAAGGGGGTTCTTAAGTGGAGGAATTGTTGGATTAGCCGGTTATTTAGACTCTCTCACAGAAGAACTGAAGAGTTTCGAGGAGATCGTCTACTATTTCGTGAAGTTTCGCCCCGGTTGGACCAGGGTTGTCGGGTACTGGGAGAAGGTGAGGGGGATGAAGGACAGGATTCAAGGCCCGAAGGTGAGGACGGTGTCGGGGAGCCAGATCGCGGACGACGTGAGGCCTCCTACCCAGGCTACTTCCACCGCAATCTTGCCTATCAAGTCCCTCAAACCGGCAGGTGCGAACGACCTCCGGATCCCTGGTACGGCAGTTTTCTCCTATACTCCGTTCAATCAGACGAAGAACGGACCGGAGTCTGGTGCGGCTACCCTCCGTTTTCGCAGCAACAGAGACGACGGACTCACCATCAAGAGGGGAGATATGTGCCTCCTGGAGGCTGGATCCTCAGGCGGAAAATCCATGAGTTGTCTCTCCTTTCTCAAAGAGGAGCTGTTTTCCAAGAACCTCCCCAACGCCTCGACCGGAAGTTCCGGACCTTCCTTCGCTTATGTTCCGTCCCGTCCTTTCCTGTTGGAGCGCTCTATCAGAGATAATGTCACCTTCGGCCTCCCCTACGATGGCAGGATTTATAATATCTCGGTGATGCTTGCGAATTTGCCGGAAGTTAGGGATAAACAGATTAGGGGTTACCAGGTGGGGGAGGGCAGCCTTTTGATGCAGTTGGAAGAGCTTTCTTCTGAAAACCGCCAAGATGGCGACAACACCGCGAATAATGACGACAGCGGTGAAGAAGCCGTCGAGGAGAAGCCGTTTATACCTTGTAATGGGTCCACTTTGACTGGTGATACGGTTCTTGTTAGTCGTGGTGAGAACATCTCCGGTGGTCAGAGACAAAGGGTCTGTCTTTCCCGAGCGGTCTACGCCACCCTGTGGAACCACGTTCAGTTTGAAGGGGAGAGGGGGGCGGAGAAGTCGGATCGGTTTACACTCTTAATTCTCGATAACTCCCTCAGTGCATTGGATAAGCAGACAGCGAGTGGAGTTGTTTCGGGTTTGTTCAGCTATTTGAAGAAGCACAACATCCGCTATGCGTCGTGGGTGACGGCGTCCGCAGTCGAGGATTCCGCTAATACCGGAGAGGATGAGAATCAGGTGGAGAGCTCGTTTGGACACATCCTTTCTCTTTTGAGGGATCAGGCTACCCGGGCTTTTTCTATTGAGGAACAGCAAGGAAAGAGGTTTGATGTGGTCGAGAGGGGTTCGGAGTGGTTGGACAGGAAGACCGGGAGAACTTATCAGCAAAGGAGTACGAGTCCGGGAAGATGGGACGGCATGACCCCGAGGAACCGCCGGTCCACGATGAGAAGCGCCTCGCCCAGGACGGGGTCTCCTGAGGCTAGGAAGTCGGCCGGAAAGTCGCTAATTGTTAGGGGAAAACCGCTTAAGACCCTCTGCTCCCGTCTCCCGCCTCCGCCCCTCCCCAACCAGGTCGCTGGGTATATCAGCCGCAGGAAGAACTCGAGTCCGATTACTCCTACTACTGCTACCACCCGAGGGGAACTTCGTAAGGCTAGACAACAGAAGCAGAAGGTGAAGGTTAGTCCTAGTGCTTTGGCCAGTGATCAGATTCTTAACTCGGATTTCGCGGAGGACTACGGTTTAGACCCGAGTTTAGACCCCCTTCAGCAGCAAGCTGTCCTCGACGACGACGATGAGAAAGCAACCTGGAGGGCCTACAGGACACTCGCGGGCTACATCGGAGCTCCGTTCTTTATTGCGTTTGGGGTTTCCGTGGTGGTTCAGGCGATTCTTTTGTACCTCTCTCACAATTGGATCCGTCACTGGACACTCGGCTCCAACGGGGTTTATCAGGAAAATTGGATTTTCACGGTTTTGGGATGGAACCCCGCTTTGACCGGAGACGCTTTAGAGCTGGCTAACCAGGGACTCAGCCCCGGCGACCAGGGCTACCTCCAGGACAGCTTCAACCGGGAATCCTTCTTTAAGACTGCGGGGTTTTTGGTGCTGGGATACTTTATGGTGTCCTCGGTCGTGTTTTGCCTTCGTGATTTCGCGAACAGGAGGGCGATTAACACTTTGAATTGGAACTTTTTGAGTGGGATTTTCCTGGAGAAGGGAGCCGTTGGGAAAAAAGACAAGGACTTCTTCGACGTCACCCCGGTCGGTGAGCTGGAGACCCGCGTCTCCCAGGACTGCGCCTCCGTCGCGCCGGAAGCTCTGTACGACCGCGGTCCTCTCCGTTTTCTCTCGACGATTATCGGAAATATCTTCCTGCCCCTGTTTTTGGAGAACATTCTGAAAGCAATCCGGGTGCTCTTCGGAGTGAAACCGGCCGCCCAAAGAATCCCAGGTTATGTCGAATCCGCCCAAGACGATCCCACCACCACCGACGAAGAATCCCCGCTGGTCGCACTCGCCTCCTCTCTCGGGATTGTTGTCGCAGGATCTGTCTTCTTATACGTGTGTTACAGGGGTTTTGCGGTTAAGTTCAGACGGTTTATTAGGAGGAATGTGAGGGAAAGGACGGGTAGGAGAGCCGATGTTTACCAAGACTTCTCCTATGCTGTCGACGGTGGCCTTTTATTGAGGGCTTATGGGGTTTCTGTTGAACCGTCTACCGGTGATTTGGGGCAGGACAACAACGACTCCGACAGCAACGCCGATGAAGAGGAAAACGACTCTTGGCTCACCCTTCTGGCGCTCCAGAACCTGACTAACTATCAAGCGTGTTTGTTTCTTAGGGCTAGTGCGAGGTGCTGGTTAGCGTTAAGAATCTCCCTCTCAATTAACTTCATTGTCATGGTGAAGCAAGTGCTGATCTCTGTTCCGATGATACTGTTAACAGGACGTATGCTGGAGGGCGGGGATATCCTTATGGTAGCCGTAAATTCCTTAGAAAGAAGTCTCATGAAAGAGGAGGTGTTTGACGGCTATGACGAGGATGCGGTGATTTTCTCCAGGATGTTAGAATGGGCAGCGGTGGCGGCAGATAAGGACTCTGAAGCCGAGAGAGAAAAGGAAGAGCAAATCGCGCTGGAGGATGCGGCTAAGACTGCTAAGAGGGCCGGGGAGGAACCTACTTTTATTGTCGATAAATCAGCGCAACCCCTGAAAAATCCCCAAGAACTCGAGGTTAAGGATATCTGTGTTAGTTATGGGTATGCCGGGGGGCAGAAGGACGGAAAGCGTTCCGATCAGCAGAAGAACGGCGATGTCGACGCCTCCGAATCCACTCCGCAGGAGAACTTCGTCCTGAGGAACTTCAACCTGAGTCTTCCTCGGGGTGATAGACTGTTAATCGTTGGGAGGTCTGGGGTTGGGAAATCGACTTTGTTGAACGCTCTTGTTAGGCAAATCGAGTTGGCTACAGGACGCATTGTTTATAACCCGGTTGATGCTCGTGAGAGGATTAATCTGGATGCGAAATCTGGGGGGCAGAGGGAGCTGTTGATCGCTCGCGGAGCCCGTTCCACTCCTCTCCCCGACCGTGAGGTAATGCTCCCCGATGATTATATCAGGATGGGTCTGTTTAGGGTGCTCCCTCAGACCCCCTTCTGTTTCCACGGCAGTATCTTCTACAACCTGGATTTAGAGGGCAAGCTTAACAAGAAAACCGTTCTTTACCCGATTGCTATGGACCTTTTTGGGACGTGGGCGCGTGGGTTTGTGGAGCCCGAGGTGCAGATTCAGGCGGTGAACGGGGGGACTAAGACCGAGAGCAACGAAAAAGAGGGCAAGGAAGGAGCCGCGCTTCTTCGGAAGGTGAAGAAAGACCCCGTTCTTGAGCAGAAATACCTCGACTTCTTCGACGGAAAAACCGTGAACGGAAAGGACGCCTCCGATGTCACTACGTGTCTCTCGCTAGCCCAGAAGCTGTGTCTGCACGTGGCGCGGGTGTTGGCCCAATCCGAGCTGCAAAGACCTCAAGTTCTCTTAGTTGACGAAGTCACAAGCCAACTTTCCGACAAAGATGCAAACGCCATGATGCGACTCATTCTCGACCGCTTCAGGGACCAGACGATTTTGTGTGTTTCTCACCAGGAAGGGTTGGAGGCGTTCAGCGAATTCGGACGGAAACTGAGGCTTTTAGGAGCGGGGAATGTGGAGATCGAACACTTGAAGTAGGGAACGGGAAATGCGGAAATAGAGCAGCTCCAGTAGGGAGCAGGGAATGTGGAAATCGAAAGTAATCAGCGACGGAGGATTACGAGGGTTTTTCTCGAGGGTGGATTGTGATGGATTGTGAAGGTGTAACTAGCGGAGGGCAAATTTGGGAGAGGAATTCCGGAATTAAGTAACGTACTACCTGCATAGGAACTAGCATGCTTATTCCATATGTTTTGACTGTTTGAGCCAGAAACCGAAGCGGGTCTGTTGGACAATATGGTCTGACAGACCCCTCCGTTCGGGAGCGAACTCTGGTGACGACTTGAATTTTTGAAGTTTTGCGCTGTCTTTCGGACGAACAGGTGCACCGATGGATAGTCTGAATAGTTAGGGTAGACTTAGAGGATAGCCGGAAGGGATGTCCGGGAGGTTGGACTTGAGGAAAACCGGGAGCGATGCCCCGGACGTTGGGGAGACAATCTAGACTGAAGGAGGAAGGTACCTATCATATTAATCGTTTAGCGGAGGATACTCTGAGGTGGACTTGATCAGAGGCGAACTTCTTAACTCTGAAGGTGGACTTGATCAGAGACGAATCTATACTCTGAAGGAGACTTATATTCAGAGCACTATTTGCGTTGCCCCACAGGAGGTTCGCGTCGGGCAACGACAGCATGTTCGGGCCGAGGAGGCGCCTGAACGCATGTTCGGGCCGAGGATGTGCCCGAACAGATATTTTAAACTGAAAACCAACAATTTTGTGCCCCATGGTAAAGCGACGTGGCGTTTACGTGTAAACGCTTGCCGTCCTCTTTTCTCTGTCGTAATCGTGAGTTCATCTCGTCTACTCACTGTCCGAACGTTCTTCCCTCGATCTACCCTTTCAGTTATATTCTCCCTTCATACTCCAGATCGCTAAGGTGCTCACCCTTCGGAACCAGCCTTTCCCCTGGCCCCGCATGACCCGGCGATTGGCGGTTTGCCAGGTTTCGACGGGCTGGGCACCTGGCACGGGGATCGACGACATACCCCGACCACTGGCCGGCGCGTAGGAGCTCCATGAAGGAACCTGCGCCCGGCACACGTGTGTCTAGGCAAAGCGTCGACTCAAGAAGAAAAAGCCAGCTTACCCCTGGCGCAAGGTTGGCAGATAACGGCCACCTCGATCCCGGCCGACTCAATTCCTGCGCAAAGCAGAGAGTCCAAGGTACGAATTCGCGAATATTTATCTCACCCGAACATCAGAACATTCACTCCCTCTCCCTCTCTGAGTCTCTAGGCCCGCATCACCTCCTTCCCGCGTGCATCTGCGTATCGTCCGCGAGCGCTTATCTCTCCCCTGCGTTGAAATATTTATCTCTCCGCCTCGCGCGGAATATCTATCTCCCCCATTCCCATTTATTTCTCCTTCATAACAGAAACGTTTCATAGTAAGGCTCCCTCCCTTATTTAATTTTACCCATTTCCGGCCCCCTCCGACCTCTTCTTCCCACTCATTCGCTTTTCGCTCATATCTTGCCCCTGCGAAATATGGAGCCCTTACCGCACGTCCATACACATAACGGGGCACTACAGGAGGCTACAAGCCCACTTAACCACGTGTCCATTTTCTCCCTTTTCTGTCATAATACATCTCGTGAAGTCCGAGCGCCGAACCTTCCCATTTACCACCTCCCACTTCGCTCAGTGCGCCTCCCCTCACCCACTTCGGTCCCAGAAAATTCCCGCGTGTCCATTTTCGTCCCTTTTCCCACCAAGACCCCTCCTGAGCTATGAGAAAGACCCGACTGAGAGATTCTGAGAGAGACATATCCCACTTGAGGCGAACTATCTAGAAGACGCATCCGCGAGATCACTCTCCCCCTGAACGAACTACCTAGAAGACGCATCCGCGAGATCACTCTCCCCCTGAGGGAACCTGAGAGCACCGCATTCTACCCGATCACCCACGTTGAGCAGCACCAGCGCTTCCTGGAACCTGAGAGCACCGCATTCTACCAGATCACCCACGTTGAGCAGCACCAGCGCTTCCTGTTGAACAGTCCTACTTGTCCTGTGACCGACCCGGCACTCCCCGTCAGACTTCGTACCCCTATTCGTCACCTGCCGCCTGAACCTGTCACAACCCTACGTCACGCGTCGCTCGCGACGATCGCGTTCAAACGACCTCATCCTGGCTCCACGACCGGAATTTACCTCGACCAGAATTTATTTTCTCCAAAATAATCCCTACCGGAATTATCCCGACCTCTGGGACCAAGTCCCGACGACAGTGCTACCACTCCTGTACACCCTCCCTGCCCGGAAACAGCCCTAGGAGGCTCCAGAAGCGACCTGGCACGCACCGACCCCACGAGGTCTGACCATGGACGCGTCTATGTAGTGTGTATCCAATTTAATCGTCTTTGAGGCCGATCGGAGAAACGCTCACGACCTCGGCGATACAACAACTTCCGCTACGGCACCCATTTTCATATATTTCCGCATGCCGGGGCACGGAGGCGAATATGCAACCATTCTCGGGGCGCTTCTAACCTGTTAGAGGCCCTAGCGCCACCTTTCAGATAATTCTCTTAACTGATTTTCGGGACTTTTCCGTGATTTATTTCGACCTTTATTTGAGCTTCATTTTTCTTTTTCTGGCTTTTATTTAATAATTATTTTGATAATTATTCGACTTTTACACGTTTATCTACCTCACCTATTTATTTTTCTCCGCGTTTATCTACCTCGCCTATTTATTTACTTATTTTTCCCATTTATTTGTCTCGGGAGCTCGCATATCACATCACTTCAGCCCTCCCCAATTATTTATCTTTCGCCTCCGCAACCATTTATCTCACCCACCTCTCACCTTTGCGCGTATTTATC
>JACKZZ010013704.1_pt1 | contig 15440 bp, 19 predicted proteins | sample 8027871 | NCBI WGS metagenome assembly JACKZZ01 (sample SAMN15724774, study PRJNA655200) | protist metagenome | isolation source: fluorescence activated cell sorting (FACS) single amplified genomes of... | place: USA: West Boothbay Harbor, Gulf of Maine | collected 2000-07-19
GCAACACACTTGCAGGCTTTGGCGGTGGAACGCCCTTCTCTGGTGCGTTTAGAGCAGACGGCGGCCCAGTCAGCGCAAACAAGCCTTACATCGTGGGCGAGCGCGGGCCAGAACTTCTGATTCCAAAGACATCAGGAACAGTGCTTAGCAATGAAGACAGCAGAGCTGCCTTAGCAAAATACAAGCCATTCAATGGCTTATCAAGCGAAGCAGGAGGGGACAGCAGTGGAACAGGCTTAGGAAAAAATGAAACTTTAAACCCAGTTATAAATATTTCCACCGGCCCGACCCTGCAGTTTGAGGGCGAAAGTTATGTTAAGCAAGAGGACTTCAAGGCAGGTCTTGCCAGAGCCGCCCAAGAGGGTGCAAAACAAGGTCAAACGCTTACGTTGCGAAAGCTTATGATGTCTCCTACAGCCCGCAGTAAGATCGGAATTTAATGGAACTAAATATTGGAGTATTGGTAACCCTTAGCCAAGCTGGCCAACCAGTGATGCGGCTGCAGAATTATCGTGTATCCGATAGCGTAAATTTTAATGGAGAGACTTTTACATTTGCTCCGTTTTCGTTTTCAGGCGCAGTAACAAGTTTGCAAGGTGATAATGTTGAAGCGGGCCTAGTTTTTCCTTCAAACATCGTTACACGTAGCTGGGCACAGGACGCGATTCTTTTACGGTGGACATCAAGAGCAAACATTGTGCTTTTGAACGACGATTTCACGATAAAAAGCCAGCTCTACTCATACGCAGGTCAAGTAGGGAATGGGGGCTGGAACGAAGCAACATTAGAGCTGCAGCTTAACAGTGTGATCAACGCTGTGAGTGGTAATATTCCCGGTCGAGTGCTGAACAGGCAATTAGTTGGAAAAATCCCTATCACTTCTTCAATCAATGTGTAGTCAGCTTATAGGCAAGGAGTATAGCTACGGGGAAAATGGTGAAAAGGTGGATTGTATTTCCCTAGTTTTCCAGGCTCTGGACATTATGGGCATCAAGAATCCAGGTGTACAGAAGTGCTGGTACACCATGTCTATACGTGAAATATTTGGTCAGGTCTCCATTTATGGGTACTGGGTAGACGAGCCGACTTATGATGGCGACATAGTATTACTTGCCAGCGATCCACTGGCTTTTGGCGTTGTATGGAAAGCGGGAATCCTTTACATCAATCGCACGATAATGAAAGTGGACTGGAAGCCCAAAAGCTACCTTTCAATCCGCCGCTGCTTCCGTATGAAAGAGAGCTTGTAGATTTTCTAGGTTGCACTAAAGAAGAATATAAAAAATTAATAAAATACAACAATATGCAGCCTCGTGTAAGGGCTGCGGCTTACGAGAATGTACCAGATATTGTCAATGGCCCTATAACGCCGATTGCAGCAATTGTAATCAATCTTGTTGTGGGTGTTGCGCTTACAGCAGCTTCTGTGCTACTTGCCCCAAAGCCAAGCATACCAGACCAAGAAAAGCGAAGGCAAATTCGTCAGCAGCAACTGCCAGACCAGATCGGCCCAAGCCGCTTTAACCAAACGAGCAGCTTTAGCGGTTTTTCTGCTCTCGTGCAATATGGAGCACCTGTTCCAATTCCTTTCGGGAAAATAGGCACAGCAATCGGGGAAGGAGTTGACGAAACAGTAACGACAGGAGGAATCGTATTACCTGGAACGTTGGTATGGTCAAGGGCTTTTTCAGAAGGCACCTTCCAACGCATCAAACTTCTTTACACCTTTGGGGAGTATTTAGAAGGCGTGCCCACATTAAGGAGCACATGGCTTGGTACGACGTCACTAAGCAGCCTGGGTAATTTTGACTTCGCCTATTATTGGAGTTCTAAGCAAGGACCAAATAGGATTAAGGGCGGAGATTTTTTATACGGTAAAAGAGGTGTACCCGGTTCAGCCGACCCAGACACCAGAGACGAAATCTTTACTGCTCCGGGTCAAATAGAATTTGACAACGCTTTTTGCCAGGTGTACAACCCAAATAGCAAGGCGCGGTTTGGCCACTACAGCCCAATAAGGAACGGTACAGCGCACCGTCTAAATTGGGAAGTAGTTAGCATTCCTTTCTCCACGGGTGAGGGCTCATCGACCGGTGACAGAAATAATGCAATACGGAGAGCTAGGGCAAAACGAGTAAAAATCAGCGGTATAAATGCGGCTCAACTTGCAAGCGACGGCTTTAATGACGCTGCTGGTCAGCCAGGGGTAGGCAGAGGCTATGGAACGCAGATGGGCTTAATTTCAATACAAAAAGGAGGTGCGGAACAGGTATTTTCAGACAAAGTACCAACTGCTGACATTGAACTAGGTGACATAGTTACATTCAGGATTAGTAGCACTGACCCACTTGATCTAGACACAAGCGACCCAAGTTTTGACACTAGGGATATTGAAGGAAACACCATAATTAATGGAGACCCCCGAGAGTGGGGGATAAGTTATACAGATGTAAAATCTGCTGTTGACGATTTACGGATACAGGCAGATGAAGCGATGGTATTAGGTTCCCGGTGGATTATCGGTAACGTAGGCTTTATTGTTGTATCAAGAACGACAGGTATATGGAATCAAGGTAGAACCATAGACGTAAAACTGGAGTGCAACAACACGTTAGGTGCAAAAAATATAGGCTTTGCTGGAACGAGGGCAACACAAGATTTGCTCGCTGGTTACGAAGGTCCATGGCCTGAGTTTCTACGCGGTCCAAGGCCATCAAATGTAAGTGAAGGCGGGTTTAACACTAGCAAACACTGCGGCGCAGCTTTCTGGAACATTTGTAAATACGATGTTGCGTCTGTGCGGATGATCAGGGCTGCAGACACAATTGAGGTGGGGATCAAAAGTATCGTATTTAACCAAGCTAATGGACTGTGTAATTTCAACGGCTTGCTAACACCAAAAGAAACTTGGAAAAGAGACAAAGACGATATTCAATTAAGTACGCCCGCTTTATCCCGGTATTTTCAAAGAACGTCTTGCTTTAGTATTTGGATACGAGAGATACCCGAATACGAGCCAATTGACGGTGACGAAGGTGTAAGTTCCAAGCCGTGGTCAAGGATACCACAAGTTTTTTGCGTCAGCGGTAACACGCCCCAGCCTTTATTTAACTACATTAGATTGCGGCCAAATGGTTCACAAGGCCCAAATAAAAGATACGAGTTTAGGTTTACACCTAGAACAGGCTCAGACGTAGTTCAAAATGGAACAGAAAATGCAACATATTTTAGACTTAACGCCCAAAGCGGTGAGGTTATTGGCGAAAACTTTCAGACCACTTACGGAACAGTGAGGGTCACATTTACCGGTGACAGGGTAAAAAGAGAGGCAATTTTATTAAACAGTGAATTAACCACAGCGGCTGGGGCTGACACCGAAACTGGGGGTGTAGAGGAAAGTGAACCTGCATTTGTACCGACAAGAATAAGCATTGTAGATATTACAGGAGGCGATTTCCCGATAAATGCTTGGCTTACTGAAGTGATCGGTAGAAACCCTAGATTTGCCGGTGATGTAGGCAGAGGAATAGTCAGGTTTACGAAAAACAGGAATAATAGTCCCCCAGGATTTATAGAATTTGAAGTTACCGCCGTAGCTGGAAACCAAACCGGACCTTTACACGTTCAACTTTATGGAACCAGTCTAAACTGGGCCAACGGTACAATACCTACATTTCAAGTAATACAAGGACCGAACACAAGGCCACTGTGGACCGGAGTAGGTGAAGGTTTTAATGTTCCAAAAACCATAAACTCATCTAACCGCTACAGAAACGTACAAAGTCAAGTTACCTCCGCTTTTCGAGTTGACGATGGGCAAATAGTTACCAGCACAATTGATGTAACCCAACCCTCTACTAGTATTGGCTTTGAAGAAAGATTTTTTGAAGAATATAGCCAAGTTTCTGACTGCAGCCACTATATAGAAATTACAAAGTCAAATGCGAACTCCCCGGAGCATGAAATTGTCTATGTAAACGAAAGTGTACGTGAGGACAACGTTCCTCAATACGAAGACCTTTCGATGCTAGGTTTGTGTGTGAAAGCTGGAAACAATCTTTCCAGTGTTGAGCAGCCCCGAATATGGTTAGATAAAGGCGTTAGTGTAGAAAGGCTAGAGCCGAGTATAAGCAATACATTTGGCCCAAGCAATATATTTTCAGACCTGCTTTATTACCTACTCACAAACGAAAAACAGGGCGTTGGTACGAGCGTTTCTTCCGCGCTTGTTGACAGGGATAGTTTTGCGGAGACTGCAAAGTACCTAGTAAAGAACCGTATATTTTGGACGGGGGTTATAGAGGCCGAAACAAACCTAAGATCCTTTGCGGTGGAAAATGCTGGTAAATGTTTATGTAACTTTACAATTAAGAACGGAGTGTTTGGTTTGATGCCTGCTCTGCCTGTTGAACAAGACGGAAGTATAAGTTTAAACAGGTTAGTTCCTAGCCAAATTTTTTCTGCGGGTAATATTTTAGAAAATTCCCTGCAGGTTTCTTTTATTGACGGCAACGAAAGAATAGCAAAGGGCATATCTGTCCGCTGGCGCGATTTAAAACCCTATGAACTGCCCGAAGAAAGAACCGCAATTATCTACGAGAGTATTGGTGGTGCAGGCGAGCCAAACATTATAGAAGACCTGGATCTTACGCAATTCTGCGACAACAGGGACCAAGCACTTAAAACTGCCCGCTTCATACTGGCCTCCTCCCGACTGGTAAGCAAAACAATATCGTTTGAAACGACTCCAGACGTTTTACTAATCCAGCCTGGAAGCTACATACAGGTACTGGTAGAGGAGGTGGACTTTAGTGCGGGCTTAAACGTTGTGATAAACCCTGACCTATCCATAAGGTCTGTGGATCCCGTACCAAACGGTACATACGAAGCAACTGTACTTTTGCCGGGTTCAAACGAGATACAGACTCTTAGTGTAACAACCCTTGACAACTCCGTAACAGATCCATCTTTCGCTGGAGCGTTGATTAGCTTCCCTAGCTTGACACCTAATGAAGACATCTACCAAGTGCAGGAGCTAACATTAAGTGAAGACGGCATTGTCAGCGTGACTGCGGTAGTTGTTCCAACTAACACTGATGGGGTAAGCCGCGTCGCGAGCTTGGTTGAAGAGGCTAACCCAGACTCCTTTGTAGTAATAGAGTGATGGCATTTCCTAGTTTGGTTCCATCAGCACGCTCTTTTGCCCAGGGGGACTTCGCCAACAAAAAGTACACGGCTATTTCAGGCCAAGAAACCCGCATCCGTTACGGCGATAAAAAGTACGGGGCTACTTTAAACCTTACTTATCAAAACCTCAGCGACGACCAAGCAAATCTATTTTTAGCACACTACACAGAAGTGCTTGGAACGTTTAAAAGTTTTACATTGCCTGCAGGCACAACAGGGGGCTGGTCAAGTACAAGTTACATACCTAACAGTTCAGAGCTAAGATGGCGGTATGAGGCTGCTCCGACTTTAACTAACAACAGGCCCGGTGTTTCTAGTATTTCGTTGCAGCTAAGAGGTGTGATCTAATGGCTTTCTACACAGGCACTGATGGAAGACTACTTATTGAAGACGTAAGTGCAGCAAAAGTAATTAACTGGTCCTTTACGTCTAGTTTGCAAGTGCTGGAAACAACCACACTTTCAGACCGTGATCGTACAGCAGTTCCGGGCATCAGGTCTGCGTCTGGTTCGTGCTCATTGTTTTACTACGATACTGACCCAACCGACACATCTACGAATAGCGCAAGCAAACTACTAAACAAAATAATTAAAGCGGGGGGATCTGATGCTCAAGGTGCAGAGGCAGAAAAAGTACGCTTAGAACTTCGTGTAGTTACGGGCGCCTTGACCAGAAAAATTATTGGCGATGTTTGGGTTACTGGCGCAACTTTGACAATGGCCGTAGGGGAGGTTCTGTCTTGTGACATCACCTTTGAGTTTGATGGGACACCTAAAACCGTACAGATATGAGCATTTATTTAGGCAGAGAAGGCTATGTACAGCTAAAAAGAATAGCTGAAACCAATGAGTACGTGAGGAGCGTATTGACTCCTAATGACGTAAACGTGTCGGAGCGAAGATTTAGTTTTAGTTTTTCCACATCAGCTTTTATAACAGGAGATAGAATAGAACTTGGAACGCAAGATTTTAGTAACCTTGTATTAATTCAAAACCACAGTTTTCCCGACGCTTTAGTGTACGTTAATGTAGACGACGCGGGCGGTATTCGTCTTTTTGACACGTTTGAGCAAGCAGTAAACGGCGACATAAACGACGCTTTACCCCTGGAAAGGGACACAGGTAATCAAAATATACGGGCCAGAACAAGAGACCCCGGATTAAATTTTATTTCTCAAGTTTACAAGTACGAAATTACAACAAGTAGAGATTCAGTAGATGTAACTGACTTAGGTAAATCCTTTAGAGAAAATTACTCAAATGGACTAATTAGTGGCCAAGGCAGTCTTTCTTGCTTTTGGGAGTACAAAAATACGTTAGGCGACGATAAGGTAGGTGGTAAAGACGAAGTGCCTAACTACATGGCCAAGCTTCTTCTTAGACTAAAGCAAGGCAGTGTTTTTCTCGGGCGTTTTGTTATTTTTGACGACAAAAGAGGGCATAAAATATTTTACCAGATGCGTTGCGTGGTAACAAACGTTGCTATTCAAGCTGGAACGAGAGACGAAATTATAGAAACTGAAATAAATTTTGTTACAAGCGGCCCAATATCTTTAAAAGTCTCCCAAGACTTTGGCTCGTTGTTGCTTGAAGACTCCAGTAAGCTTTTGGCCGAAGACAGCACCCAAATTCTGGGCGACCCAGACGCACCATAAACTTTTGAACACTATTAGAATCGTAATAAGGTACTGTGCGCTGAGTTAATGGCTGATCTTCGTATTTCTGACCTGCCTGAGTTAGGTAGTTCAGAGCTACAGGCAGCGGATGTACTGCCCATAGCAGATCTCAGTGCCTCAGAGACCAAAAAAATCACCGCCTCAAATCTGGTCCTAGACGGGATCACTTTACTTGCAGACGGTTCTATACCAGGGGCAAAAGTTAATTTCACCACAGCTGCCGGTTCTATCGGCACTACTGAGTTAGCTGACTTCTCTGTCACGGCAGCAAAACTTGCAGACTCCAGTTGCGCTTTAGTAGTGACTGCTTTACCCGCAACAGGGGATTTTATTGGTCAGATTGCAATTGACACCTCAGCATCAGAAATAAAGAGTTACATCTGGGATGGCACGGTATGGAGCCAAACAAACGGGGTACTAAATGTTACAGGAAGTAACTCAGGTCTTGTAAACACAGAAGTAGTCATATCAAACCACACTGCAGCTATTTCGGCTTCGATTGACGACACAACTGCAGCTGCACAATTTATTGCTGGTCCCACAGGCGCAGCAGGCGCAGTAAATGCAAGAACTATTGTATCCAACGACCTGCCACTAGCAAGCTCTGTGCGTGGAGCGGTTGCTGTAAACGGAAACGGTCTGGTTTTAAACGGGGAAGTAATTTCTATTGATAACACTGTCGTAGCTAACACCGGAGCTAAGCAGCTTGTAAATTACGACAGTAAGGGCTTGGTAACAGGCGGCAGTGTTATTACACCTCCAGATTTACCTCTAGCAACCGAATCTCTTGTTGGTGTAGTTAGACCAGATACTACGAGCTTGTTTGTGGATTCTCTAGGTGAGATTTCACACGTAAACACAATTGGGGCGGGAAGTGGAATTAAGGTTGAGTTTGATGAGAATGGCCACGTAACAGGTTCTTTACCTTTACAGGAAAGCGACATACCAAACCTAAGCACATCAAAAATTATATCTGGCACATTCGGCGCCTCTTATATCACAGACAGAACCGTAAGTAGTGAAAAACTATCCGATTACTCCATCGCCTACGTGCAGGAGGTAGTACCTTCCATTGCCACAACAGAAAGCCACATTGGAATGCTGTGGCTTCAAGAATCCACATCTTCGCTCCACATGTGGAACGGTAACTCTTGGTATCCAGTCAGTTTTGGAAGACTGGCCCAGCAGAACTTAAGGTATTCAGGAACAATCGACGCGAGCACAGGCTTAATAGTCGGAGTAACGCCTTTAGGTATCAGTGCAGGTTATTCAATCGGAGATAACCTAGGCAGCGCAACTGACCTACTAGCAGGCGTTTATTTTATTGTCAATACGTCAGGCGGTGGTCCCGGCAGCAACATTCCAGAAGTATCAGGTGTATCTTTTGCAAACGGCAACTGGGCCTTATGTAACGGAGCGGCTGGGGGCTGGATTCGTATTGAAGCTTCTAATGCTGGTTCGAGTGGCATTACGGTGTTAAACGATTTGTTGGATGTAACAATCACTTCCCCAGCTGCAGATTCCTTGTTGAATTTAAACGGATCAACCTCGCAGTGGGAAGCTGTAACAAGCATCGACGCTGGTACATACTAAAAACCCGTATAAAATACAAACAGCGCGTTAATGCGCCAGTTTTTCTGACCGGGAGGTTTATCCAATGCCAGTTTCAGTAAAGAACATCCGTTCCTTGGTCCAAAACCAAGCACCAACAGCTGGCACACTCCAACCCGGTCAGATTGCGGTTAATTACCACTCTTCCAGTCCGGCTTTATACATCGAAAACAACGTGGGCGCAGTAGTCCAAGTTGCGGGCAGCGGAAGCAGTAAGACCGGGGTTATGGGCTATTGGGACAGAACAGGCACAACAGTGTCACCTGTCAATGCAGGAGATTCAATCACCACAACAGGCACAATTAACGGAGCAAACTTAGTTCTAACTAATAAAGCTACGTCAGTTTCTACCACATCAGGGGATGCGGCAACAACGCTTGTAACAAAAGATTTTGTAGATAGCTCCATTTCCGGTGCATTTGACGGCACGGGCACAGGAAATATCGGCTACTGGAACAGGACAGGAACGAACGTAAGTCTTTTAAACGCTAACGATAAGCTTTTATTCGGTAGTTCGGTTGCTTATACAGGAGCAGAGAGCATCAACGCGGAACTGCAGCTCCACGGGAATGGAGGTAGTTCCAGTTCTTGGCAGGCAACACGCTGGAGCACAAATACAGGTTCTCCAATTTGCAACATCCAGAAAAGCCGTAGCGCAAGTGTAGGTATCCGGGGTTTAGTTCAAAGCGGGGACGATTTAGGTGTATTGCAGTTTGCAGGTGACGACGGGACAAGCTTTTTACCAGCAGCTTCAATCGTCGGCCAAGTCGATGGCACGTCAAGCACAAACGACATGCCCGGAAGGTTGTTATTCAGGACTACGCCTGATAATTCTTCTGCGAGCACTGAGCGCGTACGTATTAGTTCACAAGGTTACATGGGAATTGGGACGTCAACTCCAGGCGCTCCTTTAGAAATCGGCGGCCTTGGGGAAGGTGTAATCCTTGCATCGCCAAATGGTACTAGATACAAAATTACGGTAGATAATAGCGGAAACCTGACAACTGCAGCGGTTTAATTTGACCAGTTGCCAGAATTTATTTCCGTGTAGTAAACTGTAAGCAAGAAGAGTTCAAACATGTCAGAGTCTTTAACAGTCTTTACTTGGGCGATCAAGGATCTTGAGCGGGAGGTAAGCGACGGCTTTGTTTTTACTGCCCATTACACAGTAAAAGCGGATAACGGAGTTTACGCAGCGGGTGCCTACGGAAGCGTAGGCTTGTCACGGCCTGCGGTATTGATTCCTTTTGACCAACTAACCGAAGACTTGATCACTAACTGGGTAAAAACAGAGCTTGACTCCGAGGTTCCAGGTCAAGTGAGCAAAATAGAATCAGCATTACAGGCTCAGCTAGATGAAAAAAGCTCGCCAACAAAAGAAAACGGTTTGCCTTGGTAGTGGCTTTAATGAACAAAGTAACCATTGAAAACTGGAAACGTATTAAGCAAGCCTTAGAAAATGCCGGTAAAACAGACTGTATGTTTTACAAACGGGCGGTGGCGATTTTATCTGGCAAGCCCGACCCTTTCGGCTAAAATTTGTGTATGGCTATTTTACCAGGCAGCTATAACATACTTCTGCAGCGTAGAGCTGACTACAGTATTACGCTGCAATTTAAGGATAACACAGGTAGCGCAATAGATTTAACAGGCTGGAGCGTAGCTGCCCAAGCATGGTCAAAGGATAGGGGTACAAAGTACGCAGATTTTGCAGTATATTACACTGACAGGTCTACTGGAACCGTTGCAGTATCACTAACGGACACTCAAACAACCTCTTTACCTGACGAAGCATACTACGACGTGCTTTTAACGAACCAGCAAGGTTTAAAGGAGTACTACCTTGAGGGTATAATCACTGTTAGCGAGGGGTACACCTCATGACAACCGTAAATGTAAATACAGACGGAAGGAATGTCGTAGTAAAAGTCCCCGAGACTAATGTAGTAGAAGTTATAACCGCTGGTCCGCACGGAAATACGCCATCAGGTATTGACGTAGATGATTCTGCTAAAGTAGATAGTAGCATTATTTATTACGATTCTTCGTCCGACGCTTTTCTAGCGAACAGTACTTGGACTGTTGAAACACTTGTTCTTGGGGGCAACTTTTAAGTCATGGCAAACACGATCCGCATTAAGAAACGCGCAGCCGGAGGAGCATCTGGAGCGCCGTCAAGCCTAGCCCCAAGTGAGTTAGCTTACTCTGAAGTTGACAATATTCTTAGTTACGGTTTTGGGGACGCTGGCGGCAACGTAGCCAGCTCAGTAATTTCTATTGCAGGCTCTGGAGCTTTTGCAACACTTACCGGAAACCAAACAATCTCCGGCAACAAGACTTTTACAGGAACAGTTGACCTTAGCAGCGCCACAGTTTCTGGTAACACTACCTTTGGAAATAACCTAACAGTTACAGGCGACTTAACCGTAAACGGCACTACAACAACAATTGATTCTACAACTGTCGATGTTCAAGACAAAAACATTACATTAGGAAATGTAAGCACGCCTACAGATACGACAGCAGACGGCGGCGGAATTTCATTACTTGGCGCCACAACAAAAACATTTAGCTGGTTAGACAACACTGACAGCTGGACAAGCTCAGAAAGCATTGACCTAGCGTCAGCCAAGGATTTCAAAATTGCTGGAACTAGCGTTCTTTCAGCCACAACGTTGGGTTCCGGCGTAACCGGATCGTCGCTGACCTCGCTAGGAACCATCACAACAGGAGTATGGAACGGCACCCCCATCTCTCACGATGGTGGAGGCACAGGAAATACCACTTATAACAATGGCGAACTCCTTATTGGTAACAGCAGCGGAGGTTTAACCGCTGCAACGTTGACCGCTGGATCGAACGTCACGATCACTGAAGCCAGTGGATCAATCACAATCGCGTCAACCACATCGCCACCAACAGCTGGTGATGGCATTGATGTTACCGGCACCACCATTAGCGCAGATCTAAAAGCGAATGGCGGCCTAGTAATCGAGTCCAGCGAAATTGCGGTAGATCTAGCGGCATCAAGCATTACTGGAACACTTGCTGTTGCAGACGGCGGAACGGGAGCTACTACAATAACAGGAGTTATTAAGGGCAATGGAACGGGGGCATTTACCGCCGCTACAGAAGGTACAGACTATCTTTCAAGCACATCCACAATTGATGGAGGTACGTTCTGATTTATGGCAAATCTGATCCGGCACAAGCGAGGAACAAGTGATCCCATTGCGGGTGACTTTTCAGACACAGCAGAGCTGCTTGTAAACACATCTGACGGAGGGTTGTTTACCAAGACAGACGCTGGAGCTGTCGTTGAAATTGGCAGCGGCGGCGGTGGCGGCTCAGTCGGAGTCGATCCAGTAATCGCAGGGATGATCTTCTAATGGCAGCTCCAAACCTAAAAAGCCCGACAACAATCACGGGCAAAACTGCACGTTACGCGGTTACTACCACGATTGGTGCGGCACTATCTAACGCTGCTGCAAGCAACAAAGTCTTGAAGGTAAACAGTATTTTTTGTTCTAATGTTGACGGAGCGAACACAGCAGACATTAGCGTAAGTATTTACGATGGCACAACAGATAGGTACCTCGCCAAAACAATTACTGTTCCTGCTGATGCCACACAACTTATAAGCACAAAAGACACGTATTTTTATTTAGAGGAAGGAGATAGCCTTAGAGCTTTAGCTAGTGCAGCAAGTGACTTGGAACTTGTCATTGGCTACGAGGATATTTCTTAATGCTGGGCTTTAACGGCGGAAGGCTGGGGTCCAAGAATGTAATCGAGCAAAACGGAATACTTGTACCTAGTCCTGATGCTAATTTTGATGATGTAATGTTGCTTTTAAACGGCAACGGTAGTAACGGCAGCACTGACATTACTGATAGCAGTGATAGCTCTCAAACTATTACTCTTAGCGGTAATACACAAATTTCTACTGCACAAAGTAAATTTGGTGGTTCGTCAATATACTTTGATGGAAATGGAGATTTCTTGCAACCACCTAATGATTCCAACTCTTTTAGTTTTGGAACCGGGAATTTTACTTTAGAATGTTGGATTTACCCTACCGGACAGGGTACTACAAGCGTTGGCAACTTGTTTTCTCAAAGAAGCAACAACAATGGCATAAGTTGGAGATACGTGGTCGCTAGTGAAGAAACGCAGTTTTTCTATGGCGAAGGGATTGGCGGTTTTAATTCGGGAACCGGTTCAGTACCGTTAAATACTTGGACTCACGTTGCCTTAACAAGAAGCGGCAACACATTTACTCTTTGGGTGGGTGGACAGAGCGGTGGAACAAATACAATTACCGCATCCATGGGTTATGCTAGGCCGCGAATTGGTACAAGTATCGCCTATCCTAATGAATATTACAAAGGATACATCGACGACTTCCGCATCACCAAAGGATTGGCCCGGTACACCGCTAGTTTCACACCACCTACAGCACAATTTGAACCCCGTGTTCGCGGCTTTAAAGCATCAGGAGTCTGGACTATACCTGAGGTAAGTCGATTAAGACGGACGGCTGTGTGGCCTGGTACTAACTCTATAGTTCCAGATGGATTAGTTCTTAACTTGGACGCAGGTGATACTAATTCTTACTCTGGAACCGGGACTATATGGACTGATTTGAGTGGCAATGGAAACGATTCAACCCTAAGCAACGGTCCTACTTTTAGTAGTGCGGACGGCGGCTCCATCGTAACTGACGGCAGTAACGATAGAGTAGATGTACCTACGAACTTCTTCTCTTTCCCATCAATAACTGCATTTACTATTGAAATGTGGTTTAAGTCTACTCAAACAAATGGTGGCACGATGTTTGGACAGCAAAATAGTTCTTATGACCCTACTTCTGTTTCTGGTTTTGTCCCTGTAATCTACTTAAAATCAAACGGACAAATTAGAGTCGAACCTTTTTGGACTGGTAGCAACACTAACTATATTAATAGTACTTCTACATCCTTGAATGACGGTAACTGGCACAATGTTATCACTACATTTAATTCGGGGACAAACAAATTGTACATCGATGGAGTGTACGATACTCAGCAAACTGGTCTGACCTTAACTAACTATACTACAACTTACTATTATATTATAGGCGCAGGAAGAAATGATGGAAGAAGCTTAGGAAGTAAATACTTTTCTGGTAACACGTCTATTTTTAGGTTTTACGAGAATGAACTCACAACATCAGAAGTCCAAAAAAACTACAATGCAGTAAAAGGGAGATATGGACTGTAATGGCTAACTATAACGGCGGGACAATTGGCAAGACTAACGAACCACTAGATATTGCTTCTGGTTCGTACACCCTGCGGGAGCAAGCATTGTATAAGCGTGATTTTTTGTGGCCAAATCAGCTACATACTGCTAATTTAGTTCTTTATTTAGATGCAGCTAAAACTAGCTCTTACCCTGGCACGGGCACAACTTGGACTGATTTAAGCACTAGCAGCAATAATGCGACTCTAAACAACGGGCCAACATTTGACAGTGCAAACGGCGGATCTATTGTAACCGATGGATCTAATGATTTTATCCAAACATCGGCACAGATGTTTAACCCTAATTCAGATTTTAGTGTATCGTTTTTTGTTAAAAGGACCGGCGGCACAAGTCTTATAGCCAACACCTCTAGTGGAAGTTTTCAAATACAGCTTACTAGTGATTTAAATGTTGTAGATTCTTTTGTCGTACAAATTGGATCTTTTTCTAACGTTACAGTAACAAACACTTGGTATAATCTTTGCTTGGTGAGATCTGGAAACACTTACACTCTCTACAGAAATAACTCTGTATTTGGTAGTTTTTCTTCTAGTAACTCATTTACTACAGGTCCAAATGTTCTTGGGAAGAATGTAAGCAGTGAGTTTTGGGCGGGCCATTACGGGGTCGTTATGTGTTACAACACAGCACTTACAGCAACACAAGTCGCACAAAACTATAATGCAATTAAAGGTAGGTACGGACTATGATTCTTTACTCATTCAAAGGTCAAGAGCCTAAGCCTTTGCCCCATAGGATTACCCTTCCCAGCGGTTTTACTCGCACAGATTCAAGCACATTTACAGATCTAGAAATCAGCGAAGCCGGTTTCTCTGGTCCGTACTCGTTACCAGATCATGACCCTGTAACTGAACAAGTTATCTGGGTTGATGGCGATTATGAAGTGATCGAAAGACCGCCGGAGCCAGAACCTGAGCCCGAGCCAGAACCCCTAGACCTAGACGTTGCTGCTCAACTGATGCTTGATGCAGCAGCTAGCAACGATAAAGCAACGCTGTCCCTAATTTTGCGGCAGCTGCTTGAGGAAGCAAAAAGGCCCGAAGCAAACGAAATCAGCAGTTAAAATAAAAAAGAAACGCACTCACAATTAAAAGTGATTGAAATCTACGCGGCAATCCTTGGAGCATCTATAGGAATTGCCGGGATGAGTGTATCCGGTTTTAGCCGACGTACATCTGAGTCTAGAGAGGCTGTGATACGACTGACGGCTGGGGTTGAATCAATTGCTACCAAGTTAGAAGATCTGCACCAGGACATGAAGGCCGAAAAAGTACAGGCCAACATGGATCGAAAGGAAATCTACGAACGTTTAAATCAGCACGGAAACCGTATCTCCCTACTAGAGAACAAGAACGGCTAGGATTTAAACAAGAATTCAATTTTGCAATGAGCTTAGAATCAATCCTCAGTCATCCTGCTTTTTGGATTGTTGTTGCAGCTGCTTCAGAGCTAATTGGTATGAGCAAGCTGCGTGATAACAGCGTTATCCAACTAGTCTTTACAGCTCTAAGGAGCCTAAAACCCACAAAAAAGATCTGATACCAGAAGACGGGAAATGGCTGGTACGTTTCAGTACCCGTTCGTTGTGGAAAGTGCTGCAAAAACAAATAAACCGTAAAAAATTTTACACGTCATTACCAAAAAAACTTGACCTGGAGCA
>JACKZZ010004622.1_pt1 | contig 15439 bp, 4 predicted proteins | sample 8027871 | NCBI WGS metagenome assembly JACKZZ01 (sample SAMN15724774, study PRJNA655200) | protist metagenome | isolation source: fluorescence activated cell sorting (FACS) single amplified genomes of... | place: USA: West Boothbay Harbor, Gulf of Maine | collected 2000-07-19
TCAGCGATGCGGACGAATCCATCAGTTCTGTTGGTGTGCCAGTGGAACGAGTTTGCTGGACAGCCGGGAGGTCCTCCTGGGCAGTACGTCGACTCTTATAATGTTTCTTTGACAAACGACATGGAGCCGATCTCGCTGAGCGAGTGTGCGTATGTACGCCCGGGAGACAAGGGTCGATTGCCCATTTGCGATTCAGGCTGGGGTTTTTTCTCCCTTAACCTTTTGAAGGCCTCTTTGGCAACGTTTCGTGGAGTCAAAAAATCAACAGTCATCCGAATTCTCTCTCCTATGGCAAGAGCACCTGTTCTTGACCCAGAGAAAGTGAACGTGACATGGACGACGATCGGGGATGGCGCCAACGGACCCTTTCTCATTCTCGTAGACGGAAATCCGAACGAACTGGTCAAAGATGCGAGCAAATCTGCCCTTCTCAACCTGAAAGATATCGCACCAGGCAAGCATACTTTGAGTGTGGTGGCCCTCGATGGATGGACGCGCTTTCAACTTTCGCGAGTTGATGTCGACGACATGCTGGAAACACCAAAAAAAAATGCGACTGCCTCAGTTGTGTTTGAAGTTACGACTATATTATAGTAGTATAATACCACCGAGGCCTATCTGTACGGGGTATTTATAATAATTTTTTGCGAAGGCTAGCTAGGTATTTACTGGGAGAATATTTGCTGATTTGCTGAATCTCGTAGATGTGCACGGAAAGGGAAACCGACGAGGTAACGCACGCGGTGCGTGCGGCCACAAAACAGCGCTGGTTCGTCATGGTAAGACTTATGACTCTCGGTTTTTCTATCGTATGTTTCTAGCCCGCAGGAATTTACACCATGTATTCAGGAACATTTGGTGGGAGAGCAGGACGGAGCAAGCGGCCCGCGCCTAAGAAAAAAAACAAGTGTAATGTGTGCGGAAAGAAAGGCCATGTAATGTTAGAGTGTCCAAAAATTAAATGCGGGGAGGTTGACCCAAACAAAGTTCAATCTGCAATATCGAAAGGTGGCGCAGGCAGTGGAAGGGGAAATAGAAGTACACGAAAGGCGAAGTCAGCAAGTGCTGATGGCGTTGTCGAACAAGACGGACCCCGTTTACCAGTTGGTTTTTTTCGAAGCACTGATTTTTCCGAGAAGGGCATAGCTGGCCACATTTCTGCAGCAGAGTATCCATTCCTCTTTTTTGACGCAGGGTGCGATGTTGGTGCCACAATTGATACTATTGAGCAGCTAAAAAAAGTAAAACGAAAATACAAACCGACAGAATTGTACCAGAAAGCCATTGCAACTTCGGCCGCCAATTATGGGGGCTGTATTTGTCGACAATATTTGAAGCTTGGGCGAGCCTGGGACGAGTCATCGCCGCGCATTGCTATGATCAAAGAGGCTGATAGCCGGGTATGGTTTGCACTTGGTCTTGGACCTCAATTTATACCTGAAACATCTATGGGCGGAGAAACAGACGAAACACCGACAGGCCACGCTGCACTAATAAGCGCCATCTCCGCGGATCTCAATGTTGTCGGTGTATTTGCCAATCTGAACTACAACCCCGAGGTTCTACATCAGCATGGCCAAGACCGTGGCGCCCAGCTTTGTCGGCTTCGAACTACGTGTAAAGTTGCCATAGAAAAGGATTTGCCTATTCAAGTTCGCATTTTGCCCGGAGGCGGTAGCGACGATGAGGGGATGTACACAGCCGCATGGCAAGACCTAGCAAATATGTTAATTGAAATGGAGGAATCACAAACACCATTACGAGTTCACTTGGTGTGTTGGGCAGGGAAAGCCGAACACATGGTTAAGTTGCTGCAGGCGTTCCCAGATACATTATTTGTGGGCTTCAACGGAACCGTTGGGTATTCCAAAGCGGTATTCATACACGAATCTGCGTTTGATGTGCCCTTAAATCGCTTATTATTGGAGAGTGACGCACCATTCGCCATCCCAACAGCAATAAACGAAGCGAATAGTGCCATTTCGTTTTGTCACCCTGGTCTAATCCCGTATGTCGCAGCTGCTATCGCGGAGCAAAAAAAAGGCACCTGCACGGCCTTGGATGTTGCCAGGGTGGCTTCTGATAACTGTGTCCGTCTCTATGGGCGAGGAGTATCGGAACGGGCTGCCCAGGCTTGCGCAGAAGCAAATGAACGTGCAGTAAAGGCAGCTGCAGCTGAAAAGAGGACGAACGGCAATGACCCAACACCGTCGTCGGCTGTAGGTGACGACGGCACCGAAGTGGCTTCAAAGAAGAAACGACAGGAGAGGAGTAGAAACGATCGTCGTAACAATCAAAAAGGCCAACCAAGCCAGTCTTCTTACGATGGTGCCATCAGTGCAGATGTAAATGATATTGACTTTGATTTAGATTTTTTTTCCGTGGACTTGTCCGGGCAAGCCAGCGACGACGTGAAGGCGGCGTTTGCTAGCGTCGTCGATAGCGGTGAACAAAACATTTTAAAAGATGAAACATTATGAAAGATGTTATTGTACAGACGATTCGTCGCCGCTAGTACTTTCCGGCTTGTGCCAAGAAAACGAGATGTTCCCTGTTGAGACTTCGTTTGCCTTGCCACGAACCGTTCCGCTTAAAATAAAAAAAGAAACGCGGTAGAAAAAGAAGGGACGAAAAAAACGCGTTAAGGACTCCCTGCGCAGTTCATTCTTACAGCTTGAGTCCGAATCAAGTGCCAAGAGTGGGACACCAAATTTAGCAAGATTGACGGTGGCTAGATATATATTTGTATTAAGTACAAATAGTTTATATACTTTTCATATTTACCGTTCTAAATTGGTGGAAAAATAGTGTTGTTGGAAAAACAATTTTTTTAAAATGGGTCGAAGTCCTTATTAACCCTGGCCAGTGCATATGTTAGGTAACCGATTCGACTTTTCTTTAAATAGAACTTAGCCGTCGTCGTCGACCATCACTTTGTAATCTGAGGCCGGTAACAGTTCCATGTTCGATTCGCGGCGACCGCGATGCTTCATCCAGCGGCAGCACAATGTCAGCCCCAGCGCGTGCAACCACCCCACTAACGCCACCCTTTTTTCTTTCCAAAATGACGTCGCGAAAGTGTATACCAGCGCCCCGACGCCCACCACATTCAAGGCCGCAACGCTCCACGCGGCGAGAGAAAATTTGAGCGCCCCACCAGCGTCGTCCTGGCCGTGCGAATCCGTCATCAACATGCTCCCGACCCAAAATGTAAAAAAACTCAACGACAACGACATGAGTTCCAACCGCAACAATTGCTCGTTCACAAAGGGCTGGCAAAACGCGGTCAAAAATATGAGACTGGCCACGCAAAATAGAACGGTCAGCAGCTGCTGTGTTCCCTCTAAGAACGCCCCGATCACGATGATGCAAAACTTACGTCCGACCATGGTTATCTCCCACCACCAAAATTCATTCCGGTAGCCATCGTATAGAATGCCGTACTGTAAATGGGCGGTGTGATCCGACAGATCTGTGATCCCGCGCAATGTTCGGTAGCCCATCAAAGGCAGCCCAAAGACGTAGACCAACGTGCCTGTCACCCCCACCGATAATACCCACAGCAAATGCGATTCTTTCCAACAAGGAACAGAGGGATCGAGTTGTAGGTAGCTGGTGCCATCGATACTCACGGTACAGGTCAAGAGGGCGGTCACTTTCTTTGTCACTGTGGGGTACACTAAGTACAGCAAGAGGACCAGGGTCGACACGAAGTAGGTACGAAAAGAGGAATGCACGGGGCGGCCAACCTTTGGTTGCCGGCAACGCACGCCGACGCACGCCAATGGGGCGACCAAGATCGGGAATGCCAAGACCAATATCAACTTTAGCTGAAATATTTCCCATGTGGACCAAGTCGGCAAGAGGCAATCAATCGACAGGAATGCATCTGCCACACTCGTGGCATAGGATTGGGTGGCGAAAATACGGTCAAACGATTTCGTCCAAGGAACGTCGACCTTCGTAGCCAACGCAGCCACCTGGATGTAGGACAATGCGATTTTCTTCACGCCATCGGACAGCTGGAATGTGCGTGGTCTAAACACAGTAATTTCCACCAGAAATAATGTCAAACCAGTGGCAAGGACGCATGCAACAATTAGCTCCCACACATTGGCGTCATTGTTGCATTTACTGCAGGATCCTTTTGCCATACCGCGTACGTACTTCTGGGAGGCATCGCATCTGGCGCATAAGCGACTATGGTTTGCCACACCAAGTTTGGTGTTGCAGGATTCGGTATGCGGCTGGTCGTATTTACGGTACCGATCAGCGAACTCTGCATTCGCTGCCCCCAAACAGGCTGCTGGTTCAAGACATTTGTGAAACGTATTTTTCTTCGATCGCCAATAGCCAAATTTTGCAGCAACACCCTGCCATGCGACGGGGCCCGCACAAGAGGCTCCGATGGGGCACGCTAGGCACGACCACAGGGTCGGGTCCGAAGCATCATCGTCCAAGTATTGTGCATCTGAGCAATGGCCAGCTACTTTCCACCGGCGCGATATGTACACACGCTTGCTCAGCTGCGCGTTCGTCACGACCTGTAACATGAAATGAAACTGTCTTTGAGTAACTGGAAGGTGGGGAATTTCGACGGTCCGCCTGTTGACTGGGACTTGGAAAGAAGGATGCAGCGCTCCTAAGGTGTTCCCATCAACATCGGTCGTTTCCACCGTCACGCTGCTATTTGTTGAAATGAGAGAGGAGGGTGCATCCCATCGGAGAATAATTGATCGACGATCTGATCCTACGAGAAGAGATACGTTTTCGGGCCCGGGCCCACTCTCTACAGCTACGATGCAAGTTGCTGGGGGGTTCGATGCCACTTTCCCAACGGGGCAGGCTTTGCATGCTTCTTGCCGTACTTTGTCCGCATACGTGTTTCCAGTACACATAGTGCATGTTCCATGCTTCCCAGCTTTCCCAGCAGGGCAGGGACTGCATTCTATCATGCCCTTTTGCGACGTCGTTGTCCCATGTGCGCATGGAACCATTTCTGCAGTCCCATTGCACTTATATCGAGGTTTACACGGTGTAATGTTCGCACACCCGGATCGTCTTGTCCTGTTGGCACAGCCTGCGGCGACCCAGCCTGGAGGAATGGAGATGCACGAAATCGTGCTTGCCCCATACCGACCGGCAGCACACTCTTTACAACCAGCCTTCCCCAACTCAGCTTGATAGAACCCCGCTTGGCAAAATTCGCACGATCCTTGGCCTACCTCTTTATTGTATTGCCCAGGCGGACATAAATAGCACTCGGCATTGCCTAGTTTTGCATTCAAGTACATTCCAGGATGGCACTCTGTGCAATACACCCCCCCTGATGTAGAAGGGGAGTTAGTACAGCCCACACCAGTTGATCGAAACCCCCCTTGACGTGAACACGTGTCTGAGCTGCAACTACCGGCCATTCCAATGATGGTCGAATACGTCGATGGGTGGTTACGGAAGTCCGTATTGATGAACATTGAGCCACTATCAGCAACGTACGCATCGACCCACCGAATAGCCTTACTCTTCCATTCGGACGCGGAGTTATTCAAAAATGTACAATGGACGCAGACGACCTCTCCCATGCCGATATAAAAGCCGGCACCACCCACAATACCGATGTTACTAGCGTCCCAATCATGGATATTCTTTTTGTCGACCCACAGACCACTATTGTAAGCGACCAAACAGTGTCTAAACGTCAAAGTTCCTGATTCCACGTACACTGCGCCTCCAGCGAGATTTGCTTTGTTGTGTGTGAAGGAGCAATTCGTAAACAGCGCATTTCCATTTTGTATTGCCACTCCTCCGCCACGCCATCCGACGTTGCGTGAAACTGTGCAATTTATAAACTCCCCGGATCCTTCATATACCACTATAGCAGCACCCCCCACATTTAAACCACGCTGGTCCTCCGGAACATCCCAGTCGATGCCGGCGTAGTTATATGTGAAGAGACTGTTGGTCACGGTCACAGCCCCGCCGCCGTAAACCGTCAGCGCCCCACCGAAAGCGTTCCCGTAAGTATTTGCATGTGTTAAATGAATATTTTTCAGTGTTAATTTCCCATACACTAAAAACATCCTTACCCCATACAGCAAATACATCCCTCGCGCCCGGTCTGTGACCGCGCCACCGTCTATTGTGGGGGTGCCATCGGGCCCTACAATACGCAGGGTTATGTTGCGTTGGATCCAGACTGATTGCTTCAGGCTGCAGTTATTGTACAGTCGAATTGCACCAGATTTGGCATTCACCCCAAAGTATGGATCTTTGTGAGAATAGGGAATATCGCAAGCAGAATACCGTTCCTTGCACCCGCACCGGGAACAATAGTGGTTCCTGCACTCGTCACCGACCACGACCATGATGCAGCTGTACCACAGGACTAGAACGCGGAGCCACCTCATCGAAATGCATGCGCCAGAAATGACTGACATAAATCAAATGGTCTCGTAAGGCGTAATGTGATCCTTCCGCGTGTATTCCAAACGTCTATGCAAGTGGTGCGATGACGAACGGCGGCGTTTTCGGAACAGAACTCCATTTTCGTTTCGTTTTCGGAACAGAACTCCATTTATTTTCGATCCAGTATTATTCAATATATCATCTATCTACCACTGGTGGTCTGGTGGTACGCTACGATCGATTGATATATTTCATTATTTCCTCGATCCTTTTGATCCATCCTACGAAACTGAGAATATATGAAATGTTACTTATATGGTATCTACAATGTCTATCAGCCATGATGCAATGATGGCTAGGCCCTCCTTGTAAATCGGACCGATTAGACTACGAGGACCTATATAATCGTCGATCCGGTTTTCGGTCCGGTTTTATTTTTTTTTCGGTCCGGTTTTATTTTTTTTTCGGCCAAACCAAACGCGATAACGAATTTACACAAACTCGTTCTCGCTTCGTACGTCAACGAACTTATCACGTAGCACACCGAAGGGTATCAACACCCCCGAAGAAGATGAAACTAGGACTACGATCGACGTGATTGCCATGGCATTTTCCTCGACGATGGTGCCGTCGGTTGTATCGAGCTACATCAATGACCACCGCAACCCACTCGCTTTTGGGCTAGGTGGATTTGCGGGTGCTATTTTGACCACCTTGTTTGGACTCTTCAACGTCATCCTGTTTACGGAGGTAGTTCATATCAACCCTTCTTATTTTTACGGCGGTCATATAATTTATGGTATTTGGAATGCAGTGAATGATCCTGCCTTTGGTTGGCTGCTTGACCATACAGCAAATAGAAAAAATCGAAGGCTTCCTGTAATATATTTTGGGGGGCCTGTGTGGTGTCTCACCTTTATGTTGTCCTGGTACCCTTGGTCGTACGACGGCGAGTCATGGCTAGCGTTTGCTCATTTTCTCTTCACTATGTTTTCGTACGACGGATTTTTGACCTATGTTTATATCGTGAAGTGTGCGTTACTGGCAGACTTAGTCACAGACTCAACGGAGCGAATCCAACTGAATACATTCTCTGCGTGGTTCGATTTCTTTGGAAGTTGCCTTGCCCTCACTGCGTACTATTCTTGGAACTCCTCTGACTTGGGTCCCTTTCGCAGAGTATGTTGGTTGATGGCAACTATATCAGCGTGTGCATGGTATTTTTCTGGAAAGCTGATGGTTCTTCCCATGGCCTCGCATAAGAAGGCGAGTCATGTTAGTAATGAGGACGACACTGACGACGATGACCGGAAAAAATTAGTGCCCACAGAAGCTTATGATGCGAGAATCAACCAAACCGCTCCGAGCAACACTTGGGCTGAGGAATTCCAGGAGTGGTTAGGTTTTGCAAAGCAGTTGTTTGAACAAAAAAATTTTGTATTGTACGTTGCAATGAATTGGCTGATGAATTTCAATGTATTCTTAAGCACAAGCTTTTTCGTATTTGCCGACAAGTTCTTGATGAAACGTATCATGCCAGGACGTTACAGGGCTGTGATAACTGCTCTCGCTTTATATGCACCTAAAGTGGGAATTCAAGTTATGGCCCCGTTTGCAGAGCGCTTGGGTCTACATGAAATGATTAAGCGTGTCAATCTCACCTTGATTTTATTGTCTTGTCTTGCTCTATTAGGTGGACAAAGTGCGTATTACATGTGGGGGGTTTTATTGGTTATTCAAATGATGTTATTCAAATCGTGGGGCTATTATGATCTCATAATTGCTGACATTATTGACGAAGACCGTGTGCAATGGAAGAGGGAAGAGTCAGTGTCGACCTCTATTCATGGTGTTCATGCATTATTTGTTAAGCCCGCACAAAGCCTTGCGCCAATATTTGGAGTGGCCTTATTAAACCGCAGCGGAATACAGGATGCTGCAAGTGATGGAGAGGATGCCTCTGCAGAGCTGCAGCAAGCAGTCTTTTTGCTCACTTTTGGTTGCCCATTGATATGCACAATTTGCCAGCATTTTATTTGGCGAGAGTATGATTTGCATGGCGCAAAGTTGAGGAAAATAAAAGATGTACTGAAGAATGGGTCAGATATGGAGGCGTAATCATGGAGAGATGAAGAATATATATGTATTTTATGCATAATAAAGATCATACATATAAACCCGTTGATACTGTGCGAGTCTACCAATAAAAGTCTAATGTCTACGAAGTGTCTGGTCTATTGTGGCACAATCAACATCGAAAGCTTTCGCATCGTTACACGCATAATATAGCTATCATAAAGCAAATCACTGATCATCGTCTTCGTCTACAATATTTTCCTGCCTCAAGACATCGTCATCATCCTCGACAATGTTCGCCTTCTTATTTCTTTTCTTTAATCGATGCAAAACGTCCGTTTCGACAGACTGATAAACAATTTGGCTTTTCTTCAAAAACTGTCTAAAAGAGTGACCTTCCACGCGAACCAAACGAACAGGTGTGACGCACTGGACCGTCGCCCCACGCCTTTTATTGCCGGCAGAAAAAGATTGAAGAATTCCCGCCACTCCTAAAGGAAAAAAGTCTCCAGGTCCTAACCATTCCACTGTTACCGAGTCGTTTGTGCCACTTTTGACCTCAACCTCCCCACTGACAATGACGAAGAGGCGATCCGACTCTTCTCCCTGCGTCACAATAGCGTCGCCTGGTAAAAACTCTTCTTCGACGACATCGGGCATAGCCTCCGTGATGTATCGGACAAGCACATCCTTCGTGCCCACCATGGCGCGCTTTTGCAATCGCTCTCCAACGTTTGCAAAAACATCGGTGAGAATAGCCAGGTCGTCTTGTGGAAACGTTAATACTTCGCATGCAGGGGAGATGCAGCGGCAGGTGACACTTCGTGCTTCCACTTCTCCATCTGAGCGCAGGAGCTCGCTAGCTCCGAAATGATCACCCTCCACGACGTGATCTACGACGATTCTTTTTCCAGTGGCTGATAAAAACGATCTTTCCACTGTTCCTTGAAGTAGCAGGTAGAAAATTCGTTCAATATCACCTTCTTTAGATATCAGATCGCCATCTACAAAGTGCTGAGCTCTCAAACCAGCAATGATCCTCCGAATATCAGAGTGACGCACGTGAGTTCCTTTGCTTTCACTGTCCCTGTTTGGCGAATCTTCGTCAGAGACGTGAATCATTTCGCCCACTTCCTCTTCGCTTAGCTCCTCTCCAAGATCCTTCGAAACACGCTTTAAATCTTCAGCTGAAATGAATCCTTTTCGATCAAGATCGAATGCTTCCAGGCGAGAGAAGACATGGTTATTGTTCGTCGCAGGCCCAGTATCGGATCTTTTATCTTCACCTCGTGGTGTGGCCGAAAAATCTTTTTGGCTTTCCTGTGCAACAAGATCGGACATTGTTTTTACAGGAAGACTGTCGACCTTTTTAGGAGTATCATTACCATGCATCGAGACGTCATCGATTGAGTTCGCCCTGAAGACATCGCCCGTTGGTCTCTTGGCATTTGACATGGGCCCTTCGCCACGATAGTCCGTTTCAACCTGATTTTCTGCCAAGTCATGTTCTCTCAAAGACTGAACGATGCTACCACTTTGTCTCGTCGTCGACGGGATAGCTTGGAATCCGCCAGGTTTTGGATTACTGCCATTCTTCTTTACGTCTTCAGGGAAAAATTCTTTTGACATACTTGGCATTGATGCACCATTTGGACTAATGTAGGTAATCAAGCGGTCTGCTTGATTTTTAACCTTCTTTTGTAATCCAAGAAGGACTGCTAAAATGGAGGCACGAAGTCTCCTGCGGCCACGTTGATATTTTCGCAAATTTTCCGCCACTAGCTCTGGTAAAGGCTCATTGCTCAAAAGGTGCAAATTCCAATCGGCCAACCATGGGTGGGCCAATGCCTCGTCAATAGTGGGGCGATCTTCCATATTGTGAGATAGCAGAAGACGAATCAGCTCGATCGCAGATGACGATACGTTGTTCCAAATTGGATCGTCGAAATTGTATTCATTCGCTTTGATGCGGCGTTCGATTTCAAGGTCGGTCGCGTCGTTGTTTGGGTCAAATGGGTGTACTCCAGAAAGCAAGATATAGATTAGTATTCCCAATGCCCACATATCAATCGGGCTGCCAATTTTATCCTTATCACACACCAGTACTTCGTTTGGGGCATACGCTGTCGTTCCTAAGTGAAGCTCTGTTAACCTTTGATGAATTACCAGTCGTGATTTTGTGCGTTGCTTTTTACTATTAGCATTACCAGATTCTGACGAAACTTTCGAGGCTAGCCCGCTTCCAGGAGAGACGGTTCCAGTGTCGCTAGTTGCTCCATGTTGAGAAAAATCCATCTTTCCCTCATCACCCTCTGCAAATGCCATACCAAAATCGATTAGCTCAAGCCGAGCATTTTCCGATTCGTCAGAGAGCATGATATTTTCGGGCTTGATGTCCCCGTGAACGATCCCTTGTGAGTGCAAAAATTTGATCGCCGCAGCGATGTTTCGAATCGACTGACTCGCTTCGCGTTCAGAATACGTCCCCCGATCCAACAATCGATCAAACAACTCCCCACCCGACAAATACTCCAGCTCAATTATCCACTCCCTTTCAGTTTCGAACATACCTAACAGTGCGTTCACGTTCTTGTGAGCACCAGCAATACGTTGAACCTTGACTTCGGACATTACGTCCCGTCGGGTGGTATCCGCTTTCGGCATAATTTTTAAGGATACCACTTTTTGTAAACGTCGGTCAAATGCGCGCTTCACCGTGCCATAACCACCGCACCCAATATCTTCGTAGATGTCGAAAAGACTCTCTAAAGTTTGCAAATAGGGAATTGTGTCTTCTGCGTCCGTTGCCCCAGCAGAGTTTTTGTCGTTATCACAAGCAACTACGTGCTCTCGAGTTCGAGAGAGCAGCCAACAATCGTTTTCTATAGCATAATCCAAAAGCGGAACGCTTGCAGCAGCCGCGAACAGAATGGCTCTCAACGGCAATGCCCCGGCAACTTTTTTTGCCCCCGAAGCATGCAAACGCCGTCTGAGTGTTTGAAAAAAAATACGATCGAAAGTAATACGACGACGGACAGCAAGGGCTGTCAAAGCACGTCGCATGGTGTGTGTCTTGCGCCAAGGTGACTCTGGCAGCAACGAAGAGAAGGATTGCAAACAAGGAACTTTTGGTTTGTCAGACGGCCACGCTTGGTCGAATCCAAAATGTTCGTTCACTTCCTGCTTGGTCAAACGAAAAGAGGAGGGGATTTTGGATTCTACTGTATTCTACATACAGTAATCGCAATTACTAAATAATAGTGTGGATAGTACGTCGGCACCATCGGAAAGGGTCCCTTATATAGTATGAGGACATCACTGGATATGAATTAGTAACACGACTAGTTTATTTATACAAGTGAGATTACACAGACTCCTGCAAGATCAATGCGACACCGGCCAGTGTCCATTTCCACGTGGGGTCGACACTTTTCAATGTACACAGTGAGGTGTACGTGGGGCCTCTGAAAGTCGTGACATACAGTGGCGTGTCATAGACAGTCGGATTGTGGCGCATGTAGCCAACATTTGTCGGCTCCCAAGTGTCACGGACGATGACCGCTTTAAAATACATAACTGGCATTAGAGGGAGGAGTTGTTTCAGCCTGCTTTCACAAAGATGCCCACCGCATGGTACGCCCGATATTTCATACAAGTCTTGATCACCATCCGCCTCATCCTCTTCGTAGTACGCCCCCCATCTAGCGCCTTCCAAAAATATCCCATGCACAAACGCTCCATCCTGAGGGTAATAATCAGCCTTTTCGATATTTTGGTACGTGGAAACATGGGATTCACAGCACATTTGGTCCAGTGGGTAGCCTTGGCGTCTCCCAGTTACTTGCATAACTGCAGTCAAGAAAGCCATGGGATTGAAGAGCCCAGAGAACCACATGCATGTGGGCAGTGCCAGCGCATTCACCCAGCTTTCTAACTGAAGGTTACGTCGTTCCAGCTCATGAAACCAGCTCGCAAGTGCCTTTTGAGACCACCATGCTAGCTTCTCCCAAGAAGTTTTGTGAAACGGGTTGCGACCTGGAACCTGTTCGATAGAAATCGCATGCTTTAAATCGTCCATTGCCTGAGACATGTTCAACTCTCCATTCATTCCTTTTTGCAGGTCTAGAAGTGACTTTCGAATATACCCAAGCAAAGTGTTCATACGCGTAAGTTCTTGCACGAGCAGTAGAGAATACGGACCCTCCGTCTCTTTCAAAAGAGGCTTAACACGTTCACCAATTTTGACCATATTGTAGTCGGCCGGAAGTCTTTGCAAAAAATCCTCTATGCACGCGACAACGTCAACACCCACCGCATTACCTTCAGCTTTCTTAATTCCAGTGCTTTTGCCACCCAGCCCACCAAGGAGGACGACATCCGACCACACTTTTGTTTGTGTTGCAGTTAAAAAACCGATTTCAACGTTTGGGTGCATTTGGAACATGACAGGGGTCTCTTGTGGAAGTTTCTTTTCAACATATTCTAAGACTTGAGCGTACTTTAATTTAGGGTCCGGGCATTTGTACCCAGGGGCAATTTCTTTACCTTTAAAAATGGTTTCTTCATAATAGAAGTCCAAATAGGTCTCGTTTGTGCGCCTATCCCAAGAATCTGTAATATGGCCGCCGTACATAATTTGACCGAAAATGTATCGAAAGTCTTCCCATGGGACAATGTTTTGCTCGTTGAGGTATGCTTCTAGAACATTCGCGCAACAATTTAAATCCCCAAGGTTAAAGCTGTACCCGCGGCTCCACCCCTGTTGTCCAAATCTACGCCGTCCCATAATAACCGCGTGGTAAAAGCACAAGGTCGCAAGACAGCCACGGAAGTGCACGGGTTGGTTGTTCTTCTCTATTCGCTCATCATTAAACTCGGCCCATGTAGCACGGATATTTGACTTAACGTCAGATGGGGCTTCGTTACATACTTTAATAGCACGCATCATTAAAAATTCGGGCATATTTTTCAAGAAATTATAGACGGGAGGTTCTGCGGACAGAAAGACACGAAAATCAGGATTCAAAGTGTCACTGGCATAATATTCGTCTAGCATGCGTTCCAAAGTAGGTGTCCAGTGTTCCATCAAATGCAAGTTTTGGAGAAAAATCCACCCTCCATCACGGGTTAGACGCTCCAATGCGGCTTTGGCAATAGGTTCTTGCCCTTCACCCATGGAGATGTTCACAAAACGGTTGTTTGCTAAGGTGTATTCCAATTCAGTCCCAATATCTTCGACCCAATTTGTAGGGTCCACTCCCGGGAAGAGAGCAAAAAAAATCGGAGATCTATTATCAGATTCCTTAAACGCTTGCATCATATCGAATGGTTTCTGGTACACATAATCTTCACCAAGCTGATTCCCAACAAAGTCTCGCAATAGCGTAACGAGTCGATCTGGACGCAGAGCCTTGACAATCAGAAGTCTCGCAAACTCATCAATGTCTTTATACCCCGGAATGGCATTCTTTTCTGGCTGTTCTAGGTCTAACCATTTCATATACTCATCGGACATGTCAGTAAAGATCTCTCCAAAGCCACCGAACAGACCCGGGAAATTACTCTCTAACCCAGCAACCTTAAACCACATTTTTTCATCAATAAATTCCAACAAAACCTCTGGAATATCGACTTCTGTCTCCTTCACCTGCCGAACCAAGGCAGCAGCTTGACGAACAGGGAGAACGTTGTCAGCGACCAAAATTTTAAGAGTTAACAACAATGCAATAACGAGTTTATCAGATTCAAAAAGTCCGCGGCGCATGTAATTGAAGACTTGCATAGTTGATTCTAAAATCAATTGCTTACACCTTGCTTTTAAAGCTTTGTCTATAGCTCTTTGATCTACCTTATCTTCTTCAGGTTCGGGTGCATTCGCTTCTTTGCCGTCTTCTCCATTTCCCGCTCCCTCCTCCGAAGCTGTCACTTCTCCAGTTTTTTCTCCCTCCAGCGCACCAGATGTAGGCTCTGCTTTTGGACGCAAAATGTCGTCCGGCTCACCACATGCATTGACACTTCTTGCGAGGACCAAAATATAAGCTTCGAGATTATAAATGTAATACGTGTGCATCTTAAACAGACTATTCAATAAAAAAAACAAGAGGGAACCTCGCTCGGCTACCGAGCGATATTTTTCACTTGTGACGTTAATTGACTGAGCAGTTTGCGCTGCAATCACTTGCTTCCTCGCAATGTCATTTGCTATAACCTTTGTGTTTTCCAAACTTTCAATCAATGCGCGGTCTTCTGTTATATCACCTTCTGCGTTTGCAATTTTGTGTAAAATTGAATCTTCAAGCTCTTTCATTCGAACTTTGAAATTATTTTGCTGTTTTATCAAAAACAAGCGTTGGTCAGCCAAGTCTGGGCGTTCCATTTTGACAACCATATTTAGGAGCTGATCAGCAAGACCCGACGGCGTCACCGTGAAGTTGATTAACGCACATTCCGCTTGGATTTCTGGCGAAAAGTGAGGGTTGCTTAATTTAGTATGTAAGAATAGTTTGAATTTAGGTCCCAGCTCAACATCCGAGTCGCCTAGTTTGACGTAAAACTTCCTACCTTTCTTCACCGTCGCGCGCGATATGATTGGGTTTAAAATTGCCGGTAAGGTCTCTTTAACATTTTCAATCATCAAACTTTCCCCGTTTTCCATAGCGCGCTCAAGCTTTCGCAGCATCTGCTTCTCTTCGATACGAACAATATCTAAATTGTTATCTTTTTCCTTCTCTCGAATCCATGCAATTGCTTGTAATTGAGGGTCAATGAGTACCGGCCATCGGTCAGTATTTGCAACAATTGTAGCGTTTTCGGTCGAAACTTGATCAGCAGGCAAGTTCTGCGACTGCCAGAGAGCCACTTCTGCATCAAAAGTTAATATCTTTAGTGGATCTAACGATTCAGACATTGGAATGGAGCTGCTTAACACAAATTTCTCTTCTGGCTCATCTGAGACGGG
>JACKZZ010000912.1_pt1 | contig 15432 bp, 11 predicted proteins | sample 8027871 | NCBI WGS metagenome assembly JACKZZ01 (sample SAMN15724774, study PRJNA655200) | protist metagenome | isolation source: fluorescence activated cell sorting (FACS) single amplified genomes of... | place: USA: West Boothbay Harbor, Gulf of Maine | collected 2000-07-19
TCACGGATGGCCACTCATATTCAAGACCCGAAATTAGGGTCCCGCGGAAGGGTATCTTTCCTTTTTGCCTTCATTTGCTTCTTACCATGCTACCATCACCTTCTAGAACTCCTTCAAGAACTTCTTCTCGGACTTCACGTTCAAGACGAGGAAAATCGACTGATAAAGTTATTGAGGATGATCAATTGCCTGATAGGAGAAAAGAACTAACTAAACAAATGGAAGTCGATTCAACATTAGCAAGCAAAAAAGAGAAATGGTGGTTGACGCCCATTATTTTATTGTTAAGTGTTTTGATTTTCGTCGGGTTAGGGTTAGGGTTAGAAAAGGTTAAGCATTTAATTGGTGTTGGTGCTGGTTTTGCTGCACGATCGGCATGCTCCGGTGTGTTTGTAAGCAACCGTCCTCTACAATCCATGTACATACACGAATTGAGCGGGGTTGCTAGTCTATTCAGAGTATCTCAGGGGGCAAATGAAACCACTGCCTCGCTCTTCGGTTTAGGGTTAGGAAGTAAAAAAGCAGCCTATATATCTCCTGCGCTCGGGTGCAGGCTGCTGGATCCAAATGATATGAAAGGTAGTGCTGCTTTAGCCTTGGAACATAGGGAAGCAACTGTAAACATCCCTGCTTCACCTACACCCCATCAATTGCCTGTAGTAAGTAATGATTATGTTGAACGATGGCTTGATACTCAGTTCTCGCCAGCCGCGCATGAGGCCAACCATACCAGAGCTATTGTTATTCTACACAAAGGACGCATAATCGGAGAGAGGTACTCTTCGTATATTGAGACCAATGGCGAGGAAGAGGGTTCTACTTCTACTATTGGTGAAAATACAAAGCTCCTCGGCTGGAGCATGACTAAGTCCTTGCATGCGATCCTTATAGGAGCTGCTGACGCTAAAGGGCTGCTTGGGCCGCTAGGACTACAGCGCCCAGTGGAATTGCTAGATTTTGACGAATCTGCCCGTGATTTGATGTTTATGATGAATGGTAATGTAAGTGTCACCTTCGCTGATCTTATTCAGATGGTAGATGTTTTATTCAAATCTGAGGATTATGCTATGCATGCGGATATCCCGGAAATGCTTTATGCCTCCACTGATTTCTCTAAATATTGTAGTGGTAATACTCTACGCAACAAGGTTACTCGTAATCCCAATTTTGACTTTATAGATTTTGCAGCCTTTGGAGCTCCAATTACTAACCCGCTTGGTTATGACTACGAAGGTCTTTGGGAACGCGTACGCGGTACTCCATCCTCTCAATCCTCTCGCGCCCCCCGCTCCACACTTGGTTGGTACTATAGCAGTTGCTTAACGAACGTGCTAGCAAAGGAGTTTCGAAACGTTTTCCTCAACGATGCTGATTATTTGTCGTTTCCTCACACTGCTTTATTCCATCCCTTAGGAATCGATTCCTTCACTTTCGAAACAGATACAACTGGTACTTTCGTTGGTAGTAGTTATGGCTATGGTACCGCACGTGATTGGGCTAAACTCGGTCTTCTGATGGTAAACAACGGGCTTGGGCCGCATGGAGACCAAATACTATCTAAAAGATTCGTTGAGTGGGCGCTTATCGCCCATCCTAACTCTGGCGGACTCTATGGTGGTTCGATCTGGTTAAACCCAGCTGCTGTGAGCGTTTCAGAGTATAATGCTTTGCCTATGGATTCCGTGAACAAGCAGCGATATAGATGGATTACACAAGTTCTCCCATCAGATGCATTCGCTTTTAATGGATATATGGGCCAAATGGTCGTTGGGGTCCCTTCCATGGAATTAGTCGTGACTCGGATCGGATTCACACATGCTGATTCTGACCCTACCCATAGTGACTTGGAGAAGGAACCAATATTACCATTTTACATGAACGGTAAAGAAATTAAACCCCCCTCTTCGGGTGTGCAGTTCAACCGGGCTGGCTTTTTCAAACATCTACTATCGGCTATAGCTGATAGTACTGATGTAAAGCGCCGTGCTGCTGAACAAATCACAAAGGAGCGATTAGAAGCTGAGCGTCTTGAAGCTGAAAGAATCAAAGCTGAGCGTCTAGAAGCTGAGCGTCTTGAAGCTGAGCGTCTTGAAGCTGAGCGTCTTGAAGCTGAAAGGGTTGAAGCCGAAAGAATTGAAGCTGATCATCTAGAAGCTGAAAGAATCAAAGCTGAGCGTCTAGAAGCCGATCGTCTTGAAGCTGAAAGAGTTGAAGCTGAGCGTCTTGAAGCTGAAAGATATGAAGCTGAGCGTCTAGAAGCTGATAGAATCAAAGCGGAGCATCTAGAAGCCGAGCGTCGGGAGGCAGAATCAGAACCTATCGATTATTGCAAAGGTTCCGAAGATCCTTTTAAATCAGTAACTGTTCAAAACTTTGTTCCTCCACCCAGTGCGACTTTTGAGGAGGCACAGGAATGGCGTACATCCCTCAAAAGTACTTTAGAAGCTCTTAATAAAATCACGTTTGGTGGAGAACAGCTGCATGACTACATAACCAAGGAGGTTGATAATCTAAACGCCTTGCGCTTCAGACTGTTTTGCAAGTATGCGTAATTACTTTTCCCGTTATCCTGCCGCATGTGTCGGTTTTTGTTCGTTATAAAATACTAGTATGATATAGAGAAATGATGATTGTTCTTCCTCACTATAGTTTTAAGAGATTGTAAATTCCTATTTCAATAAAGGGAACCAAAGATAAAATTAAACTCATCTCAATTTTGCGCGTTATTTAAAACTTTTTAAAAAGAAAAAAGAAAATAAAAATTTTAAGTTGTGTATAGGCTAGGCTCTTGTCTCTTATTTGCCTCTTCTGCGCTGCCTGTGCTTTCTTCAAAGCTGGCGCTGCAATGAATGAGTAAATTCAGAAACGCGGGGGAGTATATACAAAAAATTATCTCGTCATTTTAATTTTCACTCTCAATATAATGGAAATTGAAAAAAATGGGCGAGAAAGGAAGTACCAATTTTTCATCGAAAAAAAGAGATAAAATAATAATTTTATATTACTTTTTTGCTCTCACTATTATCTTTTGATCCGCCCTCTACCTTCCCCTTAGTGGGCTTTTTGCGGATGAATCGGTCAACAGCAAAGGCACAGAATAGGTATAGATATGAACCATACATGATAGCACCGGCAATCAAGTTATTCTTGGTGTTGTGGCAAGAATCTGTTTTGTATACGAAGTACCACGATGAGATACATACACCAGTACCTACAAACATCTGAGCGATTTGTGACATTGTAATAAGATAGGTAGGGAAGTTCTTGGGACACATATTGAGTGCTTGTAGGCAGTAGTACCCGTACATAAGCGCGTGCACTGAGTAGTTCATTGCAACAAAGTATAGCCCACTACCGGCTAGGGTGGCATATGCATCCCAACAGTAGAGTAGCACAGTCACGTGATGATACCAGTGCAGGAAGATAAGAGGCTTCTTGCGGAGGACTATAAAGACAGTATCTATTAACTCTGGGATTTTGGAAAAAATAAAACACATGACCCAAAAACCTACCACCCCGCCACCCCAAGACCCTTCATCATGGGGGCGAGTGCAGATTGTCGCCTGGTACTCTTGAGTAAGAAGAGAGGCAAGTAGATGTGGCACCGTTCTAACCATGCCAATGAAACTAAAGAGTGAAAGGGCTGCATTCCATCCCGCTAACAAATAGCGAAGATCATAACCTTTTTCATACTTTCGCATTAAAATAGTTCCAAAATAGCAAAAGCTCATGTATAATATAACAAGGGTGATTGGAATCCAATAGTTTTCAGCTGCCCACGATGTCGCCAACTTCGGATCGAAGTTCTTCTCAATCGATGTAGCTCCAAAATTAGGAATCTCCCTTAAAAAATCTGCTAGTTGTTGCCGAATTGACATTCTTTTCTTTTATCTAAATGAGGTACAAAGCAAGACTGAAAATTAACTCCAAACGCTGCTGATTAAAAATATAGCATCCTACGATTGATTGGGGGGGGACCCTAAATTCTCTGTCTGGTCGCGACCCCTTCTTTCTGGTGTGGCGATGCTGCCAATAAGACCTTTTGAATTCCCTTCAATTTATTTTGGCCGAAGGAAAGACACTCTTTCCATCATGTTCGGCTGGATATCCCCCAAAAAGAAAAGTACAAAGGAACTTGCTGTTTCTGAGTGGCCATCGGTAGTAAAGGCGAATAAATCTCTTTTTGATAGAGAATCTATTTCATTAATTGGCAAGCTCCTAGCAGTGAACCAAGAGCATTTGTTCTTAGATTGGGATGACCCAGGGACTAATGATGATGCTAAGATTGGCATGGTGAATCAGTTATTGCATCTTCATGCACATTACCCTCTTAGTGGTGGTTTATTCACTTATTTAAAGCGCGCAAAGGATCTTCTCTGCGCTTCCAGGGAGGGCTCTAACCCTCTCCAAGGTTGGGTACCCGAAGTGCCTTCTGGTGTCACACTAGACCCTAGAGCTGATTCGTACTATTCATATGAGGATGCGGGTTTAGAGGAGTTGGGGAGTACAGGTTTTGTACTTGTTGCAGGCGGACTTGGCGAAAGGCTAGGGTATAGTAGCATTAAAATAGGGCTTCCTGTAGAGACTACAACTGGTACTACATACATTGAATGGTATATTGAGCAGATTCTCATGATGCAGAACAAACATGCGCCTGAAGGTCGAAAACTACCCTTAGCGATTATGGTTTCAGAAGACACAGAGGAGCCGACTAAAGCTTTATTGAAAAAGAATTTCTATTTTGGTATGAATCCTTCCGATGTGACAATTATGCGCCAGGAGAAAGTTGCGGCCCTTACTGATAATGAGTGTCGTATAGCTAAGACTTCCAAATATACAATTGATGCCAAGCCACACGGGCACGGCGATGTGCATTCACTAATGTTTCATACTAAGACGGCTGCGAGTTGGTTCCGGAGAGGGATCAAGTGGCTCGTCTTCTTTCAAGACACCAATGGTCTTGCTTTCAGGACCCTACCAGCTATGCTTGGTGTTAGTAAGAATCTTGACCTTGAAGTTAATTCTCTCGCCGTTCCTAGGGTCGCCAAGCAAGCCGTTGGCGCAATCACTAGATTACGGCACACCGACGGTGTTCGCTCTATGACAGTGAATGTGGAGTACAACCAACTGGATCCGTTACTTAGGGCAACCATAAACCCCGAAGGAGATGTGAACGACCCGAACACAGATTTGTCACCGTTTCCTGGTAATATTAACCAGTTGGTTTTCAGTATGGGGCCTTATATACGGAATCTGCACTTATCGAAAGGCGTCATGGCAGAGTTTGTCAACCCAAAATATACAGATGCGTCTCGCAGCGTTTTCAAAAAGCCTACCCGTTTGGAGTGTATGATGCAGGACTACCCCAAGGTTCTCCCTCCTGTTAGTAGGGTAGGCTTTACTATGGCACCTGCGTGGTTATGTTATAGCCCATGTAAGAACAATGCCGCTGATGCTGCCGTGTTAGCTGGTAAGGGGGTACCTTGCGGGGGGGCTGCTACTGCTGAAGCCGACCAGTACAATTGTAATGCGGAATTGATGCGACTAGTAGGTTGTAATGTGGAGGCTGCACAGGTAGAGTTCTGGAATGGGGTCCCGGCTTCTTTAGGCCCACGAATTGTTCTCCATCCCAACTTCGCATTATTTCCTGGTGATTTCAAAAAACGATTTACACAACCTCATTTGGTCCACATTAAAGCAAACTCAACACTTATCGTGTTAGGTGAGGGGGTTACTGTTGAGTGCTTATGGCTCGATGGAGCATTGCGTATTACCTCTGCTGGTAGTGGTAGTGAAGCTGGTAAACTTCTTGTTAAATGCCCACCCCTCACCTCATGGGGCGGAGGTAAATGGGTTAGCAATAAGGGACATTCAGTACACAGACTAGGAATGTTGTGTGGCTCGGATGATCCAGTGATTAATATGCGCGGATATTATATCCGTACTGAGGAGGAGGCGACAAGTGTTGTTGGCAAGCTACAGCGTGTGGTGTTTAATGGAGTTGACAGTCTTACAGAAGGGTCATATTACCGCAAAGTCGCAGAGGAAAGCATGACTGGTTCTGGCGATGACTGCTCCATTTGCTCCATTATGTAAGCTCTCCCTCTCTATGTCCATGTAACTTTTTTATTGCCTCCCACGTGACTATTTTACAGCTCAATGAGCCTATCGTTTTTACAGGTTTATTATTATAAATATAACTAATAACATCGTTAAAGTTATCGTTTATACGTAATGACAAAATTTTAATACCTTCGTAGTGATTTTAATAAGTATTTTCGTATAGAATCAATCCTTATTTTTGAATCGGTAATATACTTCCAAGTACTTTTGAGGATGAGAACCTGCCTGCCATACCTGCCACACGTCTGCAGTTTTAAACGAGGAAAAGGGAAGAAGAACAAAGCAAAGTACTTCGAATATTAAAAGTTCACCATGTATGGAATCAAAGCTACTACTATGACCAAGATCACGAGCAATATGAGGGCGATAGTGAGCATTGTCAATGCGCAGGAAGAGCGGAACTCGATCAGATCTTTAACCAAAGCTTGTCAATATATAATGGATCGGATCGGATAGGATATGAGTGGTTAGTATGTATGTATGTATGTTTGTATGTATGTATGTATGTCAGCTTAATATAGTATACTTACTGATCTTATAGTCTAAGTCGTCAAGCCTGCCAGTAGGATCCCGATGGGGCTCGGAAGGGTGAGTTGGAGAGGAACAGCACAAAACTTCGCCTTCCTTATTTCCAGATTCTGCATCACCCGAACCTCCTTCCTTTTCTTGTTGCCAGGCGTATGACATTAAACTCTCCCTTTTTTTTTTTTTTTTTTTTTGAAACCGCTCGATCGACTGTCGTCAAACTGACCGAAAATACGTTCGAAGTAAGGGCATGACCACAAACTGTAGCAGTTGTTATTTATTGTTTTTGTTATTGTTATTGTTTTCTTACGAATTAATAGATGTATTCCCCGATAATAAAAAAAGTAATGCGGTAGTGCAGATAAGGTAAAAGATTCGCGAATAAAATCGTATTTATCTCTTGCCCTTTCCATTCCCTCTCTGCAGGCGTTTCATTGGCTTATACTGGGTGCTGCCACCACCCTTAGCCTCCGCACCTCCCCTGCGCACTAAAGCATTCGTTTCTCCCTTCTCGTCTTGCAAGTCGTTGTAGTTCTTATGGCGAATCTCCTTTCTCGCTTCATGAGCTGCCAATGTCTCAGCAAATCGTCGCTGGTCAACGAAATCAGAATCACGTCGGATTTCTCTAATTGCCGCCTTCTTCTCTCTCTTACCCTGTCGTGACAGCTGTTTCAACTTGGCTTTGTCGTATGTGGTATTAATATCCTTCTTTATCTTGTATTCCATATCAAATTTTGGTGCCTTTGTATCTATACTACGAATACGAGATCCACGCCAACGTAGCGGGCGTCTTTCTGATGATTGAATTTCTGTTTCATGTAAAATAGATGACAAGACTTCGGCGTGTTGTTTCTGTAGAGAAACGGGTAAACATGGCTTGCGTTGAGGATGGAGTGCCTGTAGTGCGACCTGAACAAACATCATCAGTTCAGGCAATCCAGTCGCCCCTTCTCCATTTTTATCATTTACAGCAGCCTCTGTGGAGCTAAATCGTCGAAGAAGCTCTTGAATGAGAGTATAGCAAGTAGATACCACTCCTGCACTGGCAGAGCGTGCATGTGGACCCATGCCATTGGTTCTAGCAGTAGCATCCAGTAACTGCCGAGACGTTTGTCTGTCAAAGCAGTGCCACGCGATGCGTGGATAGGGACTGGGATTAGAACTGGAGTTGATATCACTATCATCACAATCATCATCACTATCATCATCATCATTATCATCATCAGCAGCAGCAGCAGCATCACTACTACTATCCTCATCCCCATTATCCTTGTCTCCGTCAATATCTGCCCAGACTAGTCTCAACCACGCGCAGGCCTTTCTGTCTACAGTTAACTGACGGATCTGGTCAGCCCTGTCCTCATCATCACTATTCGATCGGCGGGTCACCAAAAGGACTGATGAAATGAAGGAAAAAACCTCAGGAACTAACCGACCTGCTTCTGAGCCAGTCTCTACAAGAATACTACTCGCAAGCAAACCAGAACAGAGATCTTGCGGAGTCTGAACTGGACATTGTGTAAGGCATTGGGCTAAGAGTAGACTTACAGGGCCTGCGACGCTGTTGCGCTGATCAGATGCGGAAAAGACACGTCCAAGCAGCTTTAATAGTAGAAGTTTCCCCAGTGATGGCCAGGTGGACGAGTCGCGCATTCCTTCAGAGTAATCCCGCAGCCTCTTCTCCAGAAATGACCGCATGACCTTGATTGTCCTACCCATGAGGGGGGCACATACTGCCTGCTTGAGGTCATTACAAAGGGTGTAGATAACGCCTGCGAGGTGGTCAAGTTGGTTTTGTATATCATTCTCCTCGCGCTTGTCATCTGCCTCTAATTGCCTGCGCTCCTCCTTTTCCTCTTCGTTATCATCGTCATCTTCCATATCCTCGTCTATACTCCCCACCTCCCAGCGAGGAAGCGCTGCCACTGCTAGGGCATCACCCACCGTTACGAAGTGACGTAAAAGAACTGATAGGAAATTATGCATCTTCTCTCTATTTGCGTGGCCAGCAGGTGGTGGTAGGTTAACAGAGTTCCATGTTAGTACACGGTCAATAAGAGCCTTCATATCAACACTGCTGCGGACATATCGCTCAGTCATCTCATCGAACTGGTCGATATTGACAGGACAGTCCAGAGTCATGGGCATATCAGGATTAGGAATGGTGGGGTCGTGAGAGGGCGCACCAGTAATAGCGGTGGGAGGGGATTTAGTGAGAATTCTATCACCCCCATCCCCATCTTCATCTTCATCCTCTTCTTCTTCATCCTCTTCTTCGTCATCCTCTTCCGCCACACCCTCCTCATCAACTCCTTCGCCTTCATCATCATCATCATCATCAAGCTCATCCCACTCCCACTCCTCGTCCTGAATCTCATCATCATCTTGATCATCATCCTCACCATCATCCTCACCACCATCCTCTCCCTCTGTAGCCCTTTTGCCCATATGTCGCATAGCCCACTCGGCCCCACTCTTCTTTAGAGGTGGGCCACCATCAATGTCATCATCAGTGACACGTCGTCGGGTCAAAGCTTTTTGAGCATCCTTCGCCTGTTGGGCAGTCTCGATGTCGTTACCGAACCTATCCTTCTTTCCGCTCTCATCGTCATCATCACCAGCACCAGTACTATCCTTTCCTTTACTTCTATTACGCTTTCCCTTGTTCTTACCCTCGTCGTCGTCCTCCTCCTCAGGGTCTTCAATTCCATGCATGCGTCGCAGTCGCTGCTCCTCCGCCTTCTGTAATTTATCCCTCGCTTCAACTGCTAACTCTTCGTCAGTCTTTGTACGATCAGTGGCCCTATGCTTCCCCTCATATAACATCTCGCGCATATCAGTATCGTAAGTGTTCCAGTCATCACCACCCTTTTCCTTTTTAGATTTTAACAAACCAGCTGCAGCTTCTTCATCCTCTTTTCGAATCAGCTCCAGTGTCTCCTCTCGTTTGGCGGCACGCCCCATGGGGCGAAATGCGAGATCACCTGTACCTACCAAATCCTCAAAAGCAGCGTCGAGCTGGTCGCGTTCTTCATCGGCCTGCTGACGGATCTCACGTTTCTCCTCTTTACGAAGCTTGGACTTCATCACGATCTCTGCTAGCATCTCTGCACGAGTCTTGGGTGCCAGTGCCCCTGAGCCGTCCTGGGGTCCGTAGTGGCTGCGCGCGGGAGCAGGAGCCAACCCACCGAAATGAAGATTATCAACAACTTCTTTATCCAAATTCCCATAATCCTCATCATCAGAAAAGTCATTATCCATTACTGTGGCTGCACCAAGAACCTGGCCTTTATGTGTAAGAACCTCCTCTTCGCGATCACCTAATGCATCGAGGTTAAATATGGAAGAATTGCGTAGCCGACTCGAACGTTCTTTCTGAAATCGAAGAAACATCTTATCTTCCAAGCTGAGATTCGCATCAGTTTCACCAAAGCGCTTATCTACGAATGCATTACTCTTCTTGGATGATGAATATTCAGCCTCCAAGCGCTTAGCGCGCTTCTGTAAAGACTTCTCCTTTGCTCTTCCAACATCTCGATCCTCACCCTTAACACGGCGATTTACGACTTCATGCTTCTTTTTAGAGTTTGCAAACTTGTCAAACGGATTCTCTGGTGCTTTTTTTATCTTGGGGCCTACCCTAGGTCGGTCCTTGCCGCCTACTTTACTGTCTTTACCCATTTTGAATGAAAATATTTTTATTATCGCTCAGAGTTTGCGATTCCTGTTGTCTTGGTTTTGACGTTCAGGATCATACCTCCTTCTTAAAGTTTAGCACTTCAAACGATGATAAAGCGGTTGTTATCCTCTTTGGATCCTTCTTCTCGGGCGAGAGTCATTCTTTTGCAAAGCTCGATTACTACACCAATGATCGCTTTTACTGGATTGAAACTTGTTGAGGACTCACCTCTTAAGACAGAGTTTATCGTTCCACTTAATTGGCGTACCCGGAACTCATGGGGTACAATGTTTTTCGCAGGCATAGCAACGGGAGTAGATTTAACGGGTGGATGGTGTGCTTTGAGAATAGCAGAAGAACAATCAATTGGTATGCTTTATAAAGATATTAATATCCGATTCCTCCGACGGGTTGATGGTGATTTGAATTTGATTTGTCGCTCAGTGGAAGCCATTCGACAGGCAGCAGTAGAGGCAGCTGCGACTCGCGAGCGAGTGAATGTGGCTGTGTCCGTAGATGGGTATTGCTATGCTCATAGTAGGGACAAACCAGTTGTAAGTGCTGATCTAACGTTGTCCTTGAAGTGTAAGTAAGTAGTAAACCTTGGTGTTGAAATGAAAGTATAAATACAATACCGTAAGTGGAAAACATATGTTTTTTTTGCATTACTGTACAGTAGTTACTTTTGAAATAGTTAAAGCCTTTAGATTGATGACTTGTATTGTTCTACGTGTATATATTTTATTAATAATAATTATTATAACTGATGAAATAAATGATTTCCACAAATTGTAAGTTAATAAATGTCTCTACTGCAACACCGCCAGGCGACAGGGGAATACAGGTAAGTCAGTTACCGCGGCCGGGGTGGGGATGGCGCTCCAGTATTCAGTGTGAGTTCACCCATCATGTCGTCCACAGTTCCTTTCATTGGCTTCTTGCCGCTTGATCCGGCTTTCACGCCTGCACCACCCCCCCCCCCGCCAGGTGCTGCTTCCTTTTTGGCCTTTCCACCTTTACCTGCGGCAAGGGCTTTCTTGGATGCTATCAAACTATTCTTCAGAGTGACACAAATGGCGTGTTTCGGTCCTAAATAACGCTCTGCGACCTCCACCCCCTTTCTATAGGATAATAGAGATTGATCGAGACGTTTCAGAAATTCATTCTCTACACCTATATTATGGTAAGCAATAGCAAGTACTGCTATACGGTCAGCTTGTGGAGGAGCCTTGGGGGCACCAGAACCTGGGGGCGCTAATAGCTCTTCTTGTAGAAGAATAAGGGCGCTCTGTGCGTGTTCTAAAGCAGTCTGATGGCGCCCGAGTTGACTTAGCACCGCACAGGCATTAATATGGGTATCGGCTGCATTTTTCACGTTGTTGAGCTTTGATTCAATCTTTAAGGCCTTTTGCAAGTACTGCAGAGCGGCATGGAGCTTTCCCTGGCGTCTGTAGTAGCAAGCAAAGTTATTAAAAGTGGCTGCTCTTGCGCCCGGATTCCGTTCAGTTAAAATCTCCGCTTTCTTTAGTAATTCGAGAACTAGGTTATAGTCCTCCTGTTGCAGATAGGCCATAGCTAACAAATTGCACATCTCTCCTACTGTTTTACAAGCAGACCAGACCTCATCAGAGTCTGCGCCAAAGAAATGCTGACGCAGTACCAGACCCCTCTCCATGCACTCCAAGGCCTCTAGGTAATTACCCTGCTTCTGGAGTTGGGTGCATGACTCGTCCAAGCGCTGTAACGCAAGTAGCTCCGCATGTCCCTGTGATGTGTGATGTGTGGTGGGAGATGGGAAAGAAGAAGGAATCGGAAATGAATAAATGGATATTTGAGGAAGTAATGAAAGATGAGAGGTTAGATGACGCTTTATTATTTATTATTATAGCTTACTACAATAAAGATGGTGATGAGGTGTAGGCAGATGCATAAGGGTGTGAAACACTACGAAAGCATGAAGCGGGTAGTAAGACTACCCCTAATGGCCCAAAGGGTTTCAGAATAATAAAAGTTCGGGGACAACTTACCTCCATTTGTGATCTACTTTACGGTATCAATCGGACTAAACGGTAAATCAGACGATATATCTGCTATTATTCACGCTCTTTCGAACCTAAAACTAATGTGTTATAAAACACCGCGTGACAAGTCCTCAACAAAAAACGATTTCTCACGCAACCGGTTGTTGTTGGTTGTTGCGTTGACGGGAAATATGATTCTCAATTTTTGCACGACCCGTGATAAAGATCATGACATTAAATCTTCATTTTTTTCAGTTGTTTGACTCTAATTCTCCTCCTCTATTAAAAATGTCTCAGCCATTGACAAGAGAGGACTTAATTTTGAGTCCAAGGATCACTGAATGCTGCTCGGCTTCTCCTACTGACCATCTTATTGCGTTCACTATGAAGAAGTTCTCAGATGATGGCAAGAAAAGCAGTATCAATCTGTTCATTCATGATGCACAGGAGCATCGCACCACCCAACTCACCCGAAATGAGAGTGGTGCTGTCTCGAATCCCGTTTTTGTCCGGAATGTGCCAGGTGTAGAAGATGCTCTACTTTATACGAAGGGTCCCGATTCACAAGTCTTTGCAGTGCCTCTATGTGGAGGAGAATCAAGCAAGGTTACCTCTTTTCCTTTACCCGTCGAGAGCTTCAAGCTCGTCCGTAGTGCGGGTGATAAGTTAAGCTTACTGCTGAGCATGTCTGTATACCCAGGTATGAGTCCTGAACAAACTGCATCGAAAGACGCAGAAATCGCAGCTGCTGCTCCTACTGAAACGAGTGCGATGGAGTTCGACAAGCTCATGGTGCGTCATTGGGACACATGGGACTGCTATTCGAAGCGAAACCACCTATTCTTATGCCCCTTGACCGTCAAAGTTGATGGTACATTCCCTATCACGCTACTAGGGCCAATGGTGCCCTATCCCGGCTTCCCACCATCAACTTTTTCCAGCTCTCTCTTCGGCTCCAGCAGCGATCTGGTTGATTTAATGCTACAGTGGGAGTCTGACTGTCCATCAAAGCCATTCGGGGGCGCGGAGGAGTACAGCGCATCCCCAGATGGGACTCGAGTCGCTATGGCATGCAGACGAGTAGAGGCTGAGAAGGATGGCAGCAATCTAAAAACACAACCCCGAGATTTTGCCTGGACAACTTGTGTGTCTCTTTTTTTGTCTAACTGTGCCATCTACTTTATTAGATGGTGCAGGTGCAGGTGCAGGTGCAGGTGTTGGTAGTGGCAGTGATGCCCTATCCTGGAGCCTCTTATCCGACCCCACCAATATGTCTGTGGCATCTAGCCCAACCTGGTCACCCAATGGGTGCTATCTAGCGTACTTATCTATGAACCGCGCTGGCTACGAGTCGGATATGATGCATGTTGAAGCCATTGAACTTGCTACTGGTAAGAGGTCCAACCTTACTGGTCACCTGGATGTAGGCTTCGATGGTATAGTCTGGGACGTGGACAGGGTTCAGAAACGGGATGGGGGTGTAGTGAAGGGTGACATATTCGCCACTGGGCAGTACCGCGGCTCCAGTCGTATCTTCCGCTTAAGTATAGCTGAAAGTGCTAGTGGAAGTGGGCCCTCTGTATCAGCCGTATCGATCAGGGGGGGGGGGTAACGGGCGGATTGCGCCTATGCCAATAACTGTCGACGAAGAACAGACGCTATTCTACTTGGAAGGGTCCCTTATCAGCCCTAATGTGCTTAAATGCAGCATGTCATCATCATATGTAGCGTATAGTGATTCACTTTACTCATATCCATTCCATTCCTTTGAATTCGAAGAGGCAAAAGCTGGTCGGGATTTATCCGCTTTTCCTGAAAATAACAGAGATCTTTCCTTTGAAATCTTTAACCCTAACCCCAACTACTCAGACGGTACAATCAGCCTCCCTAAGCCCGTTCAGTACTACTTCCATTCCAAAGGAGAGGATGGGTCTATTTTGAGTGATCCTAAGGACTTGGTACACTGTTGGTTCCTACCCCCTGCCCAATTTGCAGGCAGGGAGACGGAAGCGGAAGAGGCTGCTGCTTCCGGCTCAGTGCCCTTAGTGCTTATCATTCATGGGGGACCACAAGGCGCAATTAATAATGCTTGGAACTATCGATGGAATCTCGCCTATTACTCAGCACTGGGTTATGGAGTTGTAGCTGTTAATTTCCATGGTAGTACTGGCTTTGGTGGGGCCTATCTGGACAGTATTAGGGGCGATTGGGGGGGGCAGCCATATCGGGATTGCATGGCATGTGTGGATTTCATTCTTGGTGAAAAGAAGTACTTAAATGCTTCGCGTGTTGGTGCTCTTGGTGCCAGTTATGGAGGTTTTATGGTCAATTGGATCAACGGTCATGATCCTGAGGGGAAATTCAAGTGTTTGGTGATCCATGATGGTATATTTGGGCTCAAGAACTTGTATTACACCACCGAAGAACTGTGGTTTCCAGAGTGGGAGTTCGGGGTTCCATACATCACCAATGCCAGTGCTGATAAGAATCGTGATACTCGTTATGATACATATGGTGCAGCTGGTGGTGGTGCAGAGGGGGCCGTCCGCTCCGGGCCAAGCATGTATGACCTGTACGACCCATGTAATTTCGTTGATCAATGGAATACACCCACCCTTGTTATTCAGGGCTGCAAGGACCACCGTGTGGTAGAGACGGAGGGTATTGCCACGTTTACCGCATTGCAGCGCCGCGGTATCGCATCCAAGCTACTTGTTTTCCCTGATGAGAACCACTGGTGTTTACGGGCGGTAAATTCGATGCGCTGGCATGAAACCGTCACGAAGTGGCTCGAGCAATTTCTCAAAGTATAGTATAACAAAATACAAAGAAAAGCTTTTTAATTCATATGGATATGGATATCAAAACTACGATTTTTTTGTTAAAATGTAAGGGAAAAGATAACTGGGCAAAGTACAAAAGTATTCCTGAGAGAAATATTTCAATTTTTTAAAAGCTTTTTAAGAATGTGAAACCACCGGTTTGATTAATGACTTAATGAAACCTCGAAATAAATAGTAAAGCTTGAGAAGAAAGATGAATGACAGCTGGTACAGCATAAGCCCGCCCGCTATGTCAAATCAA
>JACKZZ010017784.1_pt1 | contig 15429 bp, 17 predicted proteins | sample 8027871 | NCBI WGS metagenome assembly JACKZZ01 (sample SAMN15724774, study PRJNA655200) | protist metagenome | isolation source: fluorescence activated cell sorting (FACS) single amplified genomes of... | place: USA: West Boothbay Harbor, Gulf of Maine | collected 2000-07-19
TCGTGGTGAATATGAGTTATCAAAAACCGCGTCAGGTGGTGTGGTGCGCAATGAGAAATCGTGTGGTTGACCACGCGTCAGTAGAAGTGGACCTGGACCGAGCAGCGAGCTACAATCTGCAGAAGTCTTCAAAAATAAAATCAAAAAAAGTGGAAGTTTGATTACTTTTCCTTTGATGCGTCGATGAATCTGCAGATCATTCTCATGTCACATGGTTTAATTGTTGTTCGCTGTGCTGAAGAAAAAAGATCAGGCGCCGCGCATCAACTAGGGAACATTTTTACCATGATCCCGCCCGCCCGCTGCGACCAGCCGCTTGGCTATGTTAACAAGACAGAGAAAATTATCCCTGCAACTTCTGGAAGGAGCCGACAGGTAGAAATAAGATCTCACCGCAGACAGTGGCTGTGTAAACTTCTCACTCATAGTTTTGTTTATCTTCATCGCAGACGGCGCAGAGGCAGACTCGCAACCAATGTCAGCTACCACCGCAAGCCAGAGCAACTTTCGAATCTTCATCTGCGTGGTCGTTTCGTTGCTCTTAGTATCCACTTTTCCACTGCCTGACGGTGACTTTTTCGAATAGGACCTTATATTTGAAATGCATTTTTCACTAGTGAAAATGGTTTTCATTTTTTTCTATTTCACAGACATAAATAATTTCAGTCCATCTTCTCGAAGGGAAACAATAAGTAGAGATTTTTGCAGCCCCGTTGAACGAGACAACTTTTCAGAAGTGCATTTACATTTGGCACGAGAACAGAGCTATTGGAAAAATTATGAGATGCAGACGATAAAAGAAGAGATTTAAGAGTATCACTTTATCGCTGCAATGGTAATAAAGCTCAATGGAAGTTTTACATTTGGCAGAATAAATTTCGCAAACTTAATTTCAAGCGAGATGACGAGCAGGTACAAAATCATTGTGATTCCCTAGTGCAAAATTGGGCTTGTCACTGCAGAAATCAGAAAATGAAATCGACTCGAGCCATATAACGAATGGACTCTGAAACTTTAAGGAGGATATTAGATGAGTGCGAGTTGCTGGAAATGAAGGCTCCTAAAAGCTCCACTCCACACACGGCACTGAATCAATCTAAAAGCTGTTCTAGAAACACATAAACAGTACAGCACGCTCCAAGGATAAGGTACGTTTCTTAACAAAGCGGTAGTTTATCTTATTGACAAAACAAGTGTTTGTGTTATCGATACTTTCGCCTCACAAGAAGAAGTTTGAAGGAGTGCTAGAGAGTCGCATCATCGAGGAGATTATAGGGCGCGGCATCACAATCAATATTCTCAAGGGTCGTCATGTCAACATATCAAGTAGTGCAGGTAGGAAACGATGGGCTGCTGCCGCAACTATACTGAAAATAAGATGTTTTCGATTACAGTTGCGGCATGTGAACGAGGCCACGTAGGTCGAGGAAAAAGGCTCGAGGGAAAAAAAGGACAACCACTCCTACTGACTTCACGCAAAATTGACACTGCTGACTTTCATCCGCACGGAGAACCATGAGTATTCGCCAAAAAACGCGTAGCCGAGCATCCGCAGAAATTCCCGGGAACGGGTTTCCATCAGGTCGTGCTTCTGCCGCGGGGAAAGCTGCATCCTGCCACCGCGCATCACGGGATACCTTTTGATGTTTTGGGTTGGTATATAACAATCACACTTGCATCATGCAAAGTGAAGTATCTACCTCCAATGAAAGCTCTTCCTCAAAAGTACGCAAAGTCAGAAGATCTTCAGACATCTTCAATAATGAAAGATCAAGAGCCAGCTGCATCGATTGAATAGCAAACATATACCCCAAAGCAATCGCCTGCGGGAGCGTATCTTGGTCATTGGCAACGAAGACGTCGGTGCAGAGGGGCAAAAAAGCCTGTATAAACTGGTCGAAACCGGGAATGGGTGGAGGGGCAATATTGGCTTGATGCGGGAGGTTCGTAGTTATCACCGTTGCACTAGAAGTGGTTCTGTTTCCAGCTGCCAGAAAGTTGGTTTGTTCCAAAGTAGAACTACTACCCGCACCACTGACAGCACTCGAGGAACCACCTCCAGTCATCGTGCTCGCATTGGAATTGTCTCCCGCACTGCTCGCGGGAGAGGAGCCCGGAAGGTCGACCAGATTGTGCTCACCACCTACGCCAGCTCCTGGACCGGACGGCGGTGGTGCACCGCCTGGTAGTTCAGCACCTCCCGCAGCAAGCTGCTGCGCAGCCGCGGTCATGTTGTATTTGATTTTCTCCACGGATACATAGTCTCTCGACAAGGATCCCTGGTAGACGAGCTTAATTTCCACTTTCCACTTCTCCAGGGCTTTGACAAACTGGTTCACGTGCTTGCTCGTCCGGGAAAAATTCGAATTAACTTGCTGATGTGCAGCACCAGCTGGTCCACCACCAGTCGGGTGGTTGAAGTCCAATCCCGGGGGTTGCACCACGTGATTCCGCACGAGAATCTCGTTCATCAGCTGCCGATATGAAATACAAATATGTCTGGGTCTGGAAGGTTCCGAGATTTACCATGCAGTTTTTCCAAGCTCCGCCAAGTCTGCAATGCAGGGCCTAGCATCACAGGTTCTGCAGCCTCTTAGTGATGCTTGTTCCGCATGAGAAATGCCCTCTCAGCATGAGCAGAAGTGAGCATCTTGCGCAAGTCACGCAACACAGATTTGTGCAGGATGCGGGACACGCATCACAAGTTCCCAGCCTTCCAGACCCAGAGGACATATTTGCAATGCATAGCCGAACGCGAGTCGCTTCCGCGGCCACCGCCCAATTTTCCAGTTGAGAACTGATTTCCCGGATAAAAAGCGTATGCACGGCAAGAAATAAATATGTCTGGGTCTGGAAATTTGTGATGCTAAAATGTGCATGATGAAAATACTTGCTTATGCAGGAAAGCATGAAAAGTTTGCAGAGCGCTTTCCCTTTCTCATAGGCAGCCCGCATGAGATTGAGAAACTGCGTTTTTGCATGCAAAAATGGCTGCGATAATTGCTGGTCACGCATTACAGAGTTCACAGGAATGCAAGACCAGCATTACAAGTTCCAACGTTCCAGACCCAGACACTTTTGCATTTCATAAAGCGCAGACTTGATCAATTCCAGATACTCCGTCTTCCCAGACTCCGCTGAGTGAAACCGCAGCCACACGGAGTTCTTTTCCCGGCTTGATGTTTTCATCGGCGGCTGCTGCGATTTATTGCCACCACTTTGGCCGCCTTGATGATGCCCCGAGGCGGAGGACCTGTTTTGGTTGCTAGACTGCCGCTCGAGATTCAGCTTCTGTAGGGGAAGGGTTTGATGTTGACCAAGCTGCTGTAGTTGCGCCAGGTGTTCACTTGTTACCCCAGAAGATGCTCCGGGCGAATTTGACGGGGACTGGCGTACGGGTGAAGCCGAAGGAGATTGCCGGGGCGGGGATCGTCGAGGCGGGGAATTCGGAGCTCCTGTGAGGGTCATCTTCAAAGTTGGAGGCGTTGCCGGAGATGGAGATGAAGCAGACATCGACGCAGGATGAAATTGCACACTGTCCGGGCTGTTATGTAGTTGCGGTGATCCATTATTTAGAGGAGTCGGAGATGAAGTTGTCCGTCGTTCATGATCCGAAGAAGTAGCGTGCTGCTTGGTCGTGTTCTCCTCGCGAGGAGACGGGCGCGGGGAGGGCACCAAAGCCGCTGCGGTACTACTAGCAAACACTTGGTCGGGTAGAGTAACGCCGGACGTCGGGCGAGTTCGACTATTCAATATTCCGCGATCTTCCCCTCCGCTGTCATTTTTCATCAGCGGCTGTAAGTTCTGCGCTGCGGCCGCGAGCAGAAATCCCGCAAGAATGCACAGCAATGCGCACAGAATCAGCACCAAACACTGCATCTTTTTCGAGCTAGCGAGAATAGCGAGGAAAGTCGTATCTTCGACCTCTTCATCTTCAGATGAGCAGTCTGGGTGCAGTTCGTGGCCGGAATTTTTTTTACTTCCGTGTTTTAGAAGTTTCGACGACGGTGGCGGTACAAACATTGACCGACGGGAGGATCGTGTCGAGTAGTAATACGCCGCGTCGTTGTAGCTGCTGCGGTTCATCTTTCTGTGGTAGTTGCCGCTCATCTTCCGATGTATGCAATACAAATTTCCCGTACATGTACAACATACATCACAAATCTCACCAATTTGGAGCGTCAAGCTTGTCGTGCTAAACTAGGATCGAAGCCAAGTTTTGTCATGCAGAGACCGCATCTGTACGTGTACGGGAAATTTACTGTGGATACGATGGTGCTGAATATTATGGCCATGAAGATCTTCTTCGCGACTAGAGTTGCAGCTTTGATCGTTGTTCATCATGATGTTCTTGTTGTACATCTTGATCGCTCTTTCCGCTTCGTTCCCCTGCCCTTCGTGCCCAGTCATGGTCCGGTTGTACATGTTCGTTGCCGCGCCCGCAACCCGCTTACTTGCGACGGAATGGTGGAACAGGAGGTCAGGCGTCTGTTGTTCATGGTCGTTATCATGAATATCGTTTTCTTCTGCATCGATATCAGCGTCAGAAGAGAGCAAGTGATTGTGCTCGGACGGTCTGGAGATGCGGTTGCGGGCATTTTTCGTGATAGACGTGTTCCTGGTGTTGTTGGTAGTTGTGCCGTTCTTGTTTCCACCCATCAGGAGGTTGTGGCCACCGATGTATTTGGTGTAAGTTGTTTTCGCAGTGGTTCCATTTTTCCCATGGTGTTGCACCATCGCCCCGGCGCGCCGGCCTGCGGCATGGGGAGGGGCTTCCAGGTTTTGCCCCGGTCCAGCCCCAAACTCATGCTGCTGTTGCGAATTAATATACCCGTGATTTTTACTAGCTCCACCAGACGCTGGCCCAAAATGCATGTTGCCATGTTTATTCGCCAACATCTGCTTATTTTTCGTGCTATGATGCTGAAGATGGTGCAGCGAGGTGGTCATGTAGCTATCGTGAAGATGATCATGTTGACCACGGCCGCCTTTTCCACCTCCGTGATGATACTTATGAAAACCGGCACCGCCGGCACCCCTTTCCGAGTCGTGATCCCAATAAGTAGATGAAGCACGCTTAATATCATTTCCAGCACGAAAATTATGCCCACTGCTCCGGCCGAAAATGTGGTGCATATTCTTGCCTCTAAAATCTTCATGATGGTTTTTTCCGCCGGCGGAGGACCGCTTATGATTCCCCCGTCGCCCACCTCCAGAAGCCATGATGCTGCTCTGGTCCTCTCTTTGCTCATCAGATGGAAGCATTGGACTCGACGACACCAATGTCGGGCTGTACCGTTCGCAAAAGATGTTACGACGGGTAGAGGAATGACGATGTAGTTGCTGGTGCTGGTGGCCATGCAGTCCACCATGATGTTGACCGTTGTATACTGAAGAACCTCCACGACCTCCACGACCAGGAGCATAATTCTTACTGTTCTGATTTGACGCAATGCTGCTGGACAGACTTTCCCGGCCGGTCAACGAGTTCTTGAAATTGTGCTGCTGTTGAACAATCCGCACGTCCGGGTCCACGAGCAAGCTTGGGCTGGGGTACTGCCGAAAGTGGTAATTCCCAACATGCTTTTCCAACAACTCAGTCTGCTGCTTCGGCTTGATGTTCGACGGTTGCAGCTGTTGTTGTTGACCCAGAAGTTGTTCTTGTTGAGATGCTCCACCTAACACGCTAGATTGCGGCTGCAGCTGCTGTGCTGATTCTACTACACCGTCTACTTCCACCGAAGACCTGCCGCGCTCTTGCTCGTGGTCAACGACGTGGTGGGAGTTCAGCAAGTTCATATTTTCGTGCCCGAGTGGTCCTATCAACTGTAAAAATGTCTGGGTCTGGAAGAGTTCATGTTTGTCATGCTTGTCTGGCATGACTCTTAAATCTGTCATGCACGTTACCCAAGAGCCCCGCTTTTCTGTGATGCAGAAGCGCAGTTTGTCATGCAGAATAGGTAACAACTAGGAGCTCAGAGACTTGTCATGCTGAGCCAGCATTTGTAGCCTCATCATGAGACGCCACCCAGCATCACAAGTTTCCAAACCCAGACATTTTTACTTTTGATAGGTCCGTGATCGGGACTACTGTCTTCCTCCAGCTGGATATTTTCTTCCTGCTCGCCACGATGTGGGTGGTCGGCTCCTGCTAAACTACGCCCGACGACACTTTGCAACAGAGATCGCTTCGTACTACTCATGTTGTTGACGTTCATGTTCATCCCACTGCTAGTATGCAGTTCCTCGCCTGTAGACACCAAATGGCGACTTTCGATCTGGGCTTCGTCGTCTTCAATTTCGATCATAGCAGCAGGAGGCCCTCCTGGTGGTCCTCGCAGTCCAGAATTTATTTGAGTTCCACCCACTGAAGGTTCTCCAAGAGCAGGATTCACCACTCCGCCCAAATTTTTATGGCTCATCACATTTTTATCTTCATCCAGTAAAAAAATGTCCTGTCGCGCGTCCTGTTCTTCCTCGTCGTCGCCCGGACTGAATCGTCGGAAGTCTTCTTCACTCGTGCCCGCACCTCCACCACCCCGACAAGTCCCTCCGCCAAGACCGAAATTTCCTAAACTCGTTGCTGTGGTGTCTTCCACCAAAACCATGTATGGCGTTCTCAAACGTTACATTCTCAGCTGTTACCTGATTTGTCATGCAAAATGACCATGAGCCACAAGACGTTCCAGCTGCTTCACATGACAAGTTCTCGAATGGCTAGCCAGCGTCTAAATCTGTGCCAAATCTGTCACGCAAGACGCGCAAGCTCCCTCCTTTCACTTTTGCCATTTTTGCATCACAAATTCATGTAACAGTTGAGAATGTAACAGTTGAGAACGCCATACCATGCGCGAGGGCGTTATGTTCGTCGTCGCAAGGGAGGAGGAAAGAACCGCGGAGGGACGCGGGGAAGATTTAGAAATGTTGGAGGTGTTGGATGAGGCTGATGGATTGATGACGTCCTCTTTGCTGACGGAGCCTTCGGTCTGATGCGGGACGACACTCATCTGGTCGTGCAGGATCTTGTTACTTGGCAAAGCTATGCTGAGTAACACGGATACTGGTCTGCTACAAGTCCTCTTGCAAGCGATCGAAGACCGAGAAGTCCTCTTGCAATCGACAACCGTTTGTTGTGATTCGGGTGCGACGTCGGCGGCGGCCCCAAGCGAGCAGTACTAGCAGAGAAGTCTTCTTAGGGCGCGACCTCTTCCACTGCTATTTTTTGCCCGTTCTGTATCATGTTGGTGCGCCCTGCTGCAGCTGGGGCTTTATGTACTCTTTACAAGGCACGACTCTACTTTTGCTACGCGCCTAAGTCTTGAGCGGGTGATTTGCGTCAAGGACAGCAGCACTCGAGGAAGTTCATCACTTCTGACCGAGATTTTTCATAAGCACAAGCAGACATCATCAAAGGGCTGCAGGCACAGTAGAGCTACGAAGATCATAAGCAAATTGAGAAATAAGCACCGAATCAACGAAATGACCGACCACGGAAATGAATGAAATCGAACAGCGGCGTCAGTTCATCAACTCTATCGGCAATCGATGCACGTTGCAGCTTAGCACCGATTCTACAACATTTTGCTATCCATTGCCATTCACTGCTAAACACACTTGCGTCCCCTCGTCCAACAGATAAAGCATTCCATCCGTGGCGGTCCTCCGATTCCACATATTCCAAAAGCGAGTGCAGCGGTGAGAAAGATACGACATATGTAAAAGTTTTGTACAATACATTTTTCTTAAATTATTCGGTGAGCCTGCTTTCCTACCAAAGCCACGACTCACTGTCGCCTATGGTGTGATACTCAACATTTTTCAAAAAAGTCCTACTTTCAATTGTTGAATTCTAGTAAATATTTTTTTTCTTCTGTTGCATTATCCTTGTCCTTCTTCATGTTGACTGATTTCTTGGAAATCCAAATGTTGCTGTAGACTTCTTTTCACCTTGGGCATTTGTCTGAAAATGTAAAAGCATTTCTGGCAAGGTCGAATACTCACTGTGTATAGCCACACAGTCAAAAAATCGGCGGAAACTTCTAGTAGTTCGCTGTGTCTGTATATATTACCTCCTTTGCATCTTCACTAGATCTCATTGCTTCATCTTCTTCAACTACTCCGCTAAACGTAAAACTTAAACTGGCTCTTCTATCTCTACCTCCGTACTAGTAGAGGCACTACGTGATAACAATTGCTAATCCGTTGATAATATGAGAAGTTGTTGTAAAAGTAAAATTGACTCTTGCTAAACCTGATCAAAGTCCGATACTCTGGTGCTTCTGAGCTAATTATTGCTGTTGGTAAACGCTCCAATCAAAAGTACTAGTACTTGTTCATCTATTTTCTGTGTACCTCTCCTCCTCTTCGCCTTCTGCTTGCTCTATTTCCCGCCCCCTGTTCATCACACCTCGTCGTGAACGAGCGAACTTTTCATCTTCTTCATCTTCTGCATGAAAACGGCCTGCTTTTCCACAATCTGATCGCATCTTTTCAACTCGGCCGGCGAAAATCCGTGTCCGATCACCCCCGCCTCCGGGTCCGAGCAGAACCGGTAATTTACCCCCGCCGCAATTTTCCCGAACTTGACAAAGTGGCTGGGCGCGTCAACCAAATGGAAGGAGGACGGAAGTTCGTTGCTCCACAGCCAAACACCCCAATTCGTATCCTCCGACTTTCCTTCCCGCAGCCGCTCCGGGTGCCGTATGGCATTCTCAAGCGTTACATCCTCAACTCCTGTTACATCAATTTCTAATGCAAGAATGGCAAAACTGAAAGGGGTGAATATTGCGCCTTTTGCATGACAGATTTGGGACGGACTCTAGTACTATTTAGCGCGTCGAGAAGTTGTAATGCGAAGAAGGCTTGATCGTGTGAAAAGTGATAGCGTTTTTGCATGGCAAATCGTGTAACAGTTGAGAGTGTAACGTTTGAGAACCCCATATGCCGCGCGACGTACGCCGCCACCCGATGCGTTATCGCGACACCGGAGGCACCAGATGGGTATTCCGGGTAGTAGTGCTCATTGTAGCCGTACTGGTCCTTGTACTGGCTCTCCATCCTGTTCTTGCCCTTCTTGTATGCTGTGCAAAAAGTTGATGTATCGCGCTCGTAGTAAAAGTAATTATTGTAGTGGTCATGCAGGACAAAACCCTCTACCTGATTTGCTATGACAAATTGCATTTCGGTCCCTTAGAAAATTGTGAAAACTGTCATGCCATTCATACATAGTGCGATACTTTTATTTTTGTATCTGCATATCTTGTCATGCAGTAACGGGTAGAACTCTTCGTCGAACGACGGATCCCCGTTCTTTCCCACGTCCAAAGCCGGTTGCTCGTAGTTCACGTTGCCGACGATCAGCCCCGGTATCCCCCAGAAAAAGACCGGCAGGCCAAATTTGTAATGCAAAAGTAAATATAACAAAAAAATACGCATTACATGCCCTAAACAGCATTCTATGGCTTTCGCCCATGACAGATTTGCCTGTGTATCTATTGTTGCATTACAAATCTGACCTGCCTGCTTTTTTCTGTGGGATACCCGGAGTTCCGTGGTCAAACTTCGCCCCAAAGTCCGTCTGCGGATGTTTCTTCAGTTTCTCCTTCTCGTCGGCGAGCAGCTGCGTCAGATACTTCTGCAGCGGCCGAAACTTCACGTACACATCGTCGTCGACCTTCACATATGCATTGCAAAAGTATCGCACTCGTATAAATGCATTTCCTCAGCATGAGAAATGAAATTTGTAATGCAGATTTAACTTAAAAAAAGATTTGTATATGCATCACTGCAATACGAGTACGATACTTTTGCACAGGATATCACAATCCAGTCCAGAGTCGGATCTTTTTCCAGGAGCCACGCGATGGAGAGCTTCACTTTCTTGCTGATCGAGAAGTAGGTATCCACGTGCGGCAACAACACCACATCCCCGTGCAAATCTGCTTCGGATTGTAGCGTTGCGTTGATTTTCCTCTCCTCGTTCGCTAGTTTCTTGTACTGTTCCTGTCTCGACAGCTGCCACGTGTTTGATGCAGGAGTTCCTGCTTTCGAAGTTGTGCCGTCCTTGTCCCATACATTCATCAACGCTGGGGACTCCGTGCAGTCCCATTTTGCAACTCGCATCTTTTCGGGCACTTCGCAACCCCGGGCGCCGACCATGAAGTACGCGATTTTGTTGTTGTATTTGCTGTTGAAGTTTTCCAGTTTGCTCTGCGGGTCGTTTGTTTGCTTGCTCTTGTCGTCACCTAGTACAACTTGTGGTCCTCCTCCACCTCCTGCTCTTCCGTGATACGTCGGGTTCTGCACGAAAAGCAACTGGTCCACGGGGTCCTTGTACAACTGAGGGTGCGTGTTTTTCTGCACCTTCAGCCACGTTTCCCGCAGCGCTTTCCTCGCTTCCCAGTTGGTTCTGCCGGAGAGGACCATCAGGATTATTTTTGGATTTGCCTCGATGAGAACTTGGTTGGAGAACATGTTCTCATCTTGTTCTGCTTGTTCCCCGGTGGTCGACGCCTTCGTCGTCGTGTCCAGCAAACCTACTGCAGTGCCTGTCGAGGTGGAAGATTTGATTTTTGCTCTGTTCCCAGCTGGTAGCAGATCTTTCAGCGGCGTCATTCCGTTGTGCAACATCGTTGCGGGGGTCGTAGAGCTTCCGAACAAAGACCATGATCCGCGACCTGTTGCAGCTGCAGCGGACAACTTTGAAGAAGCTCCTGCCGAGAGTTTTTGCGACACCTGCAGTGCCGACACCCCGTTGATTCTACTGGTGCGAGCCCTGATGTCATCTGCTTCCTGTTTCAGCTTCTCCTTGTCCCGATTATGGATGCTGTCCTCGTCGGAAAGAAAATTTTGGTTCGCATTTGTTCCTTTTGCTGCTTTATTTCCGTAGTTTATTTTTCCTTTTCCACCATTATCTTTGTCTTTCGCTTTACTACTTTCCGGGAACAGCCGTTGCAAAAACCGTTGCCTCCGGAGCTGCTTTCTGCGGTTCTGAACCAGGCGAAGGGTTTGCAAAGTCGCGTCGTCCTCCAACGCGTCTGCTTTGGGCGCGCCCGGAAAGTCATGCACGTGGCGGGGCAGAGAAAAGGTAGACGATTTCAGCGTCGCCTGCGCGCGGAGGCGGGTGCAAGCCACATCGCGATAGAAGTAGACTGCTGGCGTGTAGTTGGTCCACCACCAGGCGGCCCAGAGGTGGAGACCTAGACTGTGGAGCAATCTAAGCGCGAAAGCTCGCGGCGGGCGCATGCTTTTCGTTCCATCCATATAAGGGAACGGCGTGCGTCCGCGTCGATTTTTTGGATGTGCGCTGCAGCTTCGCTTTGGTCCTCGCGGCGGTGGGGGAAGAAGAAGAAGAAGTCAAAGGAACTCCCGCGATGAACAGTGCGGAAGTACTACCCCTCGAATGACCACAGTCCTCTTCTAAATCTTCACTGATGTTGAAACTGCCGGACGGAAGAAGTATCGTTCGAGCGTCGTGAAAAGTGTCAGCCGGGAATACGAATAAATTGTTTCGGTTATTGCCTTCCTGCTGTCTGCTGCAAGGATAAGGAAGGATTTCTATCTCCTCCGCCCGGGTCTGTTTCAGGTGACCGCATCCGCCCGCCATGATAGCGGCCTTCTCATCCTTAAAGCAGCCCGATACTCTGGCTTTATTCTTTCATCGCGGAGATTTAATAGCAAGCTTTATTTGTCTAGAAGGGCTACGTACAACTTCAAGATCTAATTTTACTGTACTGAAGCATGACGAAAGAAGAAAACAGTTGTGCGACGAAGTTGACGCAAGTAGTAGCTGTAGATTTGTTCAACAAGAACGGACACACACGCACGCACATCACAAACACACCTCCTGCCCTCGAGAAATAAAACAACTTCTCACATACAATAACAAAAATAGGCTCTCCTGGTGTACGAGTACGCCAATTTCTTATTCTTCAGGGGCTTGATTATAATTCTCACACCCACTTCAATCTGTCGCGCTCGAGAATCAGCAGGACTTTCCGGCTTGTTCCCCAGCTGTATGTTGAACAGAAACCAGGAAAGGATCTACTCCTGCACGCGGGAATAAAAGAAGGAGGTGCAGAGTCTTGAAGCGCAGAGTCGTACGCTCTTGCTTGCCAAAGGGCAGACAGTTGTGGGCGGGCACGCTGCTAGCTAGCGCCCGTCGATGAATGGGTCAGCCGTCGGCTTCTAATTCTGCCTCTGAATAGATCCGGTGTCGTTTTGGTTTTGTCGCAAAAGCCGTTGTACTTCGGGAGTTGTACGCATTTTTTTGCCACATCTTCATTTACTCGCCATACGTCTTTTTAAGACTGACTTCGTCTCCAAAAGCGGACTCTGTATAGGATGCGAAAATCATAATTGGTCACTATACAGCCCAGTTACACGCGACGTCTGTCCAGCTTTATTCCGTCTGCATGGATCCGGTCTGTAAAGAGCCCAATACGTCGTCGCGGGGAAAGTGGGCGACTAGATTAGCGTCGGTCGCGATCATTTGCTATTCTTTTATCCGTATGTCGTTACATTCTTCGCCAACTACTAGTAAACTAACCGACGCCGCGGTCCTGGTCGTAGACTCATAGACGTTAAGTGATATTATCCGGAAGATGTTGAAGTTGATAAAAAAGTCAGCACTTTGGGAAAATTATAATTGTGCTGCTTGTTTACAAACGTTTTTGACTACACGTGAAAATAGCTCAGAAGGAAAGGGAGTATTTCTCGTTTGTCTTTCATTCTTTCTCTTTCATTTCTCAAAAATAAAAATTAGGACGCGGCTGCACAGCTGCAAAAATAATAAACACGGAGATAAGCAACTACATCCTCTTAGTACTTTCGGCCTACTTCTTCTTATTCCACTGCAAAAAGAAGATCATGTTTTTGCTGATCTGAATCTGTTGCAAATTTTCCAGCCACGCCAGTTGCTGTTCCGTCACCTGCGTTTTCGCGAGGAGTAAATCCTTCTTGTGTTGTCGGAAAATGAACTTCTTGTTCTTCTCATCGTTTGGGTCTATCCCGGCGATTGTTTCGTTGTAGCAGTCCGCGATTCTCTTCGACGCCTCCTCTAACTGCGGAATCGTAAAAGGACACGACGAGATAGACGTGTTTGCAGCTGGTGCAGTTGCGGTTGCGGTTGTTCTAGAAGAAGTACTGGAAGATGAAGATGATGGTGCGGATGCCTTAATATTAGCCCCAGCCGCCGGTAGAGGTAGTTGTACTTTCTTCATCGGCTGCTGCTGTTCTTTCTGCTTCTCGAATTTCCCCAACCTCAGTTTAATCAGCTTTGCGGTCAACGGCTCTGCGGGTAAAGCCATCTTTTCGCGGAAACTCAGAACTTTGTCCTGCTTCTTCAACTTCTTGTTAATATCGGCAGAAGTTTTGTTGTGGCAGAGGACCGGCTTGGAGAAGATAGCGCTTGCGGCCGTGTGCTGTGGGGCGGTCGACCCTTGGGCTACACTGGAAGAAGAAGCGCCTGGTAGAATAAAATTCTTGTGTTTGGTCGAGGACGATCAGCAAGAAGAGTCTTCTTCTTGTTCCGATGAATATGAAGATTTGCAATTGCAGCACTTACGAAATACAACTTTAAAATTGGAAAGCATCGCACCGAGGAGCAACCGTCGATATTGCAATAATCCCGTCGAGCGAAAACAAAAGTAATTTTTTTTTTAATTATACAAATCACAAACTAAAAACAGCGAGTTAGCACGTAGACAACTTCAGATTAGCACGTAGAAAACAAAAGTAATTCTATACCTGCTGCACTGGACGACGAGGACGACGATCCGGCCCCGGTGAAGTTTTTGCTGCGCATTTCCCTCTGAAAGTTTTTCCAGCCCGTTGCAGATATATTGGACGTGGTGGTCGACGACGTTTCTTTGTTTAAGTTTATCCCGGTGCTGGTCGTGGGCTCCTTTCGCCGTCTCTTTGCAGCGGCGGTCTCTGCAGCTTGCGCTAATTCACTTTGCTCCTGCGCCACTGATTTCGTCCCTCGAGGAAGGTCCTGGCCGTCTGGCTGTGGACATTCAGATGAACAAGCAGCGGCCGGCGCGGGCTTTATGTTTATTTGGGCAAGAACCGCAGTGCTAGCGGAATCATGCTCGACGTGGTGGTCCCCACCAGATTTTTGCTTTGTTCGCTGGGAAAGATCGACAGCCGCAGCGGGAGGTCGTGGTGGGGCTGCCTGGATTGCTCCTGCTTCTAGGTTGATGTCTTCTTCTACCACGACGTTTTGCGGCTTCAACATCTGCTGCTCAACATCTTCGGTTCGCTCCCTCTCAGCCCTAGCCGGGCGCTTGTTACAGGTTGTACTAGAAGCCGAGGAGGCCGATGTTGCCGACACAGCATCTACGAGACCTGCTCCAGGTCGTGGCGCATCAAGAGACGCCTGCGCAGCTGAGTGTGAAGACGAGGAAGAGGCAGAAGCTGCTGTTCCTGCCAAGGTAGAACTAGCGGATTTCTCCTTGTTCTCAGCGGCCGTAGCAGCCGTGGGAAGCTGCTCCGCAGGTGGAGGATGTGGGGGAGCGGCTTGTGATGCGTTATTTGCATTTACATCTAGTACACCAGCAGCATGATTTCTTATCCTTGTTTCTCGCTCACCGTTCGTCTGTAGCTGCTCCGCTTGTTCTTCGTCCATTGCTCTAGTCGCAGCAGCTGCAGCAGCTGCCTCCACCTCTATCTGAGGAAATTCCGGCAGTAGCGATTCCCTCGTGCAGCTCCTTTCCCCGTATTCCGCTCTTTTCCGCTCCTCCTTCCGAAACTCGTGCGACTTATGCAATACAGATAAATCCCCGCACACGTACTTGTAATTGCAAACATTAAATTTCAGTACTTAAATCAAAAATTTTGCCATATAAGAACCACAGCATGCCACCTGCCAAGCGGAGAAGAGGTTGAAGCAAAGGCCGTCATACACACCTGACTCCTGCGCCACATTCAAAAGAAAATCCTTTGCACCGTCGCCGCAAGCAGCTTTGGGCGCAGGACATGGAGATGCACGGCCAGATGAAACCTACAGCATAAATCATTTGGCGGTCGTGTACGAGAACATCAATATCAAAATGTTTTGGATACAATTGGATTTTTTTCCACTGGATGTCACTGTTGCTCTCCGTTTCAAACCGGTTGAAGCTGCTGGATTCCGCACTGGAGAGTTCTTGTTCGTTTTCCACAAAACTCGAACTTCTTCGGTGGTGACTACCGCTGTGCGGGGCAGAGAAAAGCAGGTGACTCAGGCTCTTTTCTTGCTGCTCGGAGGTTTCAATCTTGTTATTTTTCCGCTGGTCAGTAGCTGATAGCACTGGTAGGAGGTTCTTATTCGCCTGCTCTTCATCCGGACGGCGCACCTGCTGGACGTCCACCTGCATTGCATCGGGTTGTGGCACAACACCAGGACCAAGAACCTGGGCGTTGTTTGCACCTCCAGAAGCAAAAACGCTG
>JACKZZ010016239.1_pt1 | contig 15411 bp, 7 predicted proteins | sample 8027871 | NCBI WGS metagenome assembly JACKZZ01 (sample SAMN15724774, study PRJNA655200) | protist metagenome | isolation source: fluorescence activated cell sorting (FACS) single amplified genomes of... | place: USA: West Boothbay Harbor, Gulf of Maine | collected 2000-07-19
AGCCGAGCCACGAAAGCAACGCGACAAGAAATGCACTGCAGGACCATGCACACGTTGATACATATTATCCTCGCATATGGTGCACTTACCAAAGCGTTTGCTGGAAACGATGTAGAGGGGTCCGAATGCCCGGATAGGTCTGCGTGCAATTACGATTGGCGCTTTCATATACAGATTGAACACGATCATCACTCTCTGCACTTACACAAGTGTATTTACCCAGAAAAACCATTCGATTGTTGTCCAGATAACTCTGCGTGTAATTATAACCCATTGGCAACAGGCGAATTGTTGCACGACCAATGTCTATACTGGGATTCAGACCAAGAAAAGTGTAATCTTTATGGTCGCACAACAGAAAAACCACTGCCAGTTCTCGCCCACCATACATCGGTGGCGGATGTGGTGGAAGATTCCGTAGGAGAACAGGCTAACGAAGAAAGCAGCAAAATATTTGAAAGTGTAACGAATGATGAGAAACCAGCAACCGAAGATGTGCAATTGGAAGAGGCAGGTTTTGTGGCACCAATCGCAGAGGGGGTGGAAGAAAATGATGGGGGTACTGTTAAAGAAGCTGGTGTGACCAAATTTGGAGAGGACAAAGAAAAACTAATGATTGAAGAGTCACATTTTCAAGAAGATGACATCGTGCTCCCTGAGACTTCAGAGAGAGTAGAAGAGAACATTCATGAAATGGAAGCAAATGCAATCGAGCATGTAATTCAGCCAGAACTACTAACGGACGAAAGCACGCAAGCACCGAAGAAAAACACCACATTGCCGAGGGCATCGAATGCGGAAGAATATAGCAGCGAAGCAGTAGAGGTAGAAACAATTATAAAGGGAACGACACAAACACAAACAACCATCCCCACCGACGATAAGGCAACCCAAGAGTCTGGACCACCCGCATCCCTGAAGGTTAATGTGGGAGAAGTGACCCAAAATCGCGAGGACAAGCAAAGTGCAGAGAAACCATTCATAAAGAAATTTGGAGACAATGCGAATGGGGAATACGAAGGAGACTTGGAACAAGCTGCCATCGAAGCTTTGCGAGAGGCGGCAGAGTTGGCTGCTGCGGGCGCTTAGAAATAATTTCCCGATACTACTGTATGAATACCGTACTATTTTTTTCGTTATACTTCGCTGTTATGTAATGATTCGAGGTAGACACACAATCATATGATGATATTTACGGAGGAGAATAAATAGTAAGGCTGTATTTAATTAAACACTTCCTGTCTCAAATATCAAATTTTAGTGACTTCTATCACTATTCTCATCCATAAAGAGTGTCCTAGACACCGAGCGTTCACAATCAACTAAGTATAATTATGCGATGTTCTTGGAAGCCATGTAGCCGATGCTACCGCTAACGGCCAATACGCCTTCAACCCAAGTATGCAAACAGGAATGCTTGAACAATAAAAAACAAAAGTATCCACGATTGTCGTGTTCCATAGGACGATGGGGCCCACGACAACTCGTCCTCATCGTCTTCCAAAGGGTCACCGCCTGGAAATCGTGCCGACCGTCGTTGGGGTACCCCTGTAGTTGTTTGGGGCGACACCGCTGTCCCAAGATGCGTAGTCGTTGTTGCCTTCGCTTGGCATACGCGATCTGCTGATGCTGAACCAGCAGTAGACTCAGCCGTTCCGTTTCTACACACCGTCCATCCTGCACATGTGTTTTCGTTCACGGTAGCCGTAAATGTTCCGTTCGCGCATGGTGCGCAGCTGCGGTTACTCCTTGCACTTCCACCGACCGCCACAAACTTTCCAGGGGAACAATCTGCCCACTAGGAACACAAATGCTCGTTTCCGGTAGCTGTAAATGTTCCATTCGTGCATGGTGCGCAGCGGCGGTCCTTACTGGCATTACCAATGGCCGCCACAAACTTTCCACGGGAGCATTCTGCCCACTCGGTGCACGAATGCTCGTTTGCGGTAGCTGTAAATGTTCCATTAGCGCATGGTGCGCAGCTGCGGTCCTTACTGGCAATTCCGATGGCCGCCACAAACTTTCCACGGGATCATTCTGCCCACTCGGTTCACTAATGCTCGTTTGCGGTAGCTGTAAATGTTCCTTTCGCGCATGGTGCGCAGCGGCGGTCCTTACTGGCATTGCCGATGGCCGCCACAAACTTTCCACGGGAGCATTCTGCCCACTCGGTGCACGAATGCTCGTTTGCGGTAGCTGTAAATGTTCCGTTTGGGCATGGTGCGCAGCTGCGATCATTACTGGCACTTCCAGCGGCCGCCATGAACTTTCCAGGGGAACAATCAGTCCAGTTTGTACAAGTTTGCGCATTCTTGCCACTGTATGTATTTGCAGGACAGCTGGAGCACTGATTGGTGTTGTTTGAGCTATTGTTTGCAATATATTGCCCTGGAACACAGCTCGTTCTGTTTGGCTTTACCACCAGCTTCAGTACCTCGCTACTATTTGAGAAGTTGTTTTGGGGCACCACAGTAGTTTGTTGCTCGGATGGAGCTGCTGTTGTAGGCCAGGCGGTCGGATTTGGCGAACTCGAGCTGTTGCAGACGACTCCCTTTTGTCCAGCAGTTGCATCGGTACATTCGTAGTTTTGAAAACCTACACTTTGGCATATGTTCGGTTTACTGAGGCAAGTTGATATGGATTGACCAGTGCTGCTGCACAACTGAGGGTCACATTCGGTGAGATGAACCTGGCTCGGGCTATTCACCAAATCAATGGTGACATCATTAGTTCGAACGTAAATGTCATTGCCGTTACCTGTGGTAGCAATGTTATCTACAAAACGTACAGAAACTAGTGACAAAAATGACTTTGAATCAATCTCAATAGCTCCACCCCCAGAAAACGACCCACTGTTTCCTTTTGCTTGATTGTGTTTGAATAGGCTAGACATAATTAGAACTGATGAATTTGAGATTGTAAGGGCGCCTCCATTTGTGTTGTATCCCTGTGACTGGCTGTCGGCAAAAATACACGAGTCAAAAAAAATGTACTTGGCATTAATAATCCATGCAATTGGCCCCACACCATTGTGGATAAAGTTGTGATACCCACTTTTGAAATGGATGTTTCTTACAGTTAAGATAGCCCCTGCCTTAATCTCAAATATTCGTTTTGAACCACCGCCTGAAATGATCGCCTGCTTCCCATTTCGCGCTAGCGACCCAGTAATCAAAGTGTTTGAATGGACATGTGTACCTGGCGTGCTGTACGAACCTCCAAAATCTCCAGTCCCCATCCTAATGGTCTCGTCGACTAGCAGTTCGGCCGGGCTTGCTTGTTCTGTTACATTTATAAAAACGCTTAACCTTATTTTTTGTTGGCCAACAGCTGTTTGTAATGCGTTTTTAACTGTTGTCCACTGCGTTGGATTTACCACCAACTTCAGCACTTCGCTGATGTTTGAAAAGCTGTTTTGGGGCACTGATGTAGTTGTTGCTGGAAAACGAAACGTATAGTTCACTCTCGTTCCCATGTCATCGAGCTTCGGCTGAATGCTGTCGACTGCTGTGTTCCACGTGTGACCATTATCTGAAAATTGAACACGAACATGTTCGCACCCGTGTTGCGGAGATTCGATACTGCCTTGGTCAATATTAATCCTGGCCAATAAGTGTTGGGATCCACTTCCACAATCAAGTCCAATCCACTCGTCAATGCCAGTTTTCCCAAGCCGTGAATAATAATAAGAACTCCACGTTGCACCCCATTTCCCACCTGAATATGCTGCAGTGTTGACGTAATTGTTGCTTACTTCGTTCGTGTGGCAACCACCGCTTGAACATGCGGAGGATGCCATTAGTGAGCCTGAAAATTCGATCCCATTTTCATTATAAAATGCAATGCTGTTAATTCCCCATCTTGAATCTGTGAAGGCAGAATCTAACGAAATCAACCGCCAAAACCGGTGTTTTCCTGATTCGCTAGAATCCACAATATATTGGCCACCCACACTGCCTATCCACATCGCAACCATAAACAAAAATATCGTGGATGTGTCGAACATTTTCGTGTTTGTTGACATTGTTAAAAAAAATGAAGTCATTTGCCACAGCAATCGGGTCAGAAGTGCCACCTCTCAACACGACCGAAAGTACCACTTACAACAGCAGCGAAGCTCACCAAGAAAAGTTAGAAGATGGATGGTGATTTGGATGGTTAGACACTTCTTCACTTCTTCATCGTTTTGACTTCGTGATTGAACATTCGAGATGTTATGCCTATGTCGTTCTGTGGATACGTCGTATTTGTCATTAAAATTTAAATTCTCTCATGACTCTCCTATAACCAGGTGTAATTGGTTTATATTCTAAATGGTTCAAATATTGGAATGTTGACGAAAGGAACTTCTGGAAGGTTTCGGTAAGGTCCAGGTGGTGGTCGAAATTGATATCGAGGTCCCGAAGGACATGCACTTACGGATTTTTGGGAAGAAAAGGACTATTCGCAAAGTCTATTCTTAATGCTGTGCACACGTGTTCCCACACACGTGGGCCCGGGCACCGACCTTTTGGAGAGAAGTTTTAGATACCTTATAAGTTAAGTTCGACAACTTTTTACAACTACATTTTGCTCAATCATTCTTTACAACACAGCAGCCCTGTGTTACTCCTCGTAAAGGGTGACACCTCGTAGATGAATTGTTCCTCGTAGGACCCACAATAACCCTAACTCTAACCCATAGACTGAGTCCGTTAGATTCTCGTTTGTCATAAGTCATAACGTGCGATCAGGAGTTGAAAAGTTGTACGGTATTGCCCCGCGGAACTAAGAAAAATCTTCCGCGGCGGCAACGTAACATGACTATTTTATAGATCAAATCCTCGAACCTTCGTTACCAAGCGTCAAAAAGGTTCGATTCATACCCATCAGCTGAGATTAGAAGAAGTGGCGAACCCGTCGGCAGTAACGCTTGGTGGGATGTTTGAATCTCTCATCTCGTTTGAGTATGACGTGAAGGACGTCGAAAAACCGCAGAAACCGTCCCGTCCGTCGTCGAAGCAAGGTATAGAAAAGAAGTCGGGGGGGCCCAAAGCAAAGTTATCATCGCCCTTGAAAAAAAAGAAAATAGCGGTAGTTTTAAAAAAGGATGTATCAGGCCCGCTTAATTCAACCAACATAGAAGAAAAATCCGGTGGCCTCGAAACAGTGTCCCCTTTACGTAAAATGCTGGTGAAAAATGGCAACCCAAATATTGTTTCCTTTTCAAAGTTTAAGCCACCAAAAAAAGATAGTGATGTCCAAGAACCTGCTCTATCCAGTGCAAACAGAAAACCAGTAGAGCCGTTAGAAGAACCCTCTATAGAACCTGGCTCTCTTCTACCACCAGACAAGAGGCAACAGTATTTTGAATCTCCCGCTTTACGTTGTCGTATTCGGTTCGACCGTTATCGAGCACACCGCATTCAATACGGTGCCGACAGACCCGCGACAGCAGTATCGTGGAATAATTCAACGATTTTAGACAGACCTGATGATTTTCGGAAAGATATGGAATACGTGAGCCCCAAACGTATGATGAATCGGTCAACAAGAAGACGACGTGAACTAACTGGGAAGGCAATCCAGAATTATAACCAATGCATCACACGCCCGAGAATGACGAAAACAGAATTGAAGGAGCCATGGAACCGGGTAACAAAGCCTGCATACTTTCATTCTGCTTTAGAGTGTCAGAAGGGCAAACGACAGCGTTATGCCTACGGCGTGAAACCAAAAGTTTACGAAGGTGTTGCATACACGCTGGACGACGAGGAGCAGCTATGTTACAATTTTGAACGCCAAGTAGGGCGTGCTCCGAAACAACAGAAAAAAGTTGTGATAGAAAAGGTCGAAAATGAAGACCTGAAATTTGTCCGAACAGGACACCGCCTGCTGCCGTACCAAAGTGCAAAGCGAGATAGTTTCTTGGCAGAGCCTCGTGCTGGTTTTGTAGTTCCTCGAGTACAGTCCGCGGATAAAGTTAAGATATTGAAAAAGGTTAATTTATCTGGTCGGAAAAAACACAAAATGCATCGCAAGGACGAATAATAACTCGGAGTTAGGCAGGCGCATTGACTGACTCTCGACGGAGTAATTGACCGACCGAGCACCGTGATACGACTACGAGAAACGATGGACGAGGAAAACTTGAGCACAGCGGAAGCTATTTGCTGGTGTGTAGACCATGAAAACAACTAAGCATTCTACCAGAGTATGGGCTGGATTGTGTGCACGAAAGAGGAATCACCTGGTAGCACCCAGAATGCATAGTTTTGTTTACATCTCAGTGCTTTACTTCTCTTTTTATATACTTGTATGTCCTATCCACTCTATCATCCACATCCACGGTTGGTAGGAGTATTACGCGTATACTCAAGTCTATGTTGATCCCCTATCGTTGGTCAACTCTGGGATCACCCGTACGCGCATACGGTTTGTTTTCGAATTCCCTGAAGTCATCCACACATCCACACAGAAAGTATGCATGGGGCCACGCTATCATTAAATGAAAAAGCCGTGAAGCAGAGACACGTCCACCCTTCCAAAACTTCGAAAAACAAATATGCGACGACGTCGATGAGGAGAAGAGACTGGAAAAAAGCAAGATGAAGGCCCCATTGATAAACGAAGTGGCCGAAGAGAGGGAAATGGCAAAAGCTTTAGACAGACCCCAGACAAAATACAGGATCAAGCGTGTAATTGAAGCCAGCCTTTTCTTCTTTCTTGTCATCACTATTGGCAGCGGAATCTTTATGTTGTTAGAAAAGGATGAGGAGATCGTGATGCGGAAAGATTTTATTGACTTGATGGCAACAGTGAAGATGCGACTCAACGACACTGCTTTGTATGAGCGAGTTGTTGCACATGCTGGTGACCCTAAAAAAAAGTACCACGACTACAACGACTACTCACGCGTTTGGATGTTTGCATTTACTATAGTCACAACTATAGGCTTTGGGGTTCAAACAACCCCTCATACCGCGGCGGGACAGTTATTTTGCATAATTTATAGCTTGATTGGAATACCAGCCGCAGGCATTTGTCTATCTCGTCTGGCACAATTCGCAATTGATTTTTTGTCATCATACTTGAGCAAGAGCAAAGACACAATTGAATCGGCATTCGATCAATTCGATTTGGATCACTCAGGCACGCTTGATATGCATGAGATCAGACTAGCGCTGCACGAAATCAAAATAGATATGGATGATCATCAGTTTTTCGATTTTATGCGAGCAGTTGATGATGGGGATGGTAAAATGACTCGCGCGGAGTTCAGATCGGCATGTTACGAGCTGCATTTAAACTTGGAAGAAATAGCGGCGAGAAAAAAAAGATTAATGGGTTCTTTCGCCTTTTTGATGTTGTGGGTGTTGATAGGAACCATTTTTTTTTATGTCTTCGAAGGACAGAATTTGCAAGGGTGTTCTATTGATGGCATTATCACGGTTAACGATGCATGCAAGGGCTGGTCCGTGATCGAATCACTCTACTTTGTCTTCACAGCACTCACCACGGTTGGCTTTGGAGATTTATTTCCGGCGACACGCATGTCCCAAGTTTTCTTAATTTTCTTTTGCATGGTTGGGTTAGGGTTATTAAGTATGATCATCACGTTATTCCAGCAATGGTTGACAGAGTTGGCGAAGCAAACCAAAAAGGCGCTTCATTCTGAGTCGGAAAGGAAGGCAACCTCAATTGAAAACGGCACTCCCATAAATGGAAAGAACCTGAGCAGGTGTCGTACGAATACGCTCGCATAGTCTAGAATTTCCTGACGAAAAAAAATTATATCCACGCACTACAGGATGCTGTATTGTATATTAATTAACAATTCTGTACAGTACTGTCCTGTATGTACAGAATTGAAATAGATAAAATGTTCGGCTCATACAATTTATTCGTTCAGAGTTAGTTTTTCACAAGGTACTGTGGTACTAGCTACTGTCGAACCTAGTAGTTCGTGGTAGGTACAGTGGTAACCGCACAAATTAATTCGCAAGGTTTCAAGGTTTCCCTTTGTTATTTGGCCACGATCGAGGGGAGATCTCACTGGAACTAATCTGGGATAGAAGAACCCGAGTGTCAGGCAGCAGGTGCTGAAGTAAGCCAGAACCCCTTTGAGTAAACCTCGTCATGCTTACATCAATAGACGATCCTGTAGAGGGAGGATTGACCTTGGACTTCGAAGACTCGAAGGGTGCAGACGCACTTGGTTTGGGTTATTTGCCGTCAACTGCATTGACTGTTGCTGACAAGTCTGGGGCATTGTTAAACATGGTTGATTCTCTGTCAGAAGAGCGGCACAAAAAATATGTTTTTTTAGAGAGCAACTACTTGTCATTTGTAGAAGAGTTACGGGACTTGCTTGATCCTTCGACCGGTTTAGTGCGAGCCGCTCCTAGTCCCACGGATAACCGTGTAAAGTTATTGAAGCGTGAGAAACAAGAAATAGAAAGAAAAAGAAAAGTGAGGAGCATGACTGGCTTTCCTCATGTCGATTTCCCGCTCGCAATTGGAGACGATCAAGTGGCAGCTATAGACACTGTGTTTAGAGTAATTGAAGACCGTGAAGACGGTCAAATCGAGATTCGCGATGCCATCGCCGTATTGAAACGCAGCGCCCAGTTTACTGAAACCAAGCAAAAAATATTAGTGTTTGTCGACGAAGGTGGATATCTGAACGAGACAACGTTTGGGCGGGTTGTAGAGAGTATAGATAGAAACTGCGATGGAATTTGCAATCGAATGGAGTTGTTGGCCTTTTTTTCCTCTAGCTTAAAAGTGCGTAAGCTTGCATTTAAAAGGTTCTCATTCACAGCGGACAGAAAAAAGAAGCCGTTCGACCCTCTAACTTGTCGAACATTGAGTAATCCGAAGGAGAAGGCAGACCTTTCGTCGAAAGAAAAAGAAATTTTCTTTAATCTTGCAGCACCGAAATCAAAATATACCCAACTACTTCACGAAAATAAACATTATTCTAAACAATCTACCATTCCCAGTGACTCATTGGTTGGCCCATGGATGCATAAAGTGCCGGCGGGAAGTAGTCGGCTGGTGCGCCCAGAAGAAGACGTGCTGGCGGTGGACTTTGACGACGGTAGGTTTCATCCAACCGTGCCTCCACTCGGAAAAACAGTAACGCACAAGAGTAAAAGTGATCGTCGTGTTCGATTTTCTTTCGGCCGTAAGCATATATCCGATTCAAAGATGGCAAAGAAACGTGTGTCGGAGGACGAGCAAAAAGTTTCCATATGGGAAAATATTAATTGGAATAAGGATGCAGGCGCGAGTGACAATAAAGTGCATTACGACGATTACGAATCAGATGAGTCTTCTGTAATCAGCAGCGAGGAGGATACTTCATCAGACTTTGAAGATCTAACCCAGAAAGAGAAAAGAAATCTTTTAGAAAACAATAGAAAATTAAGTCCACCGAAACAATTCGACTCGTCTCCTAGACTGGAAGAAGAACGACGGCCGAGCCGTGACTACCAGAGTGATGAAACTGGAACATACATGTATAAACAATGTGGCTTGGTCATAGAGCCATCAGGGAGTTCTCGCATTGTCTCTATTTATGACGGAAAGACTGCGTATAATATGAATGAGTGGAAAATTCAAAACGACATAACATTTGGGGGAGATCTTGATGGACATGGATTTTATGTGTACGCTACAAAAGATGATGCTTTGCATGCCATATTTCCAAAAGGATCCAAAGCGAAGGATCTCCCCCGCGTATTGTTAAAGGTCTTCGTTCCAAACGGTTTTAATGTTAAGGCTGTTCGAAGTTTGAAACAAGTAGCGTCATCGGAACGTAAGGTGTATGTCTGCTCGAGACTAAAGCCAGTCCACATGTGGGATATTTGTCCAAATCGCCACGGCGAATCTGGCAAAGCATTATCATGGCAAATTATCGAATGGAGTCACAGTGGTGCGTGGCGACCAACACTGCGAGAGTGTGATAGCTTTTCCCTAAAACAGAAGAGGAGTTTGTTGGATGACGATCGTAAGCTTTGTCGTGACAATTTGGAAGATTATCCAGGCCAAGTACGTGGCGACAAGTATATTAAAAATGATCAAAGTAGTGTGATTTAATACCCTCTACTTTTGTTATTTTATCCGCTATCTGTATAAAAAAAGCTTATGCTGTCACGTTAACACTTGCTTTAAGTTACGACAAAATCATGATTTATTTACCAGAGAATGTTTGTTAAGTTCCAGGAACATGAAACTAATAATATAGTGGTTGGAACTGAAATTGGAACTGAAATTGTATTTGATTTAAAATGAGAGTCTTAAAGCATACTATATATTTTGTTTTTTATATTTTATGTCTTTTATTCTCTGTGTGTGTAAAATTATTTTGTCATCTTCATTTTCCATCTTCATTCTCTGCCGGTTTTGTTTTTTTCCGATACTTGCGCTTCAATTTTTTTTGCGACAACTGATCGGTCATTTCTTGAGTCATTACAAGCGGAGAACCATCACCAGAATCTAGTACCCCAGCCAAACGCCCGTTTTCATCTTGGATGAGTTTGGTGGAGAACTCAAGAGGACCACCGCTGGGCCCAGGCAGAGTTCCTTTGCCATTTTGGGACATGGGGCAGTCGACAATACGAAAGCCATTGATCTGCAAATGCCCAGATGGAACCATAGGATTAATCACTGGGCCGCGATTTTCACAATCTATCACAGCTTCCTTATCGACAACACTTATTAATTCAATATGTTTCCCTTGAAAATCCAGAAAAAAGTTTCCGACACCATTGTACCACCCAGGATGCACGTAAATTCGGGCTCTGTCCGAGGCGCGATTTATTCCTTGCTGAATCCCTCCGCAGGGGCGATCTGGTTTGCCACAAGAATCGCTGAAGCTACCAAATTTGTTGACTTGCACGGTTGCCAGCAATGGACGTTGCTTTTTTGGAACTTTACGATGTTTTTCACTGGGCAGAAGCGGCCCAGTGTCGACGTATTCAATTTTAGGACTGATGGTTCCTTCGTGACGCGCAGGAGAAACCCACTGCGAGCGTTCTTTTGTATGAAAATAAAAGGAGTTAAACTGTTCCGAATACGACTTTTTCCAACCCGCAGGGAGACCAGCATCTTCAGCTGAAGGCGACGGATTCATACTATCCTCTGCTTGACACGCCGAAGGAAACGACCAAGTCGTTTCTCGTGATTCTTTGTGAAAATAGTAGTGACGTTGAACTTCCTCCGAATAATATTCTTCCCAACCGGAACGCAGAGAGGACGAGCAGCCACCGTTTTTGTCCACAGTTACGTCGTCATCGTCATCATCATCACCTTCCCAGGCATCTATATCTGCATCAGACAAGATTTCACTCTGAGCGACACCTGCATTGTCGTGGCTAGTAGTATCCCCATTTGAACCACTGGAGGCAGGATATACCAACAGCAGTACGAGCAAATTTGCTACCATGTACAAGCTGCGCAAACGCCCCCAGGAAAACGTTAGCCTGGAAGCTCGCTGGGAAAAGAAGAGCATATTGCAGAAACGTGGACTCGAAGAACAAACCTATGAAACACACCAGTAAACTTCCCTGACGACCAAGAGGACATCCAACCATCCAACCGCACCCATTATGCGCCAGACGGCCGGGCGGCCGGGAAAGAATACACCACATGAGTCAGAAGTGCAAAACAAACAAAAGCGCACAGACAAAATAGAAAATCCGCAGGCAGTCATTTATTTATTGGTTCTCATGTTTTATTTAATTTGAGATTGGGGCACAAGACAAGGGTTTGGTCTTGCTATGTTCATGGAGGAAAAATAGAGAGGATGTACCATCGAGTAAACTTACTTGTGCACTCTAAATGTCACGTAGATGCAAGGAAGTGAACTTCGTACTGGAAAGTGCAGGTGGTACAGCAACATGAGATTGACAATATCATTAGTGTTAATATCAGGGTATCCTCTTCCGTGCCGAATTATTTATTGGATATGATGTATGTATTTTAGTATTTTAAGACTACTATCAAATAAAAATAATAAAAAAATAATACTTGGACAAACGTGTGACTGGGAGTAACGAAAGCGACACGATTCCCGTCCTTCTTGCGTGGGAGAGTGAGCTTTTCTACCAATTGGTTGCCCATGTTACCCACCACAAACTTAAGCTGGCTTTTTATGCACCGCAGTTGGACTGTCACACTGAGGGTTACACTCCGTAATTACCATGGAGCTCACTTCTTTTAAGAAAAGTGATAACGACTGCGTTTTGGAGAAGCAAGAATTTCAACGTGTGTGGTTCAAAATTCACAACGAAAATAGTGCAGAACGTAGGAAAGGGATTATAAAGAGTGTTGTTGTTACGAAAGTATTGACAATCGCGCAATTGATTAGTGTAATGAAGATTTTATCTAACGATAGCGACAAGCTGGAGGTGTTCGAAATCACTATTACCAGGTTAGTAAATATAGCGCAGAAGCATGAAATTACGGCACAATTCTCCCTCACTCTCAGACCCTACGTACAAGAGATTGTAGCCACATCAGTGGTCAGTGAGCCTTTGAAGAATTCAAGAAAGCCGCCTTTATACTTCAAATCTCTGAACGAAAAGACGAAGGAAGACGTGCAGCATATTATCCGTGCATTATCAAATAGTGCCTTCTCTTCGAATCAAAAGCAAGTAATCCTGGCCCTTCTCAGACGATCTGTCTTTCCCGTGACGCAAAAGCAGGCGTATTTCATCGCATCTAATTTCTTGGAAAACAGCAATGTGCTCACCAGTGTTTTGGAAATAATTTCTCCGTATACTGAAGGATTTAATACTCGCGAGGCGAGTTTAATCTTAAAGAAAATCAAAGATGACAAAACTAGACTGTCTGTTCTAGAATTACTCGGCCGGACCATTACCGATGCAGAAAACCGATGGATGCTGTTTGATAATGGATTTGAAAATGATCGCATCGGTATACAACGCGAGGCTAAAGCGTTTATTTTTAACATAGCTCCTTTACCTTGCTCAATTTTTTTCGGGACAATCACTGCACAAAACTTTGTGTTTGTCATCGACTGTGGAACGTCCATGACAGCACGCGTAGAGACCAGCCAAGGGGAGCGCATCAGTCGTTTTCGGATCATCATCAGAGATCTGTGTATGGTCATTAAATCGCAACTGCCCCAAATAAACGATGGGCGGTTCAACATCGTTGCTCATGTTGACGACAAGCCGGTTGTTTGGAAAACAGAAGGTCTCGTTACGAATTCTCCAGGAAATACTTGCGATGCATGCAGTTGGCTCAGGACGCTAGCTCCTTCCGGCAGGAGCAAGAATATTACAGCTTCTTTTTTGAAAGTATTCGATCAAAAGCTTCACTCGCGAATAGATGGAGTACACTTTATTACAGATAGTGGACACCCGCAATACAAAGAAAACATCAGAGATATTCATACTGCTCGAGAAAGGTACGAAGACGCGACGCGAAATTCCACGGGCATCATACTGAACTCTACTCTATTAATGGCCGGTCAGCATAGGTTTGACGACATCAAACTCGCCCGCAACTTTTGCATTGGCTTGAGCGAAAATACAGGTGGCATGAGCCGTGCATTGGTCGGAGAAAATTTTTTAAAAGTCATGAAGAAGATGAAACTCTCGCGATCATTAGCTCGGCCACGGCTATCATTGGGGGGAGAAGTTTTTCAAAAAGTTGTAGTGGTTCTTTCGTTTGCGTTCATGATTTTTGTCATTGGTGTTGGAAAATACGCAAAGCCACCATGGTACGGTCGACAACACTGCCAGGATGTCGGGTATAAGTTCCCTACATTTCTGACCCCATCAACGGCCACCCTCAAGGGCGGCGCTCGTATGACCATATTTTTAAACGGACTGATGGTGTTTATACTCAGTTTGCCATATAAAAAAACAGGATTGGACCCAGGCACTTTAAAAATCATGGGCTTGAAGCTCACCTTGTTTCATCTGCTTGTTGCGCTCTGGATGTACGCAACGAACCGCAACGAGCTCTTGCTCGCCTTAATTATCACATTTATGCTTCTTAGTCTTTTGATCGCCTCATACATGCAACTCGAGATTGGAAAACGACCACCATACGCAGTGAGCTGGGCAGAACTGGTGTTTCTTCACATAAGTATGGGTGGAATGCTAGCATGGTACAGCTTCTTGACATTTCTCTCCGTTGCAGTGTATTTGACGAATTTGGAATGGTATGGCTTTGGGCTTCAGGCCGAATGGGCGGTCATCATCATGGCACTGATATTTTTTCTCGCAGTAGCCATTATAAAGACTCGTTCCGATCCAGCGTATGGAGCAATGACAAGTTACTGTCTCGTTGGAATCGTTAAAATGCACTGGGACAGTGCACGATCCTTGGGCGACGTAAAGGATCAAAACAGGTTGAACGAAAGTTACATCATAGTCGTTGTTGGCATATCATTAATTTCGTTGCTCACTAAAATAATCTTCGAAAAGGTATGGCAGCGTTTTCAATTGACCTTTTATGCACCCAAATTAGAGGATCATCGGAAAAGAATCAATGCGCTTGCGAAGCAGCAAGCATCAAATATTTGTGCATATATAGCGATGTGGATCGTAAACCTATGCGTCTCTGAAAGTGGAGCATTAGCGATGGGGTTTCCCAAAGGCAAAGCCCCCATTAATTTTCGCACGTGCGGGCAGGTTGCACGGTGGATTGATGCACCATTAGGAGATATTGGCAAGTACAACGGTACCCTGCGACTCATGCCACATAAATGGGTCTTTCGCTTTTTGTATTTCGTGTATGCCTGGATGGGATTGTACGTAGCATCCCATTTCATCCCGTATGAAATTTTTTCCGAAAAGGGGCAGACTGCACACGCAGAGGATAAAGACCTGGAACGATTTGTAATCTTACGGGGTCCAGGTAACGAATTTATCCGATGCTGCTGCTACAAAAAACTAAAGTTACCGGCAGTCAATAGATGGAGACTAACAGAGGTTGCGTATGAACGTTTTTACAAAGACGTTAGAATGCATTTTGCTTTCCTCTGTTACTTAAATATTCTTACTTTGGTGTGTTTTGTTCATCGGTCATCACTCTTTGCGTTCATATTCATGGTACTTTTTTTATGGTCTACAATGAAGCTGTACAGCAAAGCGGGAATATTTCCGACTCCAGTAGTAGAGAAAACACAGGAAGAAAAAGCTATTATTAAGGAACAGTTTGATGAAGCGCACGCAAAAATGGATGAACAGGAACGTGCTATGAAATGGGAAAATATTGAGACCAAAATCAATAAGCGGAACAAACGGGCGTTTGGCTGGGGTACTAGATTCTGGTGATGGTTCTCCGCTTGTAATGACTCAAGAAATGACCGATCAGTTGTCGCAAAAAAAATTGAAGCGCAAGTATCGGAAAAAAACAAAACCGGCAGAGAATGAAGATGGAAAATGA